>Ga0182239_1000552_pt1 | contig 13581 bp, 9 predicted proteins | sample hydfrate6_PW_210_FD_132456 | JGI IMG/M metagenome (GOLD analysis project Ga0182239, IMG submission 132456) | Subsurface microbial communities from deep shales in Texas, USA - hydraulic fracturing test 6_PW_210 | ecosystem: Environmental > Aquatic > Deep subsurface > Shale gas/oil reservoir >... | reverse complement strand
CCTTTGTATGAAAACTGTTATGAGTTATTAGTTAATGGTTATCAGGATCTGATTGGGTAACCACTCCCAATCGGTATCGGTACTGAAATCGTTTTTCATGCTTCGTTGTGCCCGTCAGGGCATGTGGGTTAGTGCTTGCAAAATAGTTCGCGGGTGAGCCCAGATAGACATGCAGCAGTCTTTCGGAGAGAATACATGCTTCAATTATGTACGGGTACTTTTGGACAGCCGCGATGTTTTCGTCCGTTATGGATTTGCTCTCTTGCCACCTTGTTCATCCTGCTGCTTGGCTCCGGCTGCTCCTATCACTCCCCTCAGCTGAGTACAGCTGATATCCAGCCAGGAACATTCATTAACAGCTCCGGTCAGCAGTTGACACAAACAGAGTTTCGGGAGCAGCTGCAAAGTGCCGACTACATTCTCGTAGGTGAAAGTCATACCAACCCGTGCGACCACCGGGTTCAGACTGAAATTTTACAGCTTATGGCTGAAAATGGTCTTAATGCGGCAGTCGGCCTGGAAATGGTGCCGGCCAGCAAACAGCCGGTTCTTGACAGGTTTAATTCCAGGCGCATCGATGTGAACCAAATGCACAAACAGCTCGAATGGAAGCGCATCTGGGGACACGACTTGGAACTGTACAAACCTTTGTTTCAGGCCGCTCAGCAGGCTGGATACAGCCTCTACGGACTCAATATCCCTCCCGGGCTGCTGGACGCTCTGCGGCAGAAAGGCCGATCCGGCTTGAGCCAGAGCGAGAGCGAAGCCCTGCCTGACCAGATCATCCCGGTACCTGAGGGGCAAAAAGAGGAACTGAGGGAGCATTTTAGGGCCCATGAGCAGATCATGGACACCTCCCGGAAAGACACAGATCTTGAACGTTTTTTTCTTGTCCAAGCCATATGGGATACGCAAATGGCCCTTGAGGCCCGCAAAGTATCCCGCCGGACCGGTAAGCGGGTAGTCATTCTGACCGGCTCAGGGCATGTTGAACACGGCTGGGGTATTGAACATCGCCTCAAGCTGTTGGATCCCAGAGCAAATGTCCGAAGCCTTCTTCCCTGGCGCGAAGAAGAGCCTCCTGCGGATTCAGCTGCGGATATATTTTTCTTCTGTCCCGCCCAGCACAGAAGCAGGCTTGGTTTTACCCTGGAGTTCAATACCCGGGGAGCAGAGATTGTTCAGATCCAGGAAGGAAGCCGGGCCGACCGGGTTGGGATAAAGTCAGGGGATGTCCTGTTGCAGGCCGGCGGGAAAGACTTCGAACAGATCATGGACTTGCATCATGCAGCGATCAAGGCCCGGCAAGACAACAAGCCGTTGTCCCTTGTTGTTGAACGGAGGGGACAGAAACACCTGCTCCACCTGGACCTGGACCGAACACCCAAATCTCCATCATGATCCGATAAAGATAATGCGCTCAAAATGCATCCGAGAAGGGAAAAATGCACATACAACCTGACGCGTGGACATAAGCAGAAGCTGCGACAATCTTACCCAGGTCCTCAATCGCGCTTCAGGCTTTCATCCCATGGGAGTTCATCAGGCGCGGCACGCCGCCATTCCTGGACAATTCTTTCCGCCTCTGCAAAATCCTTCTCCGGGACACGGAGCACCCCCCAGCCGTACTGCATTTGAAAAAGACCGTCGTAGGCCCTGTCGTGGTACGACTGTATTTCAGCATGGATGCCGTTTTCTTTGAGGATTGCTTTGATCGCGTTCGCTTCTGGTTCGTTGGCGGGTTTCAGGAGTATTTTCATGAGCCCCTCATAATTTTTGATTGGAGTCCGAGATCACATTTCAGATGACATATCAATACTTTTAAGGTGGCATATTCCACTGCATTGCTCGGGCACATGCAGATATTGTTGGCCCCGCATACGTTCGGAGAGCCGAACAGGTTAAAAAATCTCCTCTCGTCCCAGTGGTAGGTCCGCTTTGTGCCGTGGGTAAAAGCCAGAGTGTCCGCACCGTAGTTTGCGCGTAGGCTGTCGAGCTTTAATGGATGCCACAGAACAGCAAAGCCCGGCATACAGTGCCGGGCTTTGCAAGATCTATCAGCCGGGTTTAAAGCGTGCCTTATTCCGTGTAGCCACTGCCGACCATCAAGCCGCCGTCTGTCTTGCGGACATAGGCGTGTTTCTGTTTGCCTTTCCACTCATAAACCGAATCGCCAATATCAAACTGATTATTTGTCAATGGTAAAGTCCTCCTTGCCCCGGCCTTTAATCTGACCCGAACGATCTATGAATGGAGAGTCGGAAAAAGTTTTCTTCATTTCTGGATCGATATGATTTTCGGATGCGCAAATTAAGTCAAATATTGGCCCTGGCCTCCAGTTCACCCCGATCCCGCTCTTTCCATACCAGCCGCATGTCCGGTTCAATGTCAATTATAAGCCTTTATACACTTATTCTCCCGACTCTTGCCCACTCCGGCCCCGGGGCTGGACCTGATATTGACCGTGACACTAAAATTGATACCATCAACTCATGAACAGAAAGCTCCGCAAAACAATGCAAAACATTCTTGAATACAAGGGATATAACGGATCGATCGAGTTTGACAGCCGAGATGCGCTTCTCGCCTGGGCCGACTTCTAATACACAAAAAGGAGGCAGCGTATGTTTCTGGAGCTTTTGCAGAAAAGAAGAAGTATTCGGGCCTATACCGACAAACCCGTTGAACAGGAAAAGATCGATCAGCTCATAGAGGCCGTCCTGCGTACACCAACTTCCAGAGGTTTGATGCCCTGGGAATTTATAGTAAGGTGAGCCGGAACCAATACGGGCAGAAAGGATAAACTGCGCAAGCACCTAAAAGTTCAAAGGAATACATTTTTTCAGAGGCAATACGAGTCTGGACATAGCGGGGTCGATCAAATAAACAGAGCCTCCAGTTCGCGCTTGAGCTTGTCCCTGGCCGGCCCGGCCTGCTCAAAGATGATGTCCGCCCGATGAAAATCCAGGGCCCGGACATCCACGATATCCGGGGTTATGACGATATCCGGCCGGTGTTTGGCGTATTTTTCGCGGACAATGGAGTGCTGCATGATTTGAAAGGTATTGAAAACAGTATCCAGGAAGGAAAAATCCTTCTTGGGTGAGCGCAGTCCGGTAACATCAACGGCCACAGTCACCTGACATGACTCAAGGAGAGTATCATAAGGCACCGGATTGACCGCCCCTCCATCTATCAATATGCGCCCATCGCGACGGACCGGGGTGAACAGGCCCGGCAGGGCCATACTGCCCTGGATGGCGGACAGCAACGGTCCGGAATCATAGACAACTTCCTCACGTTGCCAAAAATCAGTTGCCACCACATACAAAGGGATGGCCAAATCTTCAAAGCTGTCCACCTGAATATGCTCATACAAAAAGGCTAAAAATGCATCCCCGCTTATAAATCCGCCCCGGCCGATCTCAGGATCCAAAAACTCTATCCACTGCAATAGGTCCTTACGTAAAAACACATCTTTCCATGTATCATCCTTGCGAACAACCAGCTCATCGACAATGGCCTTGATCTCTTGGGCTGACTTGCCGGAAGCATATAAAGCGCCCATTATCGAACCAATGCTGCAGCCGGCGATTGCGTCCGGAACAAGACCCAACTCGTCAAAGACCTCCAACATGATGATATGGGCCAGACCATTGGCCCCGCCTGCCCCCAAGGCCAGGCCGATACTCTGCTTTTTTTCCATTTCCATCCTTTGCTTTGCTGTTTCTGGAGACTGAGACTTTCCAGACCAGGCCCATGGAACACCCCAGACCAGTCCACCAGCAGCTGCTGCACTCATACCCAAAAACAACCGCCTGGAAATATGGCTCATTGCTGACTCCTTCAGGAACTCTCCCCTGACCCTTGAAATACTTGGGTTACCATTACCTAAAATGAATGGTTTGTTTCCCATTATCTGATATCCAATACTCAAGGAACCGGACCGGGAGCAGACGGCGATCCTGTCCCCTCTTGGTAACCAGGTGCAGAACTGGGTCTGACAGGAAAAAGCTTTTTTGGATCATTGCTGTCGTAGGCCATGATCACATAGTAGGAAGTGATGACCGCATTTTCAAAGCTGTCTTCAAATCTCTTGCGCCCTCCGGCACTCCCGTACACTCGATCGACGGTATCCGAGGCCGTATGATACATGCTGTACAAAAAGGGATAACGTCCACCGCAGAAACGTAGTACCGGTATCCCTGCCAACTTGAAAGGCCAGTCGTCAGAGATCCTGTCATGCTGGTCAACAATCTCCACATCATAGTTGATGATATGCCTGCTTAAGAGAAAAGACCTGACTTCGTGCAGGAACTTTTTGTTTTCCGGAAAAAATGTTTCCAGGTCCAAAGTGTCGAGCCCCATGAGGACATAGAGATTCCAATCCTTGATGTCTGACTTTTGCAATCCCACCATGTCGAAGTTCACTGCCAGGTCGTAGGTGACTCCTGAGTTCTTTTTCGCCACGATGTCCGTAACATAAGCCTTGGAGCCCCACAAGCCCATCTCTTCGGCATCGAAGAAAAGGCAGACGATTGTTTTCCGGGTCTCGACCCTTGCCAGCATCCTGGCCAGGCAGAGTGTGACCGCAACCCCGGATCCGTTGTCATATGCCGCCTGCGTTGTGCCGGGAAAGCCGTCATAATGGGCCATGATAACCAAATGTCTTTGAGGCTGCGCTCTGCCGGGACGTACGCCTTCCACGACTCGAACCGGGCCGGATGGTCTTGAAAACTCGATCACTCTGGCATGATAGCCGGCAGCGGACAGCTCGCTGCAAAGGAATTCAGATGCCCGGATATTGTTGGAGGTTCCAAAGGCCCGTTTCTGATAGGTCCTGACAAAGCTCTCCCAATCATCAACAGCGGCAGATGTGTTCAAATTTGGCACATGAATGGCTGACAGCTCTTCCGCCAGACATGACCGGAAAGGCGAGTCATCCTGGATGGCGCCGGCCTTGGGTGGTTTTCCATCAACAGCGTGAAGGTTGAAGACCAGGCACATAAGCCAGAGCCCAGGCAGCAAGCTCAGCCACTTTCTCACCCGCATCTCCATCTCCTTGCTTCATTTCTAATGCTTCCCTTTCAGGAGAAACTCTTGCCTTACGGATTCCTGCGGCCTGTATTGCTGAAAGCCCGGTATCTCCAAGAAAGGCAACGATGGTTTTTCCCTGGGGGAGATCAGAGACTTGAGCATTGGCCCATCAAAAGGGATCCGCCCCTGTTCAAGCTCTTGAATCCAGGAGACACGCTGATCGATCCAGCTCTGAGGCCGTGCTGCGCCGGGCGCCCATTGCACATAGAACTTGAAATCCTCAATGGCCCCTTCGACGTCTCCGGTCAGGGCCCTGGCAACGCCTCTGCTGTCTTGATATCCCCCATTCCCTTCCTCCAGTTCAACGGCCTTTTCACAGGCTGTTATCACCTCTGGCCCAAAGCCGGACAGGGAACCGTACCAGCACACAGCGTTCCAGTCCTTAGCGGACATATCCAATGTTGAATAGAGGTCTTTGTCCTGGGCAAGGACCTGGACAGACTTTGCAAATTCCATAACAGCCTTTTCAACACTCCCTTCTTGAGCATGGCGCTTTCCCCTCTGCAGATGCCCCTGGATAGCGAGCGTGGCGGTCTTGTTTTCCGGATCAAGCTGCAATGCTGGATTCAAACGTTTGGCTTCTCTGAACTGTGCGTTGGCGTCTTCGATATCTCCTGCCAGGGCCAGCATCTCACCTTTTTTCAGCAGGCTTTCTGCTGCCAGACTTCTGGCCTCCTCCCTCGGTTGAATATCTTGGCCTGGATCCAGATTCAATGCCTTTTCGAACAATTTGACGGCGTCTTCGATATCCCCGGCTCGAGCCAGCATCTCCCCTTTTTCTCTCAAGCCTTTTACAGCCAGACTTGTGGCATACTCCCTCGAATCAATTCCTAAGCCGGGATCCAGTTCCAATGCCTTCTCGAACAACCTGACGGCACCTTCAAGGTCCCGATTGCGGGCCAGAACTTCGCCTTTGGTCAGCAATACAGGGGCAACCGATTTTCGCGCCTCTTTCTCAGGATCGAGCTCAAGGGCGGGATCCTCCTGCAAGGCTTTCTCAAAGCTGGCTATGGCCTGCTCATACATTCCAGCTCTGGCCTGCCTCTGCCCCTTCGCGATACTGATCTGCGCAGAACACTGCTCTATTTGCGGAAACATCATGCACTCATCCTGGGTTAACTTCAGAGCCCCCCGGGCAACACGTTTCCTGGCCAGGGACTTCAATTCTTCCCTGTCGAGAATATACAGGCGTATTTTTCCATCGTCATTGGCCGTGGCCACATGGTTCCCCAGTGGACTCAAGGCCAGGTCATAACAATTCCGGCTGGGAACAGACAGGGACAACTGCTCCTCCCCTGATATGGTGTTCCATACCTTGACCTTTTCACCACTTGCCGTAAGCAGGCGATTTCCTTCAGGGCTGAAGGCGAGTGAACTCCACCAACCCATATGACCAGTGAGGGTGATTAATTCCTGTCGGGATGAAAGATCCCATATCCTGGTAGTCATATCCCCGCACGCCGTAGCCAGGCGGCCTCCGTCCGGGCTGAAGGCAACATCGACAACCGGGCTGGAGTGAGGCAGTGTCATGATCTCGCCATCGCCTTTGACATCCCAGATCTTTGCAGTATTATCTCCACTCGCTGTGGCCAGAAAGCTCCCGTCCGGACTAAAGGCCAGGGCAAAAATCTCCCCGGCGTGGCTGATCTCCAAAACATCCCTACCGGACTCAACATCCCACAACTTTGCTGTCCTGTCCCTGCTGCCGGTGGCCAGAAGCCTCCCGTCCGGACTGAAAGTCACGCTTTCAACACTGTCCAGATGGCTTTTGAGCTCTTGCACGGCCTTTCCTGTCTTTACGTCCCAGATTATCGCAGCTTTGTCCCTGCTGCCGGTGGCCAGAAGCCTCCCGTCCGGACTGAAAGCCACGCTTTGAACACTGTCCACATGGCTTTTGAGCTCTTGCACGGCCCTGCCTGTCTTTACGTCCCAGATTATCGAAGTTTCGTCCAAGCCGCCCGTGGCCAGGCTCTTACCGTCAGGATCGAAAGCCGCCGCCATGACCGGTCCGGAGTGTCCCCTGAACACAGCCATTTCCCTTCCGCCTTCCAGGTGCCAGAGTCTTCCGGTTGCGTCGCTGCTGGCCGTTGCCAGGGTCCTGCCTTCAGGACTGAAGGCCACACCAAAGACCGCCGCGCCAGATCCTGGCAATGACAGGAACTCCCGGCCGGTATCGACATCCCACACCTTCACGCTCATATCCTTGCTGGCTGTAGCCAGAGTTTGCCCATCAGGACTGAAGGCCACGTCATAGACACTCCCTTGATGTCCGATGAAAGTTTTTTGCCTCTTGCCGGTTTCTGCATCCCAGAGAATCGCTGTCTGGTCCTGGCTCACCGTTGCCAGGAGAGAGTCTTGTGGATGAAAGGCAACACCGAAGACGCTGCCCGAATGACCGGCCAGAATGTGGAGCAGCTTTCCGGACTCGACATCCCATATCTTCGCAGTCCTGTCTTTGCTCCCTGTGGCCAGAAGTGCTCCGTCAGGGCTGAATACAAGGTCGAAGACGCTTTCCCGGTGACCGGACAGAGCGCGAAGTACCTCTCCGGATTCAGGATCCCATATCTTCACCGTTCCGTCCTCACCACCCGAAGCCAGTCTGGATCCGTCATTACTCGAGGCAACCCCGAAAACACTGCCCTGATGACCGGTCAGGGTCTGAAGCTCTGCTCCGGATAAGGCATCCCATATCTTCACAGTCCCGTCCTCACCACCCGAGGCCAGTCTGGATCCTGCATCACTCGAGGCAACCCCGAAAACGCTGCCCTGGTGACCGGACAGGGTCTGAAGCTCTGCTCCGGATAAGGCATCCCATAACTTCACGGTCCCATCCTTGCTCGTCGTGGCCACCCGATTTCCGTCAACAAAGATCACTCTGAAGATCGTACCTTGATGGCCAGTCAAGAACTGCTTGAAATGCGAAGCCTGAACGGCTCGGTGCAGAGCGCCTTCTGCCTGGGGTGTCAGAGCTTGATCCAGTGCATAGATGGCCAGAATAATGCTTCGGTCCGGGTTTTGATCCAGACTGTCGATTGCTGCGGCTGCCAGTTCGCGGGAGCTGGCCAGGCTGGCCTGTCTTTTGGCCTTTGCTCTTTCTGCATCGGCAAGCCTGGCCTGGTCTCTCGCTCGCTGACGTTCAAAAAAAGCATATCCGGCCAGGGCAGAAATGAAAAAGACGAGGACCATGGCGATGGTCAACCATTGTTTCCTTCTGGCAGAACGCTTCCGCTCGGCTTCGGCCCGGCTGCCCTTCACCAGGGCGATCACTGCCTCCTTGCATCCCTGATATTCAACTTCAGGGCTTCTCAGCCACCTCTCGGCCTCCAGCAATTCTTCCTGACTCAGCAGCCCCTCGCTGTCCCTTCCAGATCTGACCCATTCTTCAGCCTTTTTCTCAAGTTGATGCTGTATCTGCTCAACGCCTGATTGCCGGGTCAGCCATTCATGATTGGAAAGCCGGATGGGCTCGATGAGACGATCGTGGGTCAGCTCGTACCACAAAGCCCCCCCGCGGGACTCCCCCCTGATGATGTGACAGTCTTCGAGCACCTGCACTGCGGCGTTAGAAATCCCACCGGTCAGTTCCTGCCCCCGGTAAACCGTGCCCCTGGTTCCAGCAGGGGTGACAAGAATGGTTTCAAACCATCGCCGCAGTTCTCCCTCCTTCACCCCTGTCTCCTGGACCGTGGTGGTGATCGATTCATTGTAGAACATCGACAGAGCCTGGGTCACATCCCCAAAGGTCTGAAGGTCTTTTTGGGTGATCACGGAGATGTCAGGCGGCAGGTCGTGAAGCAGGGTCCGGCAGACCACCTGCAGCTGGACAGGCTCAACAAACTCCCCCTCGACAGCCACATTCTGGCCTGATACGGCCTCAACCCGGACCCTCAGAAGATCCTCCACCAGCCTCTCGGCCACGCCTTGTGCAAAAGTATGATCGGTCTTTTCCAGGGGCTTTTTCACTGCCAGAAGGGCCGGCTCCTTTCTCAAACCCTCGAGCCGAAAACGCGTCCGGAGCTTTTCCGGCAGAAGATGGGTAAAAGGGTCCAGGCGTGCCAGGCAATCCTCCCGGATGGCAAAGAGGATCCTCATAAGATGATCTTGTTCCAGAGCCTCGGCCACCTGCCGAAAAAATATCTCTCTTTCCTTCCAGCGCTCAGGGTAGAAAGTGAACAGCTCCTCAAATTGATCGAAAATGACGACCCGGGGTGCCGGGAGCCCATCCGGGTCCAGACGATGCTCTCTGGGCCCGAAGAAGTCGGCCAGGGAGATTTTGGTCAGTCTTTCCGTCTTCTCCTCGTCCACGCCCACCGCCCAGCTCATCAGGGCATGAAAAACATAGATGTTTTCTATGTCAGACGGTTTGACATCCGGGGGGATCTGCCCCCTGACCCTGGCAACCGGCAGGACTTCAAACCCCTCTTCCAGAAGCTGGGGAATGAGCCCGGCGTTTACAAGGGAGGTCTTTCCAGCTCCGGACTGGGCATAAAGCAGCACAGCACGGTGGGCAACAAGAAGGGAAAAGAGCTCATTGACCTCCCGGACCCGGCCGAAAAAGAGATCCCGGTCACTCTTTTCAAAAGGCCTCGGCCCAACATATGGGATGTGTTTCCTGGAGTCGGACATCAATGGGTTCCTCCTCCCTTGAATTGCTCCCAGCGTGTTTTGAGTTCAGCACAGAACTCCCTGGCTTCGCCCCAGTAGACACGAACCTCAGCGTTCTTGAAGTATTCAGTCAGGTACTGTTGCGCCCTTTGCTGGGATGGTTCCGAAGATCCTGGTGGAAGCTGGACAGCAATGTTCAGCCGTCTGAGGCTCGCCTCCATGGAACTGACCAGGCCCCGAAAGAGGACCCGAAAGTTCCAGTCTGCCAGCCGATACCCTATAAACAGCAGGGATGCTCCGGTCAGCGCCTTTTGTATCAAAGGCGGAATCAAGGCCTGATCACGTGAAATGTTGACCAGAAAATCAAGATAGTCATCTTCGGTCAGAACCAGCGATTCAGGGACTTCCCAGTAACCATGCAGGTGGTAGACAATCGGATTCGCAGGAGAGGATTGAAATCCCGGATCCAGATCAAAAACAGAGGGCTGGTTCTTGATGTACTTGTTCCATCTGCACAGCTCCAACTTCGGATCCTTCCTGTGACTCTGAAGCGCCTGGACCATGAGATTGTCATAGTTCGTGGTGATGAAGGTGGGCAGTGGCAAACTGGCCAGTGCCCCATGGGGCTCATCAGATGCACTGAAATCCGGAGGTTGTACATGGCTGAATAATGATGCCATCTCCTCCTTTGGAAACATGGGGTCTCCCCGGTCCACAGCCAAAAATTGGGCCACCCGGGCCAGATCCTTGCAATCTGACAATGGGTAGGCATTCTCTTGAGCCCATCGCTCGGCAATCTCACTGGCCACCGGAATCACTCCATGTGCGGCCCCGGCCCCAAGGAAGGGGGTGCACTTCCCATAATCGATTCTCTTAAGCAGAGTGTCCCAATCTTTTTCCTGAAGCTTGGCCGGCATGAGCCACCTCCTGATTCTGGGTGACGGCGAGATTCACGGTTCAGTATGACTTTCTTTCCAGGACATCGAGAATCAGATGGAGGAGTTCGTCCGGCCGGTTCGTTATACCGAAAGCCCTTCCAGGAACGCCCTTGTCCAGATCGATCACCCCGATGTAAAAAATGACCGGAGTTGATCTGTCAAACTCCCGAAGCTTCTGCAGAAAGTCCAGTCCAGCCAATGGATCCTGTCCTCGGGCCATATCGGAGAGGACGACGTCGTATTTGGCGTTGTCCAGGATCCGCAAGGCCTCCTCAGAGTTCGTTACCATGTCGATCTCTGTATTGAGCTGACGGAGCATGCGTCTCTCGTTGAGATTGTTTTCCGGATGATCATCAACCCAGAGAATCTGGGCTCCTTTAAACACGGACAAATGATTTCTGGCCCGGCTGAGGGCTCTTTCTTTATCAGCCCGTGAGATTTCCACCTTCCACTTAGGCGACTTTTCCGCCAATTCGATCGCTGCTTCGATCGACTCCTGGACAAATGAAAACTCCACCCCCATGGCTTTAAAACCTGAAAGATTCGGCAGCAGCTCGTACCGGAGGGGACGATAAAACAGGATGATCAGGACCAGGCCTAACAAAAACCACAGGATTGATGGAATCAATTGCAAAAGCTCTCCCTGGATATTCTCCATGCCTTTCATGCCCCCATGTGCTCTGATCCTTTTCTTTCTTCACCTGCCTGCGCCTGCAGCCTATTCGACCTGCATGACCATATAAAACTGAAGTCTCCATAATACCAAGAAATTGTTTTCCGGGATGCGCTCTTCTGAAACATTTCTCTTTTCTTGCCCCATAAAAACGAAAAGCCGGGTCAACTCTGTTGGCAACCCGGCTGTCCATGGCCTCGGAATGTGATCAGGAAGACTGGGGGAGAAGATGCACCAGTGCGTGAATCTTAAACTGGACTTGTAGTTTTCCGTTCCCTGATCACTCAAGGTTGGGCTTGCACAAAATTATCAATGCAAAGAATATGCTCAGACACATTCCCCAACATACAGTTAAATATATCAATATGTCATTGATTCCAACAGAAGAGGTTCTTTAAAAAGCGTCCTTCTATGCAAAATGTTGCAATTTCATTGTGCGAAAGCCTGCATATAATGAAATCTTTTTCCGCCGCACAACGTCCAGGACAAACATAATGTTTCTTTCTGAAGCCTTGTAACCCAGGCATTTACCCTCGAGCCCACAGGTACCACACAAGAAGTTGTCCAATTTTTTCTGAATATGCTATAATAAACATACATCCCAGGTCGGAAATTCCTGTGGTCTCCATATACATTTCGCAACCTTTAATACCCAGGAGGGAGCCATGCCATCTCTGTATTGGCCGGATGCCTACCTGGTGAAGAGGCGATGTCCTGAGGAGGCCGTCTCCCTCTTGAGAGCCGGACAACGAGTCTTTGTGGGCAGCTCATGTGGAGAGCCGCAGGCCCTGGTCACCGCCCTGTTCACTCAATGCCCGGTGGTTGCCGATCTGGAAATCGTCAGGCTGATGAGCCTGGAAAGCCAGCCCCTGAGCCTGAAGTCCAAAGAAAGGGAGCCGTTTTCCCTGCGCACATTCTATCTGGGCTCAGCCCAGCCCCCCGGCCTGCACGAGAAAAAGAGGTCCATTGTGCCCATCAACCTCTCGGCCATCCCCAGGCTGTTTCTCTCCCGCAGGTTGCCGGTTCATGCCGCGTTAATCCAGGTCTCTCCCCCTGACGATTTCGGATGGATGAGCCTGGGAATCTCAGTGGACATCACCCTGGCCGCGGCAAGATCCGCGGATATGGTCATCGCCCAGGTCAATTCCAGAATGCCCCGGGTTTTGGGGCGCTCCTTCATTCATGTCAATGAGGTGGATATCATTGTCGAGCAGGACGAGGATCTTTTGCGGCCTGAGCGTTTGCCAGGATCCGAGGTGGCTGAGCTCATCGGCAGCCATGCAGCCAAGCTCATTGAGGACGGCTCGACTCTGCAAATCAGCCTGGGGGCGGCTTTGGACTCTTTGCTCAAGGCCATATCCACCAAGAACCATCTTGGCCTGCACACCCATTTTCTCAGTGACGGAATCATGCACCTGGTCTCCCAAGGCGTAATCACCAACCGGCTCAAAGAGATCAACCAGGGCCAATGCGTGGCCAGCGCGGCCATCGGATCGCACAATCTGTATGAGTTCATCAATGACAACCCCGGAGTGGCTTTCTTTCCCTCCGACTATGTGAACAATCCCTCCATCATCTCCCAGCACAGCAGGATGGTGTCCATCAACGACGTACTCTGTGTTGACCTTACCGGTCAGGCAGCTGCTGACGTTTTGCCTGTTAATCACTTCACCGGTGTCTCAGGGATCATGGATTTTGTGCGCGGCTCGAGTCTGGCCGACAAAGGCAAATCCATTCTCATGCTTCCATCCACAAATGACCAGCAGACCACGAGCCGGATCCTTCTCAGCCTGGGGGAAACGGCCGTAGTTATCCCCAGAGGAGACATCCACTATGTGGTTACTGAATACGGCCTGGTCAATCTCTTCGGTAAAACCCTTGAAGAACGGGCCATAGCCCTTATCAGCATAGCCCACCCAGACTTTAGGGACGAGCTCTTTTCTCAGGCAAAGGAAGCTGGACTGATCGGTCCGGAGCGGACGGTGGGAGAAAGCTTATATGGCGTCTACCCGCTCAAGCTGGAAGAAGTGAAGATCATCAACGGGGAAAAAGTTCTCATTCGACCGGCCAAGCCGGTGGACGACAAGCTCATCCGGGAACATTTTTATACCCTGGATGATAAGGATGTGGTCAATCGATTTTTGTTTCAAAAAATCAGGTTTACCCGCAAAGATGTAACCCCCTTATGCAGAGTGGACTATGTTAAGAATATGACTATCGTAGCGGTCATTGGCGAGGTCGGCTATGAGCGGATCGTTGCCATTGGCT
>Ga0182239_1000551_pt1 | contig 13594 bp, 11 predicted proteins | sample hydfrate6_PW_210_FD_132456 | JGI IMG/M metagenome (GOLD analysis project Ga0182239, IMG submission 132456) | Subsurface microbial communities from deep shales in Texas, USA - hydraulic fracturing test 6_PW_210 | ecosystem: Environmental > Aquatic > Deep subsurface > Shale gas/oil reservoir >... | reverse complement strand
GTGGCCGGTCATGGCCGTGGTTTCATTGTCCAGGATTATGAGCAGGAGATCATGCTGGTTATGGACCGCGTTGATCAATCCGGTAATTCCGGAATGAAAGAAGGTGGAGTCCCCGATATACGCAACCACCGGCCGGCCAGTGGCCTGGGACATCCCTGTGCCGCCGGACACTGAGGACCCCATGCAGAGTAAAAAGTCAGCGGCCCGCAGGGGGGGGAGAAAGCCCAGGGTGTAACAGCCTATATCCGAGGAATAGATGGCATCGTCTCCAAAGACCTGGCGCACAGCGTAGTACATGGAGCGATGGGAACATCCCGGGCACAGATTCGGAGGCCGGCCGGGCAGGTTTTCCCGGCTGGAGCACAGATCGAGCTCTTCGGGCGGACGCCCCTGAAAGCGCAGCAGGGCCTGGCGGACAGCCTGGGTGGAGTATTCACCCAGCCGGGTCAAGTACTGATCCTTGCCCTGGACCTGGACATCAAGGCTGTGCTTTTGACATAGGATGCGCACCTGTTCTTCCAGGATAGGCTCCAACTCTTCCAAAATCAGGACAGATTCCACGTTTTGCAACAAGTCAAGCAGGGCTTGTTCCGGGAAAGGGTGGGTAATTCCCAGCTCCAAAACCTGGAATGAATCGTTCAGATCCAGATCGGACAGGGCATCATGCAGATAGGCCCGGGAGATGCCAGAGGCGATGACTCCCTGGTTCCCCTGGCCGGAGTGTCTGGTCCAGGAAGACTGTTCGATTTCAGCCTGGATGGAGGACAGGGCTTGCAGCAGGGCGGGATGACGCTGGCGGGCAATTGCCGGTAAAGGGACAAACCTGGATGGGTTCTTGACAAACGATCCCCGGTTCTGCGCCGGCCGCAGGGGGCCGAACACAACCGGGCCCCGGAGATGGTTGATCCGGGTCGTGGTCCGGAGGAGCACCGGCTGCTGCCATTTGGCGGACAAAACAAGGGCGTCCCTGGTCATGTCCTTGGCTTCCTGGGCCGAGGCAGGCTCAAAACAGGGCATTCCGGCCAGCCGGGCATAATAACGATTGTCCTGTTCATTTTGACTGGAATGGCACCCGGGATCATCCGCACTGAGCAGGACCAGACCGCCGGGAGTGCCGATATAGGCCAGAGTCATCAGGGGATCTGCGGCTACATTGACCCCTACATGTTTCATGGTCACCAGAGTTGGCACCCCGCCAAGAGCGGCGCCTCCACCAACTTCCAGTGCCACTTTTTCGTTGACTGAATATTCAAAATAAAAATTTCCTTCTCCGGACAGGCCGAAAAAAGTGTCCGGGACCTCAGAAGACGGAGTTCCGGGATAGCAGGTTACACACCCCACCCCGGCTTCCAGGGCTCCCCGGACAATAGCCTCATTGCCCAGCAGAAGATGGGTTGATCCCGGTTCAGCGGTCAAAAGAGAATTGTCCATAATCAGCTCACCTCAGGTATGAAGATTGTTTTTATCGTTTGAAAATTCAATGTATGAGGGTCTTATGAATCATGCGAGTCCACTTTGTCCTGCATGAGCCTGATCTTGTGCTCGATAAATTCATCCCGCTGGGAAGTAAGATCACCCATATCGGCAACTTTTTGATAGGCCGCAAGAGCCACTTCCCAGTTCCCGGCCTTTTCGGCAATCGAAGCCGTCTTGAGGTTGAAACTGCGCATATAGCGTTCAGGGGTCCGGGAGACGTTATCCTGGAGTAAATCCAGGGCCTGTGAATTCTTGTCCTGACCGGCCAGAGCAGAGGCTTGACCCAGGACAGCAATTATCTGCAGATCCTGGTCTGTGGAATCCTTTCGAATATGCTCCCAATGGGAGACTGCCTGAGTAAAAAGCTCTTCCTGCATGCATAATCTGGCCAGCTGCAGATGCAACCCGGTCTGCATCTCTTTTGGAGCCTGGGGCAAAAATTCTTGCAGGGCCTCAATCCTGGCCTTCCCCTGTTCCTCAGTCATTATTCGGTCTACGCTCTGCTGTGCATTGCGCATGGTGCGGTTTTTATAGTAGGAATAACCGCTGAACAGGGCGGCAATAACAATGATTGCAGCCAGAACAAGTCCAATGGATTTCATGTTGTCAGTGACAAACCTGGTCCATTCGGAAGCAGGGGGGGCGCTGGTCTGAGCGGCTTTGTTTTCCGGGCTCTGATCTTGACGGGATTCGGACATTTCGGACTCCTTATCCAATAAGTTCCTTATAATGGACATACACCGCTTTCGATCTGTATACGCAGATCACAAACGGCTGCCGGGGGAAGAATCACTCCCACCCCGGCCCCTGGCATGATCACACATGCAAGCCAGAACGTTGTAATCAGAATGGAGTCAAAGGTCAAAGGATAAGAACCAGGGTCATTCGAGGAACCAGTACTGTACTTCATGAGTCACAGCAGATAAGGAGAGGATACGGCATGGAGGTTGTCTTTTTGGGTGTTGGTGAGGCCTGTGACGAAAAGACAGGGAATACCTCGCTCCTGGTGCACACAAGCAATGCCTGCATCCTTCTGGATTGCGGTTTCAGCGTGGCCCATGCCCTCTTTTCTGAGCTTCAATCCCCAAATGAGCTTGATGCGGTCTGGATTTCCCACTTCCACGGCGATCACTTCTTCAGCCTTCCCTTGCTCCTTCTTCGCTTGTGGGAAACGAAAAGAGACAAGACCTTACGCATCATGGGCCCGCCCGGAGTTGAAGAGGTGATAACCCGGACCGTTCGCCTGGCGTATCCCGGATTTTGGGACAAATTTTCCTTTCCCATCCAGTTTCACCACTTGGAGCCGGGAATACTCCATCATCAACTTGGCTGTTCGTGGCAGACGGTCTGGACAGAGCATTCCCGTCCCAATCTGGGACTGCGCCTGGATGAGGACCATTCCAGCCTGTATTACAGCGGGGACGGGCGGCCCGGGACAGGAACCCGGGATCTGGTACAGGGCTGCTCCATGCTGGTGCACGAAGGGTTCAAGGTCGATGAAATTGTTCATGGACACGGCACGGTGCAGGAGGTCATGAATCTGGCGGTGCAGGCCCGGGCCGGCCGCCTGGCCGTGGTACACATGCAGCGTGATGAACGAAAGGAAAAAGCCGGCCGGATCCGCTCCATGCTGGATGGCATGGACGGAGTGCAGGGTTTTTTGCCCCAGCCCGGGGAGAGGATCAGGATTTAATTCAATTATTGTCATCCTGGAGCGCCCACATGGGCGCTCCAGGATGTGAGGGAGGTCTGGATATGAGTGATCAGATTCGAACTATGGCCCAGGAGGTCAAACAGGCCTCACGAGTACTGGGTGTCCAATCCAGTCAAGTGAAAGATAAGGCCTTACATCGTCTGGCCGAACTTTTGGAGAACGAAGGACAGGACGTCCTGGAGGCCAATGCACAGGATCTGAAGCAGGCTGAAGAAACGGGCCTGAGTGGAGCCATGCTGGATCGACTGCGTTTGGATCAGGCCGCACTGGCGGGCATGGCCCATTCCTGCCGGGACGTGGCTGGCATGGAAGATCCAGTGGGGGGAATAGAACAGATGTATAAACGGCCCAACGGGATGCGCGTGGGCCGAATGCGCATTCCATTGGGCGTGGTGGCCATGATCTATGAATCCAGACCTAACGTGACTGTGGATGCGGCAATTTTGTGCCTCAAGGCCGGGAACGGATGCATCCTGCGCGGGGGATCCGAGGCCTTTGCCTCCAATCAGGCCCTGGGCAAAATAATTACCAAAGCCTTGCAGGACACCGGGCTGCCGAGGCAGGCAGTACAAGTGGTGCCCACCGCGGAACGGGAGGCAGTAAGTACCTTGCTCAGCCTGGACGAATATATCGATGTGGTTATTCCCAGGGGCGGGGAGGGGCTGATCCGGGCCGTAACCCAACAGGCCACCATGCCGGTCCTCAAGCACTATAAAGGTGTATGCCACATATATGTGGACGAGACCGCCGACCTAAAGCAGGCCCTGTCCATCGTTCACAATGCCAAGGTGCAGCGGCCAGGAGTGTGCAACGCCCTGGAATGCCTTTTGGTTCATGCGCATATTGCACCTGACTTTCTACCCCAGGTGGCCACCAGGCTGGGCCGGGATGGTGTGATATTCAAGGCCGACCCGGAAGCAGCAGCTCATCTGGGAGACAAGGCCGAACCGGCCCAGCCTTCGGATTTTGGGCAGGAATTTTTGGATCTGACTCTGGCTGTGCGGGTGGTTCAGGATCAGGATCAGGCCCAGGAGCATATCGCTCGTTACGGATCAGGGCATACCGAAGCCATCCTGACCACCAGACATGACCGGGCCATGCGCTTCGTGCAGGAAGTAGATGCTTCCCTGGTGGCGGTCAATGCCTCTACCCGCTTTAACGACGGAGGTCAGTTAGGGCTGGGTGCGGAAATCGGGATCTCCACCTCCAAGCTGCACGCCTACGGGCCCATGGGCATAAAGGAATTGACCAGTACCAAGTTCGTCCTCCTGGGGCAGGGTCAGATCCGGGAGTGATTATGAAAGCAGGGCTATTGGGCGGCAGCTTTAATCCAATCCATAACGGTCATTTACGCCTTGCAATGGAGGCCCTGGAACAGGGGGGACTTGATCGGGTGGAGATGGTCCCGGCCTTTATTCCGCCGCATAAAAATGCGCATCAGGTACCCAGCTTCGCCACCCGCTGCCGACTCGTCGAAGCAGCTATTGATCATATGCCCGGCCTGGTTGTAAACCGTATGGAAGGGCAGAGATCCGGGCCCTCTTACACAGTAGACACTCTCGACACTTATCATCACCTGTATCCGGGCCGGGAAACATATTTCCTCATCGGCTGCCCGGATTTTGTTCAACTCCCGAAATGGCATCAGTGGGAACGCCTGCTCGAGCTGACTCATTTTATCGTTGTGTCCAGGGAAGAAGGGGATGAGCGGGCCTTGTCCCGCTTTGTGGCTGCGACTCTGTCCCAGGCCACAAGAAAAAATCAGGATACGTGGCTTCTCCCCTCAGGCGCAAGCATTTGGATGATGCATGCACCTCTGCTGGAGATCAGCAGTTCCCTGATTCGGAAAAAAATGGCTCAGGGCAAGAGTATCCGCTATCTGGTGCCTGATCCGGTCTGGGCTGAGATGAGCGGTATCCCTATTTAGACATTGGGTTTTTGAATGCTCAAGCTGGCCGGATCAGGCCGGGATTAAGCGTCTTCGAACTCATACCCGAGCAAAGAGGTGATGTGCTCATAAGCGGCCAGTATTTCCTCCCGGCTGTTTCCCGGGATATCCAGCATACAGTAGCGGAAACTTTCCGGATTGTGCTTGTAATCGGAAAGCATGGATCTTTCATGGATCAGGTTCCGGATGTGCACGTCCGGATAGAGGAGTCGGATTTGTTCATAGCCGCTTTGGGTTGGGGTCTTGACGATTTTCTGATCAGTAAATGAATGCAGCTCAAAATTAAAGCACAGGGGATAGGTTTTGCGCTGGGTCCGGGTCAGATCCGGCTGCTCATTGCAGGCCACGTCACAGAGCAGATGCAGGGGGTCAAATCCGGTGACCAGCTCGATGGTCTTGGCAAACTGAAAGGCGATCCGGCTGTTGACCTCCAGAATGGCGAAACTCTCTTTTTCCGGGTCCGCCCGGAGTTCTCCGTTGAAAAAGCTGTTGTCGATACCCAGGGCCGGAACGAGGCGGGTAAGCCCGGTCTTGATCTTTTCGTCCAGGGCAGGGGAAAAGGAATAGGGGAATTCGTGATGGCTGAAGCTGTTACTGCCGGGATAAAAGACAGCCTTGGTCATTCCAAAGATGTGCACCTGCCCGTTGCACACGAATCCGTCCACTGTAACCTGCTCCCCGGTGATCAGGCCCTCACACAGGAAGCTGTTGCAGGTGGCCACGTTTAAGCCGTTGGACATGTGCGGACGCAGAGAAAGAGCATCCAGATAATATTGATTGTAGGCAGCGATGTCCTTGCTTTCCAGACCGATATAGTATTCAAGCTCTTCCGGGGTTTCGATGAGGTGGGTTCCGAAAGAGATATTGGCCCGGACCGGCTTGATGAAAAACGGAGGACTGAGCCGGGATGGATTCTGGAGGTACTCCAGGGCGAGACAGAACTCAGGGACTGCTTCGGGCAGGACTTCTCTTTGCTTGTGTCTGGAAATATACTTGTTTTGGCAATTGATCACGCCAGGCAAAGAGGCAAAGGTCTTTCCGGTCTCGGAGCAGATAATGGATGCAAACACTGCTGAGGAATCATGGGTGCCTACGATCCCGTCATACATCCCGGGGTATTCTTTGATCAGGTCCATGGTCCGCTGCAAATAGGGCTGAACCCCGTAGTCCAGAATCTTTTCTGTAGTCTCTACAGTGATCTCGTACTCTTTGGAATCGGCAAAGCTCTTGTCCACAATATCTATGTCACTGGCATCGCAGAGAAAGAGTATCTTTTTTCCGGGCATGATTTCCTCCTTGCAGGTCTCACCTCCTGATTTTGACACTTGCCGATTTGGGCGTAAAAATTTCCTCAGCCAAATCCCAGCGATGAGCACTCCCTCCATTGGCTGATATCCACCTCGCCGCGCACCACATGGCCGGCCTTGAGCACGCAGTGGATATTGTCCAGATCCAGCAAGCAATGAATATCCTGAAGCGGATCGGCGTTTAAGATCAGGATATCGGCTTGTTTTCCTGGTTCCAATGTCCCGATATCGGGTAAAAGCCCAAGGGCGTCGGCCGCAACCTTTGTCGAGGCCATCAGGGCCTGCATGGGATCCATGATCTTTTTATCCACGTACTGGATGAGTTCCATGGCATTACGGCCATGATAATTGTAAGGAGTTCCCGCGTCTGTGCCCATGGCCACCTGCACTCCGGCCTGCAGGGCCCGGTGCAGGTTTTCGATCCGAATTTTTGATACTTCCTCCGCTTTCTGAAACATAAAATGCGGAATCCCGTTCCTGGCCGAGCCATTGAGCATCCAGAAATTTGAGCAAAGGGTAGAGATCAGAAACACCCCCTGGTTGGCCATCATCTTCAGGGCCTCGTCGTCAGCCAGGGTACCATGCTCAATGCTCCGCACTCCGGCCTTGATTGCATTCTTGATACCTTCCGCCCCGTGGGCGTGGGCAGCGGTATGCTTGCCCGTCTTTTCCCCCTCTTCAACTACGGCCCGGATTTCTTCCACATTCAAATGTGGGGCTCCGGGAGTTCCCCCCGGATTCATAATGGCCCCGGTGGCCATGACCTTGAGCAGATCCGCACCTTCCTTCAGCTGCTCCCTGGCCGCTCTTCGGTTCTCGTCCACGCCGTCGGCTTCCCGGTACAAGCCCTTGAAGTATTCACTGCCCGCAGTCAGCATGCATATGATCTTGCCGCTGGCCAATATTCTGGGCCCGGTGACCAGACCTTCATCCACAGCCCTCTTCACGGCAATATCGATATAATTGGCTGAACCGCAGTTACGCACCGTAGTGATGCCAGAGCGAACAGTATTGGCCATCTCGATACTGGCCCGGATGGTCCGCAGTTTGTCTTCGACCAGGCTCTCGTGATAGGTATCCGGCATACCATGCATGTCCAGATGAACGTGAGCATCGATCAATCCGGGCATAATGGTTTTGCCGGACAAATCGATCTCCAAAGCTCCTTCCGGGATGGCTACGTGCGCTGATGAACCTACTGCAGTAATCTTTTGGCCTTCAATAATGACTCTGCCATTGGCAATGGCCTGGCCGGTACAGGTTATTACCTGTGCTCCGGACAGGGCTATGGGTTTTTTCCCCTGACTATCCATGGTGGTCAGAATTTCTTCTGTGGCATTGGCATTTTGATCCCATTCTGTCGCGGCGTGTTCATTCATTGCTTTTTCCTGCTGGTGCTGGAGACGTTCTTCGCTCTATCCGGGTAAGTCCAAGCATGATTCCATGCACTTATAGTTCTTTATTCGGGTCAGTCAAGATGCGGGTGCAAAAACTGCTTGTGCACTGGCCAGAAGTCAGTCACGCCATGGCGTGATCAGAATTTAGAAGTCACTAAAAACAAGATGTTATAATTCCACATCCAATCGCAAAATAACGTGAAATGTATTTTTGCAGTGACCCCAGTCAAGGGGCTACAGCATGGCTTCCTATCTGCCGGGAAGAGTGCCGTATAAGGCCAGGCTGAGGTCGTTGATGATTTGAATCTCTCTTTCAGCTCTGTCCGTATCAATACTGAGCATGGGTATTTTTTGCATGAGCAAAGTTTCCATGGCCTGACCGGAACGTCTCTTTTCCAGAAAGGCGGCTCGATCCAGGCTGTGTTCCAAGAGTTCTTTCTTGGCTGCCAGGGCCTGGGCCATATCTTCGTTTTCTGAACATTCCTGGACAAAAGCCAGGGCAAAACTGAAGTACTCCGGGAAAAAAGGCGAAGAAACAGGGATAAGCCTGAGGATTTCAGCCAGAAACTCAGCCCTTGTTGCGGTCAGGGGTGCTGTGGTCAAACGCATGTGAACCCGTACCCGGGCCTGCCATGCGTGCGGGACATAATCGTTCACTGCCTTTTCCAGTTCCAGAGTCAGGCTGCGCTGGATATGTAAGCGGCTGACAATGGTCTCCATCAGATCCTGGTTCAGCTCAAGCGACATTTTCTGTCCATCCGGAAAGGTGATCAGGGCTTTCGGGCACTGCTGCATGAGGACCCGAGTCAGATCAGCTCGGGAGACCGAACTCGCTTCCGGACGTTGCAAAAAGGGCTCCAGCTCTATACGTTGGGCCATGGAAGGCGAGAGCAAAAGATCAAGAAGGCACTCCTGTTCTGAATCCGGAGTATCGGGAAGGTTTGCGAGCGCGGCCCTGACTGCCTGGACGGAGTCCAGGCCCAGTGTGGAACAGGCAAAGTGGAGCGTTTCCTGATTAACTTCAAAAGAAGAAAGGATCGCCCGGCATATGGCCGGAGCCAAATCATGGGTGGTATCAGTTCTGCCGGCCATTCTCGTTCCCTTATTTATTGCAGTGAAAAAAACACGATGTCTTTGTCTTCTCTTCTCATATCAGTGATCATTCCCACCTACAACCGGGCCCATATCCTGCATCGGGCCGTGCAATCGGTTCTGAGTCAGACGCATTCTCATTTGGAATTGATCATAGTGGACGACGGCTCTGAGGATGTCACCCCCGAGGCTGTAACAGCTTTGCAAGATCCCCGGATACGCCTTGTGCATCAAGATCATCAGGGAGTGGCCGCTGCCAGGAATGCGGGGATCCTCCAGGCCAGGGGCGAATACATAGCCCTGTTGGATTCCGATGATGTCTGGGAACCGCATAAGCTTGAGCTGCAATTGACCTTTACCCTGCAGGGGGGGTGGCACATCACCCAAACCGAGGAAATCTGGATCAGGCACCAGCAAAGAGTCAATCCCGGCCTGCGACATATCAAGCCCAGCGGGTGGATCTTTGTGCCCTCTCTGGCCATGTGTCTGGTCAGTCCTTCGTGTGTGCTCATGAGCCGCAGGTGTTGGGATGAGATCGGGCCGTTCGATCCCCGCCTTTTAGCTTGTGAGGACTATGATCTGTGGTTGCGCTGTTCATTGCGCTATCCTGTCGGGCTGGTTCCGCAACATCTCGTGACCCGGTATGCCGGACACGCTGATCAGCTTTCAGGAAAGATTATTGGAATGGATCTGTACCGAATCATGAGCTTGAACAAGTTGTTGACCCGGTCCGATCTGAGCGCGGAACAACGGCACATGACCCGGATGCATCTTCAGATCAAGGGAAAACGGTACATTCAGGGCTGTTTGAAACGGGGGAAGGAGGAAGAGGCAATGCGGGTACAGTCCATGATTACAAGGGGTTTGGAAAAGTAACCCCTGTACCGCCCGGACATTCGCGGGTGCAGCTGTATAAAAAATCTATGTTTCCTGTTTGTGGACTGCTTCGCTTTTTATTCTGTTTAAGAGCTCAGACAGTACCGGGTGGACGTTTTCCCGGATATCTCCGGCCACAATGATGAAAAGCAGGTCCTGGCCGGGCTGAAACTCTCCCTGGTTGGCCTGGACAATGATTCGAAATATGCCTGGCCGGGATTCATACTCCTGTCGCAGGGCCTCTATCCGCTCCTGATCAGGTGTCACCTTGAGTGAATGAACTGCATCCTTGCTGCCACGGGAATGGCCGCGGACTACTCCGTTATGGATAAGGACCATGCCCACCTGATCCTGAAATCCGGGCTCCTTTTTCAAGCTGCTCAGGGCCTCTGTGATATCCATCGCTTACCCTTTGATTATCATCAGTATAATTCGGAGAAAAAAGGGCGGCTTTTTATGCCGCCCTTGTAACCTGGAAGATTTCCGGGAAGTTGCTGCCATGCTTTCCACGGAAGATCTGTTCCCTGCATAAAAGTACTTCGTTGTTCTTTAGACGCAACCAGTTGGTTTGGGCAATCCAGCCATCTTGCAGGCTCCCTTTCCAGGGCCGGAAGGAAACAATTCGTAGATTTTTTTCAGCTTAAATCCGGTTACCTTGGACAGGATACGTACCATGGGAGCGATGCCGTTTTTCTTGTAATAGTCTTGCAAGAACTCGATGACCTTGCGATGCTCATCAGTGAGTTCCTTGATCCCTTCAGATTCTTTGACATAGTCTACCCATTCAGGGCTCCAGTCATCAAAGCTCTGCAAGAAGCCATCTTCATCGATTTCGAATGATTTGCCTTTGAACTCGACAGTTGCCATGTGTCAACCTCCTTGACCGACAGTTTATTGAGAATTGGCTTGCGAAAAACCAAAAGTCAAAGACATGCCTGCAATCAGACATGTAATTGAAAGGTGTTGGAAAATGGGTAATTGAAATTCATCCCCCCGTCAAGAGGACGATGCGTAACACAAAACCCAGCACGTCAACGCATAAAGTATTTTTTATAAAAGCTTGCAATGGATCTTGTCAAGGTTGGTCCTTGAGAGCAGGGCTTTTTGGTTCTGCTTATCATTGGTCTCGAGATGCTCACGTTATGGCTTGATTGTAATGCGTGTTGTTTATTCTCGGGCCAGAAGGTCTTTCAGTTCAGAACGAGCGGCTTCCAGACCTGGATCGAGCTCTAAACTGGCCTGTAAATAGCCAACTGCCTGCCTGGTTTTCCCGGCCCGTTTCAAGCATATGCCTAGATTGGCCAGATCCATGGCGGATCCCGGGTCCAGGCGCAGGGCGGCCTGAAAATCTTCAATGGCCTGTTCATACCGGTGTTCCTTGAAGAAGCAGACTCCGCGCAGATTGTAGAGTGCATGGAGATCAGGGGCAAGATCCAGGGCCCGGGAAAGAATGGGGCCCATCTGCTGCCACTTCTCCTCATGGCTTAAGCAGTAGGCCTGATAAAAGGCAGCAAAAGCCTGATCTTGAGCCGTGGGTTGCAAAGGCTCTGCCTGGACAAAGGCATCAAAGGCCTCCTGCATACGTCCCTGGCGCATAGTGAGCAGGCCCTGAAAGAAAGGGAGAAAATGAGCGTTGGGATAGATTGATTCCAAAACCTGTAAACCGCTCCATGCATCGTCCAGAGGCCGCTTTTCGGCCAGAATACGGCCCACGAACAAGCCCAGGCTGGAATGGGTACTGCGTTCCCGAAAATCAAAGCCGGGTATTATGGAGTAATGCGCAGGTATGTTCAGTCCGGGATGAGTGGTATCCACTATAAAAGCTGAATACTCATGCTCTTGAAGCATATGGGCCAATCTGGTCAATTCCACGGCCATGTCCGGATGGCTCATGTCCGGTAAGGCGGACAAAGGAACGACCTGACCTTGCCGCAGCCAGTCGCAGTCCTCCAGCCGGGTGAACTTGCCCAGTCCGGAGGGCTCATAACAACTTCCGGATTCAAAGTCACCGGCCAGCTGCGCGACCTCAGTCAAGGCCCTGATGGCCGCCTTATCCGGGGATGTGGCCGTCCCGGCTGTAAACACAATTTCGCTGGAATGCGGGAAGGTGGCCGGATCATAGGCCAGGGCCCCCACTGTCGGCACATCAAAATCTAGGCTCAAGTCTTTGAGCCAAACCCGGATTCCGTTACGGACAAAGGCAGAGTAGAGTTCATGCAGGACCGGATTGCTGAATGAGGCCGGGTCTATGCCGGGAAGGTTCGGTTGCAGGGCATCTATCCGAGCGCATACATGGCGCTCGACAAGTTCACACAAGCCCTGGAGAACGGACTCCACAGCCAGATTTCCAGCTGATGATCCATTAAATTCATTGATTGCCTGAAACCAGTCCAGGGGGAGAAATACCTCCCGCCCGGTGTGCAGGTCATAGCCCGAACAAAAGGACCAGGGCATCAAATCCAGTATCTGGACTGCTTTCTCCTCTGAGAGCTCCTCGTGCACTGAATTCAAGATTTCCCGAATCGGGATCAAGGCTTTACCAAATCGATTCCGGGCCTGAGTCCAGGTCAGGCGGGGCAGTTTCCTCAACTCATCATCCTGACTTAGGAAGGAAAAGAGGCTGTAGCGTTCTATGAACTCCATTAAGGCCGAGGCTTCGGCCTGAGCCGGAGACGCACCTTTGCCCATCTGTTTGCGGGTAGGCATGACCTCCCTGGCCTTTGGCCCGCAAACTGCTAAATATACAGGAATTCCCAGGCGGCCGGTATCCACCCTTTTGGTTTTTTCCAGGAGGCCCCCTTCGCTGCAGTCCAGAACGGAACGGACATGGTTGACCGTTTGTTCCGGAGAAACCGCCTTGTCCAGATCCCGGGTATATCCTTTGTGACAGGGGGAGAGTTCAAGCATGTGATCTGTTCAGGTTATTATTCATGTCTGTTTCTGTGTCATCCGCAATATATTGCACAAATGCCGTTCCGGCCGGCCGGATTCCGGATTTTGTTCCCGGTAACCCAAAGTCCGTTCCTGCACGGCGAACCTGCTTCCAATCAATTCAAAAAATCCAGAGGCCTGGAAGATATGGCTTTTGGCCAGCAGGATTTCTCCGCCAGGAGCCAAATGGGACTGCAAAAAGTCAACCAATGGAGAATATGTTGCTTCCCGGTACAAAACCTCAGAGCCAATAATGCGGTCAAAACGGCGATCCAGGCGATCTGCGGTGAAATCAACAGCTGCAAGCTCTACCCTGTCCTGCAGGGAATTTTGCAGGACATTGATCCGGGAAAAGAGCAGGGCGTCCGGATGATAATCGGTCATAACCACCTGAGCCCCCTTGCTTGCTGCCACCAGTCCGCATACCCCGACTCCGGCCCCTATTTCCAGGACCTCCAGGTCGTTTACTGCATAGGAAGAGGCCAGGATATGGCTGAGGAGGATAGAAGTAGGCCAGATCTTGGCCCAAAAAGGCAGATCCAGCCCTTCATCGCTTCGGGCCGCAGCGGCCAGATTTTCGATGTAGGCTTCCATGTCCTGGATTTGCAGGATTTGTAGTTTGATGTCACCGATATGAACCGGTTCAAAATGGACCGGATAACGAGCCTTGACCTGTTCTAAAAGCTCGTCCAGGCCGGCCTGGGGAGAAAATGGTAGTTGGTGCTTGTTTTTGTGCATAGATAAAAAAAAAGCCAAACTGGGTTTGGCTTGGATGATATTGGTGGAGCGGGAAACGGGATTTGAACCCGCGACTTCAACCTTGGCAAGGTTGCACTCTACCACTGAGTTATTC
>Ga0182239_1000550_pt1 | contig 13604 bp, 13 predicted proteins | sample hydfrate6_PW_210_FD_132456 | JGI IMG/M metagenome (GOLD analysis project Ga0182239, IMG submission 132456) | Subsurface microbial communities from deep shales in Texas, USA - hydraulic fracturing test 6_PW_210 | ecosystem: Environmental > Aquatic > Deep subsurface > Shale gas/oil reservoir >... | reverse complement strand
TCAATATCTGCGTTACGCGCAATTTCTCAGAATTTCACGTACGGCCAAGTACGCTGCATTCTTCGAAATTGCGCAAGCCTTGATCTTGAACTTTTTACAGCGCCATCTGAAATCAGACTTCCAAGGAAGCCCTTGGCCGCAGCCCAGGACCGAACACTGCAAATAACTTTTTGCCGCATGCTTAAAAGTTTTGATTTTATTTTTTTGAACCTTGAACCTTGAACTTTGAACCTTGAACGAAGTTATTTAGAAGCTTTTTACGGTGCCATCAATTGTCAGGATAACAGGAACTCAAATGATAGCAGAAATTATTTCAACCGGAGACGAGGTGCTGACCGGCACGGTGGTGGATGCCAATGCCGCCTGGATCGCAGGCCGCCTTTATGAAACCGGCATTGCCGTGGGCCGTCATGTGTGCGTGGGCGATGACATGGAGCGTTTGACAGACGTGCTTTTCGAAACCGGGCAGCGGGCCGATATCGCCATTGTTACCGGCGGGCTGGGGCCCACCGTGGATGATATCACCGCTTCGGCCGCAGCCCGGGCCGCCGGGGTGGAAATGGAGCGCAACAACCAAGCCATGGCCTACATGGAAGCGTTTTTCAAACGCTTTGACCGGCCGGTTTCCGATTCTGACGCAAAACAGGCCCTGCTGCCGCAAGGTGCTTCGCCTTTGCTCAATTCCGTTGGCACGGCCCCGGGTTTTACCCTAAAGATCGGCAATTGCCGGTTTTTCTTTTTGCCCGGGGTGCCTTTTGAGATGCGGCAGATGATGGCCGATCATGTGATTCCCAGCCTTGAGGCGGATGCAGCCAGAAACGGCACCGGCAGTTTTTACCGGGAAAAGCGGCTGTCTTTGTTCGGTCTGCCCGAGGCCCATGTCAACGAGCGGCTCGCTGACTTGACAGGATCATTAGACGATGTAAAACTAGGTATGCTGGCCGAATTTCCTGTGATCCACGTCAAACTCGCAGCCTCGGGAACAGATAACAGTGCCCTGGATTCCGCAGTCAGCGTGGCCGCAGACCGGGTGCGCGAGCGGGTGGGCGATTATGTCTTCTCCGAGACCGGCCAGAGCATGGAAGAGGTGGTGGGCGAGCTTTTGGCCCGGCAATCCGCAACCCTGGCCCTGGCCGAATCCTGCACCGGGGGCATGATCGCCAGCCGGATCACCAATGTGGCCGGAAGCTCCCGGTATTTTCTCAGCTCGGTGGTGACCTATTCCAATGACGCCAAAATGCGCATGCTCGGGGTCTCGGCCCATACCCTGGAAACTTTTGGCGCGGTGAGCGAACAAACCGCCCGGGAAATGGCAGAGGGGGCAAGGCGCGTGGCCAATGCGGATTACGCGGTTTCTGTCACCGGCATTGCCGGTCCCGGCGGGGGTACGGCAGAAAAACCCGTGGGCACGGTTTGCATAGGGCTTTGCGGCCCGGAGCAGAGCTTTGCCAGGCAATACAAATTTCCGTTTGAAAACCGGATGGCCAATAAGCGCATATTTGCCGAAACCGCACTGAATCTTTTGCGCAAAACATTGATTTCACAACTTTGAAGCACGAACAAGGATGACATATGGGATGGCTTGGAAAAATGGTTGGCGGCACCATTGGATTTGCTTTGGGCGGACCCCTGGGCGCCATCGGAGGGGCGGCTCTCGGGCACCTGATGGATGCCGACAATGGCCAGCAGCAGCGGGTGCTGCCCAATGAGGCGCAGATGTCGTCCCAGGGAAAGGCACAATTGACCTTTTTTGTGGCGGCATTTTCCATGCTGGCAAAGCTGGCCCGGGTGGACGGGCAGGTCACGGATGAGGAAATGGCTTCCATCCGCAGATTCATGGCCCAGGATCTGCACCTCAATGCCGAAAGCCGCCAGATGGCGGAAAAAATATTTTACACGGCTTTAAATGCGCCCCAGACTTTTGACGACTTTGCCCTGCAGTTCTACCAGCAGTTCCATGACCGGCCCGAGCTTCTGGAGTTGATGATCGATATTCTGCTTCGGGTCTCGGTGGCAGACGGCACCATGGACAAAAGCGAAGAGGCGCTCATTGAAACCGCGGTGCGCACCTTCCGGCTGCCGGATGCGGATTATCAGAACATGAAGTCGCGATACGTATCGGTTTCAGAAAAATATTATTCCGTGCTCGGGGTCAGTCCGTCTGATGACAATGATACCATCAAAAAGCAGTACCGCAAGCTGGTGCGGGACTACCATCCCGACACCATTGCCTCCAAGGGGCTGCCCGAGGAATTTGTCCGGTTTGCCCATGACAAGTTTCGGGAAATCCAGGAGGCCTGGGAAGCCATTGAAAAGGAAAGAAATCTGTAAAAATAGGGGAGGTTTCATTGCTGACCATTCGTTCGGGCGATCCAAAGGCGATCAAGACCGATCTCATGCTGCTGCTTGTCTGCGAGGACACGGCGCTATACAACGATGCAAAAATGCTGGCGCTCATTGACCAGGGGCGGCAATATCCCGAGTTTTCCGGAAAATCCGGCGATGAGATGATCCTTTATGCACCGGCCGGGACAAAGGCGCAGCGGGTCATGCTGGCGGGCCTGGGCAAAGCCGGGGATGTTACGGCGGAAAGCCTTCGCCGGGCTGCGGGAAAAGCCGTTGGCAGGGCCGTGAACGCGGATATGTCCGGTCTTCTGATCTGCATGCCCGAGGCCCGGGCCTGCGGCGTGGAGCCCGGGGACGCGGCCGAAGCCCTGATGGAAGGCGCTGTTTTGGCCAATTACCGCTTTGATTTTTACAAAAAGGAAAAACTCCATAATGCACTGAAATCCATTGCGTTTGCCGTTGCCAAGGATTTTGCCGGCCAGGCCCGGAGCCTGGCGCAGAAAACCGAAATCGTCTGCAAAGGCACCCACATGGCCAGAAACTGGGTGAGCATGCCGCCCAATGACAAGCGGCCGGCACGCTTTGCCCGCTCCATTGTCAAGGCGGCTGAAAAACATCCCCTGGAGGCCGTTGTCCTGGATAGCGGTGATCTGCGGAAAAACAAGATGCAGGCGCTTCTGGCCGTGGCCGCCGGAAGCAGCGGCCGGCCCCAGATGGTGATTCTCGACTACAAGCCCGAAACATGGGATCAGACAGTGGTGCTTGTGGGCAAGGGTGTGACATTTGATTCCGGCGGTATTAACTTAAAGCCGGCATCGGGTTTGGAAACCATGAAGCAGGACATGGCCGGGGCCGCGGCCGTGGCCGCAACCATGATTGCAACAGCCCGGACCGGCTCCGGCAAGCGGGTGGTGGGGGTGATGCCCCTTGTGGAAAACATGCCTTCGGGCAATTCCTATAGGCCGGGCGATATCGTCAAAACCGCATCCGGCAAAAGCGTTGAAATCGGCAACACCGATGCCGAGGGCCGGATGATTCTGGCAGATGCACTTCATTACGCCATCGGCCAGTACAGACCGGATGTGGTCATTGACATGGCCACCCTCACAGGCGCCTGCGTCGTGGCCCTGGGCGAAAAGATCGCTGGTGTGTTTTCCACGGATACGGACCTGGCAGAGGCCATTTCACAGGCGGGTCAAAAAACCCACGAGCGGTGCTGGTCCATGCCCATGCCCGAAGATTACCGGGAAAACCTGAAAAGCGATTTTGCAGACCTGAAAAACGTGGGCAAAAACCGCTATGGCGGGGCCATTGCAGCGGCATTGTTTTTGTCTGAATTCACCAAAGGTTCGCGCTGGGCCCATATCGATATTGCCGGTCCGGCTTATGCGGCCAAGGGAAACGACTATTGCGGGCCCGGGGGCACGGGCTTCGGGGTTCGGCTGCTTTGCCGCGTGATTGAAAATCTGTAACCTTAAAAAGGACGGTCTCCAAATTGGAATTCAAAAAGGTACTGGTCACGGGCGCGGCCGGGTTTATCGGGTATCATCTGGCCGCCCGTCTGGCAGATGAAGGCAAAACCGTTGCAGGATTGGACAACCTCAACGCCTATTACGACGTGGAGCTCAAAAAGGCCCGTTTAAGACGGCTTGAACAAAAGCCCGGGTTTTCCTTTCACCGCATTGATCTGGAAGACCGGGATGCGTTAAACCGTTTGTTTACCGAGGGCAAGTTTGACGTGGTGGTCAACCTGGCCGCCCAGGCCGGGGTGCGCTATTCCCTGGAAAACCCCCATGCCTACGTGGACGCCAACCTGGTGGGATTTGTCAATCTGCTGGAATGCTGCCGCCATTTTAACGTTTCCCACTTTGTTTTTGCCTCGTCGAGCTCCGTATACGGGGCCAATACCAAAATGCCGTTTTCCGTTCATGACAACGTGGACCATCCGGTTTCCCTGTATGCGGCCAGCAAAAAGGCAAATGAACTCATGGCCCACACCTACAGCCACCTTTACGGGATGCGCTGCACGGGCCTGCGTTTTTTTACCGTTTACGGGCCCTGGGGCCGGCCGGATATGGCGCTTTTCCTGTTTACCCGGGCCATACTGGAGGGCAGACCCATCCAGGTATTCAATCACGGCCGCATGCAGCGGGACTTTACCTATATTGACGATATCATCGAAGGCGTGGTCCGGGTCATGGGCAAACTGCCGGAGCCGGACCCGGACTGGAGCGGGGACAGCCCGGATCCGGGCACCTCGTATACGTCTTACCGGGTCTATAATATCGGCAACAATCGTCCGGAAAAGCTCATGGATTTTATTCGTGTACTCGAAGAGGTCCTGGGAAAAGAGGCGGAAAAAGAGTATCTGGACCTGCAGCCCGGAGATGTGCCGGCGACGTGCGCAGACATTGACGATTTATACAATGCCGTGGGATTTCGGCCAATGACGTCCATCCAGGAAGGCATCCAACGGTTTGTGGACTGGTATCGGGATTATTACAGCGTATCGCTGCCATGAACAAAACCCTGATTGCCATCGGAATCGCCATTGCCGTCATCGGTGTTTTCTGGCCGTGGATTGCCCGGCTTCCCGTCGGGCGGCTGCCCGGAGACATCATCATTGACCGGCCCGGGCTGAAACTCTACATTCCCGTGACCACCATGATTGTCATCAGCGTGGTGATATCTGTTGTTCTCTGGATTTTGCGGAAATAGGGGAAAGAAAAAAATGGTACGCCCGGCAGGATTCGAACCTGCGACTTTCAGCTCCGGAGGCTGACGCTCTATCCCCTGAGCTACGGGCGCACACGGCATGAAACATAAAAGATCGTTTTTCAGAAGTCAAGCAGGAATTGCAGGCCGCCGGCAATGATTGTGGGCAAGGGTCAAAAATGCCCGCTTTTACACGGGTTCCGGCGCCCCGGCGCCTTCCAGGGCCGCCTTTGCTTCCCCCACCACGTAAAGTGACCCCGCAACACAGATCAGATCCGTGTCTGCTGTGGTCTCCATGGCGTAAAACACCGCATCCCTGACACTTTCGACAATCTCCACATGATCGGTGAGTTTTTTTACCCCGGCTTCGATCACCCGGGTCGGCAGACTTCTGTCGATCACCGGCCGGGTCACGATAACCCGCTGGCACAGGGGCACCAGGGTGTTGAGCATGGCCTGACAGGGCTTGTCATCGAGTATGCCGATGACAAGGGTGATGTTTTTGTTCGGAGCCGTATCCGAGAGAAAGGCCGCAAGCCTTCTGGCGGCAATCAGGTTGTGGGCCCCGTCGAGGATCATGGGCGGGGTGGTGTCAACCATCTCCAGGCGTCCAGGCCACCGGACATTTGCAAGGCCGTCCTTGATGTCAGACACATCAATGGCAGTGCCCTGATCCATGAGCACTTCGCAGGCCGCCAGCACCAGGGCGGCGTTGTCGAGCTGGTGTATGCCTTGCAAAGAAGAGCGCATGTCGGTCCACTTGTGATCAATACCCGTGTAGGTGAAGCTGAAGTTGCCGGCATCGGCTTTGGGACTGCGTCTTACCCGAAAATCCTTGCCTTTGCGGAAAACCGGCGCATTGTTGCGCGCTGCTGTCTTTTCAATGACCTCAATGGCCGATTTCTGGTGTACCCCTGTGATCACCGGGGTGTCGGGCTTGATGATCCCGGCTTTTTCACCGGTGATCTGGGCGATGGTGCTTCCCAGGTAAAACCGGTGTTCCAGGGAAATGTTGGAAATGATGCAGAGTCTGGGCTGCAAAATGTTTGTGGCATCCATGCGCCCGCCCATGCCGGTTTCGATTACGGCCCAGTCCACCTCAGCCCTGGCAAAGGCGTATAAGGCCATGGCCGTGGTATACTCGAAAAAGGTGGCCTCGCGCTCTTTCGGGGCCGCAGCTTTGGCGGCATGCCAGGCATTTACCACTTCCTGATCGGAGATGTATTGGTTGTTGATGCAGATGCGTTCGTTAAACCGCACCAGGTGGGGCGATGTGTAGAGCCCCACCCGCAGGCCGGCAGCCTGCAGGATAGCCGCCAGTGCAGAGGCAATAGAGCCCTTGCCGTTGGTTCCGGCCACGTGGATGCAGGCAAATTTGCGTTCCGGCCGGTCCAGGGCTTTGAGCATGGCATCGATGATGTCCAGGCCCAGTTTGATGCCGAACCGGCGCAGGCCAAACATTTCTGCCAGGCATTTGTGATATTGGCTTTGGGTCATTGATTTTTCCCGTTACAGGTGCGTAAAAAACCCGGAAGCCGTCAGTGCCTTCCGGGTTTTTTGATCAATATGGTACTTTCTTTCATTTTCATGCTTTGGTCCTGCCGGCATCAAGATCTGCGGGTTCGCATCCGCTTTTTGGCTTCTGCAATCCGCTGCCGCCGCTGGGCTTCACGCTTCTTGCGGCGTCTGTACTCGCTGGGTTTTTCGTAGTTCTTCTTGAGCCGCAAACGCTTGAACAGACCGTCGTTCTGAATTTTTTTCTTCAGAATGCGCATGGCCTTCTCAAGGTCGTTGTCTTCCACTTTGACCGCGATTTCCTTCAAATATTTCAACCCCCTTTACAAAGAAATTTAGTTACGCTGTATTCTAATATTTTCTATAAAAATGTCAAACCTTCGTGGACCATGCCGCCGGCTTGCGGCCGGTTCGGATCTGATGCCGGTTTATCTGCTGCAGTGTTACTTGGGAAGCTTGGAGACCAATTCGTCTGCCACTTCCGGAACGCTGTTTTTGCCGTCCAAGGTGATGTAGGTCATGGACGGATCGTTTTCCGCCAGATCCCGGAAATAATAGGCAGCTGCAAGGGTGCCGGTTTCATCGTCATAATAGATGCCGTGGCGCTTGTCAATGGCGGCTTCATCCTGGTCATCCGAGCGGGTCTGCAGCTCGCCGCCGCACACCCGGCACTTGTCGCCGTCGGGCTTGATGGCATCGATGAAGATGTTGTTGGGATGGTTGTTGTCATTGACGCAAAGACGGCGGCCCATGATGCGGTTTTTGGCGATTTCCCGGTCCAGCTCGATTTCCACAACGATATCCAGGTTCATGCCGGCTTGTTTCAGGGCTTCGTGGAGCTTGACAGCCTGGTTTTTGTTTCTCGGAAAGCCGTCGAGCAGCCAGCCGTTTTTGCAGTCGTCTTCCTTGAGCCTGTCGAGGATCATGGGGATGGTGATGTCATCGGGCACCAGTTCGCCCTTGTCAATATAGGCCTTGGCCTGCTTGCCCATTTCTGTTCCGCCCTTGATGTTTTCGCGGAAAATGGCCCCGGATTCAATGTGGGGGGTCTTGAATTTTTCCTTGAGAATGGCTCCCTGTGTTCCTTTTCCGCTCCCGTTGGGTCCGAAAAACAAAATGTTCATCGCCTTTTTCTCCTTTTGCCCAAGGTTGATGTCAAAAACATGCGATTCAATACATTATCTGTACGCCGGATTACATTTTATCCGTTTGCAAAATTTTTTTATATATTAAAATGATGGCATTATGTCAAGCATCCTTTTGAGTTTCAACGATTTTCCGGGCCAGTTCCAGGGCCTGTTCCCTTGATGCGATACAGCCCGCCAGCCGGTTTTCCTCAACCTTTGCCAGAATTTCGGCAAACAGGGGCGAGGGCGAAAGGCCCAGTTCGCCCATCAGGTCATGGCCGGTGAGCAGCCGGGGCCGGGTGCAGGCCGGCAGATACACGGTGCGGTAACGCTCAAGCAGGCCGGCGGCAAAATCCATAAACTGCGTATCCGTGTATTTTTTTTTGCCGGCCATGTCAGCGGCTGCCAGCATCAGCAGGTCAGGCGTGTGGGGCCGGGTTTTGATGAAAAACCGGGTCATCGCCCGGGTGGTGAGTGCATCGCGCTGTTGGGCCGTGTAAAGAAAAAGCGGCCGGATGTGATGGCGGATCAGAAAGGTGACATAACCGGCATCAGCGCAGGAAAATCTCAGGCGGCGGCAGATCTGTCCGGCCATTTGCGCCCCGGCCCGGGGGTGATGATAAAAATGGATGCGGCCCTGGTCATCTGTTGTTCGGGTCTGGGGCTTTCCGATATCATGGAGCAGGGCGGCATATTTGAGCAGTTCCACGGCTGACGGGAATGTCAGCAATCCCGCGTTTTTCCTGTCTGTGGTCAGGGCAGGGCGGTTTTGGTGCAGCATCTGCTCCAGTCCCCTGTATACCGCCATTGTGTGGTCAAATACGTTAAATTCATGGTGCCGGTTCTGTCCGCAATTTTTCAGAGCTTCGATTTCCGGAAACAGGTTTCCCAGAAGTCCGGCCCGGTCCATCTGAGAAATCCATTGTGCCGAATCCCGGGTTTGGAGGATTTTTTGCCATTCATCCCGGATTCGCTCGCCTGCCACCAGCCGGATTTGCGCGGCTTTTTGGGAAACCGCTGCAAGAGTTTCCGGATCAATGGCAAATCCGAGGGTTGCGGCCATGCGAAAGGCCCGCAACAGGCGCAGGGGATCATCATCCAAAACCGTTTTGCCGGTCATGCGGATCACCCTGCGGTCAAGGTCTTTGCGGCCGCCGGCCGGATCAATGAGCCGGCCGGATGGCAGGGATACAGCCATGGCATTGATTGTAAAATCCCTGCGCAACAGATCTTCGGAAATGGTTTGCCCCTGGATGGCAGCAATGTCAAAAACATGGCCGGCGCTGACCACCCGGTGGATAATTTGCTTTTTTTTGCCCAAAACCACGACCCGGCTTCCTTCAGCTTCTGCAATGGCCCGGGCCAGGCCGGCTGGGTCGCTTTCCACGGCCAGGTCCCAGTCTGCGCAAGGACGGCAAAGCAGCTGATCCCGGACGGTTCCCCCAACCAGATAGACGCCGGATTGTTCCGGGATCTGTGAAAGAAGCGGCTGCGGCAAAAATTTGGTATTGATCAAAGGCATTTTTTCATATATGGAGTTATTCTTTTCGCGCTTTAGGGTTGTTTTCCCGGGGGGACCCGCTGTTCGGATCGGATTATTGATTCATAGCTTAAAAACAGGGTGCGTGCAATGGGCAGGCAACAGACATCCCCGGAACAACCCTCCCGGCTGATCAAAATCGGGGTGACCGGGGGGGTGGGTTCCGGCAAATCCCTGGTCTGCCGGCGCCTCCAGGAGTCGGGCGTACCTGTTGTCAGCGCGGACCAGTTGGCCAGGCAGGCGGTTGAGCCCCATACCCGGGCCCACAAACAGATTGTCGAGCGGTTCGGCAAAGAGATCCTTGCGGCTGACGGCACCATTGACCGGCCCCGGCTGCGGCAGATCATCACTCAGGACGAGGCGGCCCGCAGGGACCTTGAAAGCTATGTCCACCCTGAGGTGGGCGTGCAGATGCAGGCGCATTTCAGGTCAGCGGCCGCGCAGGGCGCATGGCTGGCGGCAGCCGAAGTTCCCCTGCTGTTTGAAGCCGGCCTGCAGGACCAGTTTGATGCGGTGATTCTGGTTTCCGGCGATACCGAGGTTCGTATCAACCGGATCATGCAGCGAGACAATGTAAGCCGGCAGCAGGCCCAATCCCTGATGCACATCCAGATGAATGAAGCCCAAAAGCGGCGGATGTCTGATTTTATCATTGAAAACAACGGAAGCCTTGATGAAATGCATGGCCAGGTGGACCGGGTACTGGAAAAACTTGCGGAAAAGTATAAAAAAATAGGCGAAAATGGTTGACAGGACCTTTTATCTGACTTATTGGTAAACAAAACGCTCCTGCCTCCTGGACGTTTGTTTTGCGCGAATCCTTCTTCAACATCTTAAAAACCAATCAGGCCTCATAATACCTAAAGTTTTAAGAAGACACATAATTTCTATATCCGGCTTTGCAGCTTTCCTGTTGTTCGTTTTACAGTTTTGTCTCTGTTGCCGGCAATGCGCAGGGCTTCAAACATCCGGCTCCATCCGGGTGAAACACCGCAGGATCACTGCACGCCTGACATACAACCCAATTTTGAAATGAATCGGAGAAAACACAGGAATGGGATTACATGAACATCGTTGAACTGAAAAACAAAAAAATCAATGAACTGACCCGGATGGCCAAGAAGTTTAACATTGAAAACGTCGGCCGGATGCGAAAGCAGGAGCTGATTTTTTCACTGCTTCAGGCCCACATTGAAAAAAACGGCCTCATCTACGGAGAGGGCACCCTGGAAATTTTGCCTGACGGTTTCGGTTTTCTGCGGTCCCATGACTGCAATTACCTTCCGGGCCCGGATGATATCTATGTGTCGCCTTCCCAGATCCGCCGGTTCAGTCTTAAGACCGGAGACACGGTCTCCGGCCAGATCCGTCAGCCAAAGGACTCGGAACGCTATTTTGCCCTGCTCAAGGTGGAAGCCATCAACTTCGAGGAGCCCGACGCCGCCCGGGACAAGATCCTGTTTGACAATCTCACGCCCCTGTTTCCGGAAAAAAAGGTAAAGCTCGAGCGGGAGCCGGACAATTACTCCATGCGGATCATGGACCTGATGACCCCCCTGGGATTCGGCCAGCGCGGTTTGATTGTCTCCCCGCCCCGTACCGGAAAGACCATGCTGCTCAAAAACATTGCCAACAGTATTATCGGCAACCACAAAAACGTGGTTCCCTTTGTGGTGCTCATTGATGAACGGCCCGAGGAAGTCACTGACATGCAGCGTTCCGTGGATGCGGAGGTGGTTTCCTCCACATTTGACGAGCCGGCTGAGCGTCATGTGCAGGTGGCGGAAATGGTGGCTGAAAAGGCCAAACGCCTGGTGGAGCACAAAAAGCACGTGGTGATCCTGCTCGACAGCATCACCCGCCTGGCCCGGGCCTACAACATGACCGTACCCTCCAGCGGCAAGCTGCTTTCCGGCGGTGTGGACGCCAATGCCCTGCACCGGCCCAAGCGGTTTTTCGGCGCAGCCCGAAATATCGAGGAAGGCGGCAGCCTCACGGTGATTGCCACGGCCTTGATTGATACGGGAAGCCGCATGGACGAAGTGATTTTCGAGGAATTCAAGGGCACCGGCAACATGGAGCTGCACCTTGACCGCAAACTTTCCGACCGCCGCATGTACCCGGCCATTGACATCAACCGCTCCGGCACCCGCAAGGAAGAACTGCTGCTTGATGCCGACGCGCTTAACCGTGTCTGGATCCTGCGCAAGCTGCTCTCTCCCTTAAATCCTATTGACAGTCTTGAATTTTTGCTCGATAAGATGAAGGGCACAAAGACCAACAAGGAATTTCTCGACGCAATGAATTCCTGAAAATCTTGAACGTTGAACCTTGAACGTTGAACCTTGAACCCGAACCAACGCTGAGGTGTTTGAAATGAAAAAAGCGATTCATCCGGAATACAAAACCACTACCATCCGGTGTGCCTGCGGCAACGAGGTGACCGTCGGTTCCACCCGCGAGGATATCTCCGTTGAAATCTGCTCCCAGTGCCATCCGTTTTACACCGGCAAGCAGAAGCTGGTGGACTCGGCCGGCCGCATTGAGCGGTTCCGCCGCAAGTATGCCAAATTTCAGCAAGACGACAAGAAATAATCAGGATTTACACGGTTCATGTTAGAACGACTCGACGGCATAGAAAGACGCTATCAGGAGCTTGAAAGCCTGCTTAGCGATCCGGAAGTGGTGGGCAACCGCGAACTGTATCCCAAATATGTTCGCGAGCATTCCGAGCTGGGAAAGATCGTGGAGGTCTACCGGGAATACGACCGGGTATGCCAGGAACTCGATCAGAGCCGGGAACTGCTTTCAGATCAGGACCCGGAGATAAAAGAACTGGCCAGAAACGAGATCGACAGCCTGGAGCAGGAAAAAGACCGCCTGGAACAGGACCTCAAAAAGCTTCTGATTCCCAAGGATCCCAATGACGACAAAAACGTGATCCTGGAAATCCGGGCGGGTACGGGCGGCGAGGAAGCCGGCCTTTTTGCCAATGATCTGTTTCGCATGTACACGCGCTATGCCGAGGCCAAGAACTGGAAAATCGAGTTGATGGACGCCAACTGGAACGACTCGGGCGGGCTCAAGGAAGTCATTGCCATGGTCAAGGGACAGGGGGCCTTCAGCCATCTGAAATATGAAAGCGGCACCCACCGGGTCCAGCGCGTTCCGGCCACCGAGGCCCAGGGACGGATCCACACCTCTGCCGTGACCGTGGCGGTTCTGCCTGAGGCTGAGGATGTGGAAGTCCATATCGATCCCAGTGAAATCCACGTGGATGTGTTCCGCTCCAGCGGGCCGGGCGGCCAGTCGGTGAATACCACGGATTCCGCGGTTCGCCTGACACACCTGCCCAGCGGACTGGTTGTGATCTGCCAGGATGAAAAGTCCCAGCACAAAAACAAGGCCAAGGCCATGAAAGTGCTGCGAGCCCGGCTCTTTGATATCCAGCTCCAGGAGCAGAACGACAAGATTTCCCAACAGCGGCGCAACCAGGTGGGCAGCGGCGACCGCAGCGAGCGGATCCGCACCTATAATTTTCCCCAGGGCCGGGTGACCGACCACCGCATCGGCCTGACCCTCTACAAGCTGGAACAGGTGCTTCAGGGGGCTTTGGACGAAATCATCGACGAGCTGGCCACTTTTTACCAGGCGCAGGCATTACAAAATGAGCAAACCCAGTCCCCGGAAAATGCCCACATGGACCGTGCTTGACGCCCTGCAGTGGACAGCCGGATATTTTGACACCCACGGAATCGACTCCCCCAGACTGACAGCAGAGATTCTTCTGGCCGCGGTGCTGCAGACCACGCGCATTGATCTTTACATGCGCCATGATCAGCCCCTGGCAGAAGAAGAACGGGCTGCTTTCCGCCAGATGATCCGCCGCCGGGTCAGCCGTGAGCCGGTGGCTTATATACTGGGTGAAAAGGAGTTTCTGGGCCGCAGCTTTACCATTACACCTGATGTGTTGATTCCCAGACCCGAAACCGAGCACCTGGTGGAAGCCGTACTTGAGCGCCTGCCGGAAGATGACGGTCACAGCCGAAAAATTCTGGACCTGGGCACCGGCTCCGGGGCCATTGTTGTCTGTCTTGCCGCACAAAGGCCCGGAAACCGATATTTCGCCGTGGACCGTTCGCTTGCCGCTCTGCAGGTGGCACGGAAAAACGCCGCAGCCCATAAGGTGGCCGGTCTTATTGATTTTTTCGCCGGCAGCTGGTTGTCTCCGGTAAATGCCGGTTGTGCCGGTTTTGACATGATTGTCTCCAATCCGCCTTATATTCCGTCTGCCCTGTTCGGTGATCTGCAGCCGGAAGTGGGGCAATACGAACCCCGCATGGCACTGGACGGTGCTGAAG
>Ga0182239_1000549_pt1 | contig 13610 bp, 19 predicted proteins | sample hydfrate6_PW_210_FD_132456 | JGI IMG/M metagenome (GOLD analysis project Ga0182239, IMG submission 132456) | Subsurface microbial communities from deep shales in Texas, USA - hydraulic fracturing test 6_PW_210 | ecosystem: Environmental > Aquatic > Deep subsurface > Shale gas/oil reservoir >... | reverse complement strand
TCACCATAATCTATGCCAAACATCACGCATTCTGGGTACGCCATTTTAACAATCGCACCAGAGCAATGTCCGTCTAAATCCGCTGAGTGGTAGAAGCACTTCTTTGTCATTATTTTACTCCTTAATTAGTCCATACATCTTCTTCGATTAAACTCCCACAAAATGGACAAGCATTAATGCTTATCCTCTCTTCATCACACGAGTGCATAAAAAAAGTTAGTGAGTAATCCGTCCAAGGTCGAATCTGGATACGGCGTAGCAAGATAGCTTCAGCCATATCTCCGCAGCAAAATTTTATTGATCTCACGGAGTTATTTTCACGGTATATTATCATTTTTTTTCGTTCTCCTTTAGTTGAATCTATTTAAGTGTTTATTTATATCTTTCAATAAATTTAACACCTTATTATAGTTGGGATGTTCCCCGTTCCTAAAGTGTAAATTCCTTAAAAGCCAGTTTATATCTCTGTTCTTAAGCCTATGAGGCGGAATATCCATGCCTGAAGTTAACCTCAGTACGTCATCCCATAGTATCTCGACTTCCATTTTTTGCTCCTGTTAATTCTTTATATATGTTATTAAGAGATACATAATCCGCTACCCATCTTCTGGAGCCTGTTTTTGGCTTTAGCGGATCTTTTTCCCACAAATATTTGCTTGATTTCCTGTAGCAGGGGGGCAATACGAATTTGGACCTTGTTACCCACTCAAAATGCTTAAGGTCGAATTCTCTGAATGTGTTTTTGGCTTGTAATATCTTTTTCTGTCTATCAAAATAAGACTCTAAACACCGTTTAATAAACGATAAATCGTTAGAGGAAGGACTGTGTATTAGCGCGTTTAAACCTAGAATCTCCGGGTTATAGCTGTGTCTGGCTGCTTGTTTGCGCAGCAGTCTTTTGAACCGCTTTATCCCCAGCTTGGACCCGAGGAAGTAAGCCCAGGCCATGGTATGCTCAGAATACCAATTACACGCTTCGACTTTACCCAAAAACAAACAGAACCCGTATGAAAACGCGATAGGCCACGTCAGAACCATCAACGTCTTATAGAGTCTGTTGTATTTTTTATCTCCATAAATTAAGTAGCTTAGCTTCGCTAAAACAATAATCTGTGCAAAGCCCGGCATAGTTGTGAACCAAGGCAATATGTAACCACGATTTACGTCTTTTTCGTGTTTAAAAGGGTGGCTTACTTTGCAAGTGCCTAGTATGCTATCAAATACAGGCTTAAGTTTTTTCTTTTCTTTTTCAGTAAGCAGACCTTTTTCGTACCTAGCCTGTACTATGGACAATAGCCCTATAAACATATCCCCGGAAAAATTATTGGAATCTTCTTTCATATACTCGATGGGGTAGCGTATCAACGTACCTTTATATATAAACCTGTAAATGTTCTCGTATATAAAGGGTTCATCAGGTATAAAATGCCCAGCTATCCCAATGTATTTACACCCATCTCCATCAGCTATAATTTCCTCAATCTGATTCTTGAATTCGCTAATACTGAGTTGGTCATTTGGGTAGTCTTCGTAAAATTTGAATAGATCCGTATTCAGTTTAAAAAATGGATACCAGGTTACGAGGGAAATAAGTGACACCAAAAATTTCAAAGGTAGTAGCAATACATGGATAATAAGCGTCTTTTTCATAGTCAATTCCTTATAACACATATGCCCGCAACTTTAGTAACTTGTTACGGGCATATGCAGTTTTATTTTTATTTCAAATTTCCAGTAATATCTTTACCATCAATGCCGGCCAAGTATGCTTTACCCCCACACTTATAAAAAGCCAGGTGAGTTATGTTTCCCTCGTCGTCTTTAGCGAATTCAATTTCGTGTTTCTGTCCGCACTGAGGGCATATAATATAGTCTTTTAGGGGCGGACATTTTGTAAGTTCTTCGTTTCCTATGGTGAACATAGTCTCGCCTAGAATTCTATTTTTTGATTTTTATATATACAATTCAGTATTATAAAAGACTTAGCACGGTTAATATCGTCAAAAGTGAGCGGTTTCGGCTCAGGTACACCCGGTCCAACGACATTACATTTAAATTGAAAATCATGCGCTTCGAATTTGTGGTCCTTATTAGCCATAACTTTGATAAACCCGATACTCAAAACACCATCCAGTACGTCAATACTATCTTCTATTTTGTAGTCTTTAAGGTGCAGTTTCAGTACTACCGCATCTCTGCCTCTTTCTTCCTCAAAATCCTCCCAGACAGCTTTTTTAGTGTATTTATACGTATCGACTGCCTGTCCTATTGTGAGCGAGGAATCCGATCCATAATAGTCGTTACGAACGGCTTCGACGTTTTCAGAATTACATCCGGCCATAAAGACCGACATTACCAACAACGCTACTATGCAAATCAAATACTTGATATTATTCATTTTATTCTCCTTTTATAGTTTATTAACTGCTTAGTCCTTCAAAACCCATTTGCCGTCCACTCTGCAGGCCTCAGCGGAAGTCAACTTCTTGTCACCGTCCACCCAAGACTCGAGCTTAATATCCCTGCAGATCATGTCCTTGCCCTTCGTCGTCTTGACTGTGGGCTTCTTGGGTGTGGCCCTGAAAACCTTTCCCGTATCAGGGTTCTTCCAGGCACGTGTTTCTCCAGACGGCGTATTTTCAAGGGTAGTCGTAACTTCCTTCTTGTCATACTTGTCCATTTCATTGCCAACTATGTACCCGGCAGCGAGACCGACGCCGGCCCCGATAACAGTAGGGAGGACTTCACCGCCTCCAGTCATTGAACCGACCACGGCCCCTCCCAGGGCTCCGACGCCGGCCCCTGTCTGTGCCTTGTTCATTGCGCAACCGCCCAGTATAAACAAAGTCAGACAGAGTATTGTAATAGTTATATATGTTCTCATTTTTTTTCTCCTTCTGTTTTACAAGTTTTCCTTCTCGATCAAGGCTTCGCCTATCAAAGACCAAAAGCCTTTATCCCGTTCAAAGGACTTTACCTTACAGGGCTCCTGGTCAGTCTCCGTGTCGTCTTCAAATACGCATTCGTAGTTAGCCGTATTGTCTCCTTTGAGTCCTATGTTGGATATCTGGGCCTTACCGAGCGTTCTTTTATTTTCCTCTTCTCCGAAAGGCACCATTTCGACTGTGACTCAAAGCATTTATGTATTGCTCCTTATTTTATTATGTCATAGTTTGTTTCATTGTCGAAAAGCGGATAAAAACGTATTTCCCAGTTACCACCTTCAGAAAACCCGTCAGGAGAAAAGTATATTCGACCAAGTATTTCCTCCAAAAACTTTTTTGCCATCTTTGTTTTAGGTGGATTTGTCTCTATGATAGAAGATTCAGCCAACATCCTGGCAATGTCATCTCTTTCCGCTTTTATTTTAACTTCTTCTAGGTAGTCTTTACCATTTATCCTTACACCGAAGTCCTGATCCGTTTTTAAATGAAATAGATACCTCATTACTACCTCTTCTTTTCGTACCAAGGGCAACTATGCAATTTGGCTAACGAAAAAGCTAAATCTTCCAGCATGTTAATCACTTCTGTATCAGTGGAAGTCGTTTTGTTGTATTTCTCCCACACCTTTCCGCACTCATCCGGTTCACCTGGATGATACCAAGTATCATAGGAAGGAGGAGTGTAGTATTTACAGTTAACACATTGCATTTATTTACCTCTTGTTAGTTACGAAACACCTGAATACATTCTTTAAAAATAACATTTTGAAAATCCCGTACACATTTATTCTGCATACTTTCAGTGCTGTATCTTGGTTTATCGTACGCTTTGACTACAATATCCTTGAGGACACTCGTATAATTTACACTGTCACTCTCTTCAGCTATTTCAAAAAGCCTACTCATAGGTACACCAATCTGTCTGGCTATCATTACTTTTTCAGCGGTACTAGCCCAAGACTTACATACAGTTGTAGGTGAAGGGTCTTCTTCCGCGTTTACAGAGGTAGAGAATGTAACCATGAACACCAGGGCTACGATCATTATTATGAACAATGTTGCCTTTTTCATTTTCCTTTCCTTTTCTTTCCTTTTCTTTCCTTTTCTTTCCTTTTATTTGTTTGTTGGTTTGTTAATTTTACTACTCAACAGGCATATCAGTACTTCCAAATCCGCCAGTACCTCTCAAAGTCTCGGACAACTGACTTTCTTTAACATACGTCACCTGAACGTCGGGCAGCTTATTTATTACCAGCTGAGCAACCCTATCACCTTCTTTTATCTCGATAGGTGAATTTGTTAGGTTAAGCAACGGAACTTTTACTTCGCCACGATACCCGGCATCGACTGTGCCCGGACTATTCGGAATAATAATCCCTTTTTTGCCCATACTGGATCTCGGCCGTATCTGGCCTTCGAAACCATTCTCCATAGACATTTTGAATCCCAAAGGTATGAGCTTGGGCTCTCCTGGTTGCAGGATATGATCTTGTGTTGCAAATACATCGAATCCCGCGTCGTCCTGGTGTGCTTTCAGAGGAACGCTGAATCCATTATAGAGCAGGGCGAATTCCACCTTAGTTTCCATTCATATCTCCTTGTTTTTACTGTGTTTTTGTTATTGCCAAATTATATCGTTGCTAGTTGCTTTTTTCATTTGCATCTCAGCAACGCTTGCCTTGTCAGGCATCATATATACTCCGTAAGGTGCGTAGAATAGTGCGTTAGTGTCCTGGTATTTCACAGCCCATGAATCCCCGACTGTGTAAATTTCCAGGTTATCAATCGCATTATTCGTAATGTTGTCGTCCTTATGAATTACAGGTACATTTGGATGGAGTACCTTATGTGGGTAGCCGACTACTTCGACCAAATAGGGTGATTGTTTATCGTTGGTGAGAAGGTACTTCTCATACATGAGCCTATGCATGTGAATATACCCATCTTTATTAGAGAAAGGATGTCCCTTTACCTGAACAAGGATGTACCCGAACTTATCAAAAGCTGTAAGTATCACAGGCTGGTCAGAGATATATTCCTCGATATAATCAAAACATGCTTCATTCTTAAGCACTTTGCTTTTTGGATCTGAAGACACTTCGTATTCGTATTCTACATCTTTAGTGTTTTCGGTATCTTCAACGTTTTCAGCATCTTCGTCATCCGCCATAACATTAGCATAGCTTATGCCTTTTTTCTGACAAAGATTTCTTAGCTCCGCCAGGTTATCCTGCTCTTCTTCCGTAAGACTTTCTCCGACAATCAAAACGTTTAGCATGTAACTTCCTCGTATTTTTATGTTTTTATCTTATATACGTTACAGCATAATGTGTTTACACATCAAATAATCAACAATCTCGTCAGGAGTCATACTTTCTGTACTGACTGTGATCACCGCACCTTGGCCTGCTACCTTGGAATCCTTGTAGGTTAAATAGGACATTCTACGTCTGGCCCATTCGTAGTCCTTGCTGGATTCAAAATTATCCTTACCGTCGAATTCCAAATCCGTTTTGTTGAGCCTTTCTTTTACCGTGTCTACTGTTGCGTCCAGAATTACAGTGAGATCCGGAGTAGGCATCCAGTAAAACATTACCTTTTCTAGAGTATCTTTCTGTTCCGGACTGAGAAAATCCACCGTATCAACCTGGTATACCCAGGTGGAAGCTATGTATCTATCTGTAATTACAATGTTATTAGCCGCCAGGCTGGGCAGCACAACTGAATATACTGTCTGCAGGTGGTCCGACAAAAAAAGGAAAGGGTAGGCCTCATCAACTACGTTGTATTCCGGGTTTAAAAGAAGTTTTCTGAACTCGGGACCGGCCTTGGGGTCTCCTCCAGGGGTCCTGGTCTGAACACATCCAGCTCCTGCAGCTTCGAGTTTTTCCCGAAGCTTCTCAGCAACGGTCGTTTTTCCTGTCCCATCAATACCTTCTAAGGCAATAAACATACTTAATATCTCCTTCGTCTGCGGTTAGTTTCATTACGCAATATTGGTATCGACTACGCAAAAATTAAGGGCCAGACGCTGTTTTTTCTACGTCTGGCCCTTATGTTATTGGTTTACTTAGTATATTTTGTTTTATTAAGTTAATGTCCCAGAACTTCCTTCATTTCGTCCCCGGTTATCCATTCAAAATTAAGGCATTGCCACATACTAACCCCGTGCTTGGATGAAAACCTGTCAGCTACGTTGTTTATCAAGCCATATACCTTTTTAAGATGAGGCTTTTTTATATTATAAACGCCGAGGATCTGATTCATAATAAGTTGAGAATCAGTGCAGACGACGACTTGCGTATCAGGAGTCAGGAATTTTTGGTCCAGCTCTATGAATAAATTTAGCATACTCATAGCTTCGGCCATGTTGTTCGTTGTCTTGCCTGTATCCAGGCCTTGAATATGAAACCTATCATTGCGTATGCAAGGCTCTGACTGGGTTAATACGCCTGGAGCTGGTCTTTCTGCGGTGTATTCGTAAGGGCCGTACACACGGTACGACCCGAACATATGCGTCGCATTATGACTGTTGCCCGGGCAGCCCCCGTCAACGTATGCGTAGTATTTACTAATCATACGTCACAACCTCTTCGATATACCTTGTGGGTACGATAAGTCCGGTAGTAGTCCTGACTCCTCTGCTGGTAATGCAGCCTTCGATCTCGTACTGTTCGTCGTCTATAACGACAGTAGTGCCTTTTCGAACCAAGTAGGTAACGTCGTCTATAACGACAGTAGCTTCCGGCGGAGTCGTGATACCATACACAAATATATCATAACTCATTAAATACCTTGCTATTTCCAGCATTCCGTATTGTCGATACGCGGTCTTGACCATGTCGTTATCGCACTCATTTATAGCCTGTTCCAAGTCATTTCTCTCCCAGTACTTTTTGTACGAAAAGAGGTTGCTCAGTCCGGTTGATGGGAAGTGTACGAATGCTTCATCTTCTGGGGCTGCATATTCAATGTCGTCTTCAAAGTCAGACTCCTCTATGAACTCAGTATCGCCTTGATCCACAGATGTCGATGCCGCGTCATTTGTGCTGTGATCCTCCGATGTTTCAGCTTCTTCCCTGAGAATAAACTCTTCAACGTCATCGAGAGTGAAATAAAAAGATTCATCCGGGTTGATATAAAAGTTAATTCTATCCCTGTACCTCCCCTCGCGATTGTCGAGGAAAACCTTTTTTAATTCATAGGTGCCTCCAAGGTACTTACTCATGGCTTCCAGATTAAATGACTCACCTACATCAGTAGCATCACTCTTTATTTTAACGAAGTCACCTTGGCCAGCGTAGGATAACAACGAAGTATTAAGATAATACGGTTCGTTTACATTGCGAAGTACTTCAGTATTTTCGTCCGTTGCTGGTGCAAAAATTACGGTACCTACAGGGACGGTGTGGGCATTTCGCACTATTTGAGGATTTGATTCCTCAATAAACAGCAAATCCTCGCGGAAATTATTTACATCCGAGAGTATCACATAGTCTGTATCTCTTTTCAGCACCCGTTTTTGTAGAAGCTTACCGTCTTCAAAATCCTCATTTAATTTGATATAGATTATACTCTTTTGCCTGTAGTCATCCAAAGTCATATCTTCGGAACCCTTTATGTTGAGTATTGAAAATATATCCGATTCTCTTTGTTCCATCGTAGTAATTTTATTTCTGGCATCGATTAACCTGTTTCTCACCTTGGCTTCACTAGGTGACTTTGTAACACCTTCCCAGGACATGGAATTAAACGTCTTTTCGTACTTAAACACTGCCGGAGGGTTTTCTTCTGTATAGTGTTTGTAGATCTTTTCCTCAGACAAGTCGTACCAGGACTCGATGGCTCTTATGTACGGCTCGCATTGCTGTGCAGGATGATACGCAAGCACCTTATGGTTATTTGAATACCAGGCCAGGAACGCACCGACGTAAGACGCTGCATTATACCCGGTAAATATCGTAGCCCGGGCTGTGCATGCTTCTTCTACACCTTCTTCTTCATCAAATATCATATTATTATCATTTGCTAAGCAATGACTAATAAGATTTCGAAAGTGTGAATAAAAAGTTCTATACTTACAGTTGTTTAGGGTATTTGGAGGTGTCATACTTGCGTTAGTAACTGGGTTCCTGAAATTCAGGGGGTGTATGAACACTGTCCATTCTCCGGCAGACATACGCATGTCAATATAAAGATAAGGCAGATTACGTACCCCTTCCAGCTCTCCATCCGATACTTTTCTTACATGGAAGTAAAAATCATTATACATATTGTTCCTCAGCTCCATATTGTCCACGCAGGATATAACTATGTCTGGTGGGTATCCAAGGAGCTCCAGTATGTGATCATACCCCGTAACCTTTTCACGGATTGTATTTATCTTGAGGCCGCGATGCTTCAAAGTCCAATCTTTAAGGACATCAACCTTGTACTGTCCAATGTCTAGGAAGTCGTATCCCTGAGCCTGGACGTTTTCAGGATCAATCCTGTCGGGGTCTATCAATGTAATATTGTTGAACCCCATATCTATAATGTTTTTAAAAGTAGGGTGACCTAAACCGCCCGCGCCGATTATAACTACGGATTTATCCGCGTTAAAAGATAAGTCCACCAGATCCTGAAACCTGGTCGAGAATTCGCTTGGATTGAATGTTGGGTCCTCAATCCTGGACAGGACTTCGGCCTCGACCGCGTCTCGCATTGTATGGCGGAGCGATTCGAAGTCTTGCTGATCCTGCTGTTCGTCTTGAGTGGTATTGGTTTCGGACTCATTATCCGATTCAATAAGTTCTGTTATATCGTCGAACATATCTAGCTCCTATTCGTTAGTTTATTTGTTTATTCGTTTATTTATTAGTTAGTTTGTTGATTATACTTAGATTTGGGCTCCTCATCTCGTTTTAATGTTTTCTTAAACCCAACATTTCCGGCAAGATGAAATACCACAACGCCTTCAGGATTCATAAACCCGGGAGAAGCTTTGCTGCCGTTCTGTCGCAAGTCGTCCAATATCTTTTCAATATCAAGGTCATCAAGCAAGCCTCTCCAAAGTACTGGTACCAACCCAACGCACGGAGGGAGTATGTCCTGAATTTTCATATTGAAATTTTCATCAACGGAAATTATATTAGGTGCCTCTCCGTAAGGACACCATCTAATCACATTAAACAGGCTGAACCGTTTTTCCTCTTTTGGGAGTCCGTATTTACGCTGTATACTCCCTCCCCACCATTCGCCGAAATGCCTCCCGGGGCCTAGCGAGAGAAGTTCTTCTTTGCGTTCGTGGGCCCACCGGCTAAATCCATAATTGTCATCTTCCGGAGTAACCCATCTTTTACGACTTCCAGTCAAAAACTCTCCGTCTTCCCCGATATATATTTGGGCGTTTGTGCCGTCTATTTTCTCCGTCACGACTACTTCTCGACTATAACGCGCTATTTTTGGGAATCCCACAAACTCCATAAATCTACTCCTTTATATTGTACCCGCAATGCTTGTTGGGTATTGTATGCATTGCGGGTAATGTTAATCCGTAATTATAATGACGCAACCGCTGCCATCCACAAGATGTGTAACACGTTGTCTACGACAATTATGGACCACGGTGATAACGGCCCCGTCGCAAAGTCTGTACTACCTTTGACTTTCATTAGCCACACAACAAATCCAGTACGGTCCTGCGCAAAATGCTGAACTCCGATCAACGTCAGTTGCCACCACGCCAATCCGCAAAACAAAAACGGGACCAAGTACGTCAGGACATGAATGGCACATATACCAGACGACCGTTTCTTGCCTGTAGCCATCCAATCAGTCTGGATCAAATAATCACCAATCAAATGTGCGTATATCCAATGCATCAGCATTAACCCACATCCAGAAGAGTCAAAAACTCATTTAGTTTAAAACCTGCCTTTCCAAAGTCCAGGTTCTTTTCCATCATAATTGTCAGCTTATATATCTCTTCTTTTGTAAAATTGCACTCCATATACCCGTGCTTGGACATCTCTTCCGAAAAGGAATAAACTCCTCCCTGCAGACTAATATCTTCGTTTTGAAGGTGCAGGTGCAGAGTATAGAGGGCGGCTATATTTGACAGATATATGGCTATGGTTTCCATATTAAGTTCGATAAACTCGGTGATGTATTCCGGATTATTCAAAACGCTTATCATTTCCTGCTCAGCACCCTCAAACTCTACGGCATCAATCAGACCTTCCTTCTCGGCCAGGTCGGACGTAATTATCTTGAGCAGGCATGTAGCAACTTCCTTTGTTTCCGTACTTACCTTGTCTATAGACGTCTTGCCGAATACATCTTCCGGGTATACCGCTTCGTTAAGGTCAATAGTGCTGATGCCGCTATTATGATCTTCCAGAATACTCTTAGCCATCTCACTCAACTCAATGTCCTCGGTAGTGGATTTAAGAAAGGACGCAGCCTTTTTCAAAATCCATTCGACGTTTTCCTTGTACTGCTTGGGCAGCTTATTCTGGATATAGTCCACAAAATCCAGAGCCTGCTCAGCTTCCATCTGGCCTGCTAAGGAACTCACGCTGATCACACTTAGATCCGTGGTTTTCGCGGACTTGGGCTTGCTAAAATCCATACCGAGCGGCTGCACAGGCTTACCCTTATAATCGAAGCGGTGCACGGGTTTGGTGCTTTGTTGCTTCTTTTGCGAGAAATTGTTGGTATTACCATAACCATACCAAGCCTTATACGCAGGCGCACGCTTTACTATTAAGGAATCCACCATGTCGTGTATTTCTTTTTTGCGGTCCCGGGTAACCGGATCCAAGTAGCCTGGGTTGTTAAACGATAAGCCAATATTTATATCATCGACCTCGAACAGAAAGGGCGCATACTGAATATACTTGGCCTTAATCTTTCTGTTGGCATTGACCACGACGAATATCCTGTCTCCCTTGAGCAGGCCGAGCTGGGACTTGTCATAGTGCTGTTTTTTATCCGTACCGGACCAAAAGGTATCCATGTACACATGGCTGTGCCAGTGACCTATTTTGGCTCTCTTCATAAGTTCCGGGTAGTTCTCCGTAAGGAAATCCATATACCTGGGGTAATCCAGGCCATCCATTTCAACTTCACCTCCAGTCGCCGTCTGGCCCGTCATGAACCATCCGACTACCTCCCAGTGAGGGGAGAAGTCGTTTAGCGGTACATATATGAAGAAAGCGGCCACTTCCGACTTATTACTGTCGGCAGCGTACTTAGCCATCTCCATCATTTCCTCGTATATATTCTTGCCTATGAAGACTATGGGCTTGGTCTTGTTTTTGAGGAGTTCTTCGAAAGACTCCTCCTTGGACGTTTTCAGTAAGGAGTACCCGCTTTCAGGGGACGCTATCTCAGCTTCCCAACCAGGCGCGAACACCTTCGGTTCGAAGAACTGATACTCCTTCTCGGTCTCGGTTGTATTGTTGTCATGGATAGCTGCACCATGTTTGTTGAAGTTAAATCCGAAGTTGAGGCCAAAATCGAAATCATCATTGTCATAGACCATTCCGTAGTCCGTGATAGTATTCAGCATTGTCTGCTCCTTTGCTTGGTTTATTGGTTTGTTAGTGTATTAGTGTATTAGTTTACTCAGCCAAAAAGTACTTTCGAATATTAGCATCGCCCTTATTAAGCTTATGCTTTTGATGATAAGTATTCACAAAAGCTTCAGGCAGATTAATCAACGTTTTAGGCTCCGGGTAAATGCTATGTATATTCATTTCAATACTTTCCTGAATTACCAAAGGAAATTCGTACAAGCTACGTATGCACATATTAAACATATTCCTCGGGAAAATTTCCTCATCTAAAGTACCCGTCTGAATAAAGGCCACTATCATGGAGTTGTATGCGTGTAGGTACAAAAGAAGTAGGCATGTTGCTTCATTGGTGTCTGGTCCAGTTAATGCCTCCCTCGCCTCAAACAAAGAAAGCATTAAAGAAAACCCTTCCAGATAATAAAAATCCTTATTATTTGTAGTCGGGTTTCTGTGGTATGAAATACCTTCTACGTTTAACTTGGTGTATAGACGGCTGAGCCTGGGCATATCACTCTGGGATAATCCTACCTCGTTATTCAACAATTTATCCACGCCCATTCCATGTATCAAATTGTGTAGTTCCAGGAATACTTCGGCAATCTCCTGAGCTGCGTGCCTTGACATGGGGGGTTTATGATTTTTGAATTCTTCAGTACAGTGAGTGCCGTACCAATCTTCAGCATTTAATTCGTACATCCACGTCAGGACATACCTTATGAATTGATAAAAGTCCGACGAAGTTTTTACCATGCCGTTCACAGCCATAGGATGGAACGGATTATTCCCATAACATATGGATGAAAAATTCCTGGTATTTGTGGACGTATGCGGATGAGCCATTTTATCATTTGTAGATTCTACAGGTCGGTAGTTCATGGATGATACAGCCACAGGCGGTTCATTTTCATGGTCTGAAAATAGAAACGTGTACTTAAGACCTTCAGCTCTGCCGTCAAATGTTTCATTTATAGGTAATGTCCTGTTTCTGAATGAGTACCTAGGAGTCCCATGTGGATTATATAGAAACGAAAAATCACTGAAAGGAGCAGTGGCATAGACAATGCTGTTCGGATCAGTTCCAAAGTTACCGACGTAGAAAGGCATCCTTGATGTAGTCAATTCCACCACACAATCTGTCTGGGAGCTGCTACCCGGAGTCTTAGATGTAATATCGTATAAAAACGGGTATTTATCCATTATCTTTTCAATTTTTTGCGGATCTATCAGATACTTTTTCTGGGAATCTCCTTTAGCCATATCAGCGAGCAAATCACTGATTTTATTCTGCAACTCAATCAATTCCGTCGTTTTAGCTTCAACGGAATCTTCCAGCCTGTCATAACAGAACAAAGACTTCTCAAGGGCCCTTAAATGTCCTTCGTTCATTTTTATAACTCCTTTATTAGTTTATTAGTTTATTAGTTTATTAGTTTATTAGTTTATTAGTTTATTAGCTTGTTTTAACTGTTTAAAATAATTGTATTTAAAAAGCTGGAGTACTTCTCCATCTTCCTTGAGTTGTTGCCCAGAAATATTTGGGATTTATCAAATAAAAGCGGCATCTCCCAGAATATATTATTCTCCTTTACCTCATCTTCGTTATTACCGTCGTAATACTTCGTAATATCAACCACTTCCGCGTAAGGTATTGATAACTCGAAATATACCAAGTTTAAGGTTTCATCTACAACTCCCGTATTAAGTTTTATGTTTGTAAACAACGTACTTAAATTACTAGACTTTGTATTAGTGAGCATGGACGTGACAGGGCCATAACCCATAAGCGGATCCACCAGGCCAAAACCATAAACCTTGGCCAGGCCATATAATGTCTTTTTGCTGTGCGGAATTAAGAGGCAGGGCAGTCCATACTGATTAATGCCAAGAAATGCCGGGATTTGGACTTTCGCGGTATCCATAAACTCAAAAACTATAATGTTCCTGGGCAGTTGTTTTACTGGGTAAGCTTCGTTTTGATTGTGTATGTGTGCACTTAATCTAAGCTTGGATGTATCAATGCCCAGGACAGGGTTTATCGAACCACTAAACATCAGAGGACACTTTCCATCAGCCAATTTGCATGTTGGTTTGGTGTCTGCTGACTG
>Ga0182239_1000548_pt1 | contig 13614 bp, 19 predicted proteins | sample hydfrate6_PW_210_FD_132456 | JGI IMG/M metagenome (GOLD analysis project Ga0182239, IMG submission 132456) | Subsurface microbial communities from deep shales in Texas, USA - hydraulic fracturing test 6_PW_210 | ecosystem: Environmental > Aquatic > Deep subsurface > Shale gas/oil reservoir >... | reverse complement strand
GTCCGGGTTGAACGGCTCGTAAGCCATTCGGTTTATCAGAAATATGTTCGGCGCCGGGCCAACTTTGCCGCCCATGATGAACAGAATACCTGCGGTATCGGAGACCAGGTGTTGATCACAGAGTCCAGGCCGCTGAGTAAGCGAAAACGCTGGCGGGTTAGCCGGATCATCGAAAAAGCGGTTTGATCACAGAGGATATGAAAAATGATACAGGCGGAAACGAGGTTGTCTGTTGCTGATAATTCAGGGGCCAAGGAAGTTTACTGCATCAAGGTGCTTGGCGGAAGCCGGCGCCGTTATGCCAGTATCGGCGATATTATCGTGGTCTCTGTCAAGGAGGCCATCCCGAATTCCAAAGTCAAGAAGGGCGACGTGGTAAAGGCAGTGGTTGTTAGGACCCGAAAAGAAATCCGACGGGTGGACGGGTCTTATATCCGGTTTGATGATAACTCGGCAGTGCTGATCAATCAGCACCGGGAACCGATCGGCACGCGCATATTCGGGCCGGTGGCCCGGGAGCTGCGGGCCCATCGGTTCATGAAAATCATTTCCCTGGCCCCGGAAGTCCTTTAAATATTCGTAATACGAGAAAAGTCTGGCCGAGAGGGTAACGGCTCATGGAAAAAGTCAAGTGTCGCATCAAAAAAGATGACAAGGTCAAGGTTCTTGCAGGAAAGGATCGCGGTAAGATCCGGAAGGTGCTGAGCGTGGACCGCAAGCGCAACCGGGTGCTGGTGGAAAACGTCAATTACGTGAAAAAGCATCAGAAACCCGGCCCCCAGACCCGGCAGGGCGGAATCATTGAAGGCGAGGCGCCGCTGCATGCATCCAATCTGATGGTGATGTGCAGCAAATGCGCCCAACCGACCCGGATCAAGGCCATGCGCCTGGAAGACGGCAAAAAGGTGCGGATCTGCGGAAAATGTAAAGAACTACTAGACGGATAAGCAGATCAAACCGGAGGATATTCATGTCACTGAGACAATATTATGATAACCAAGTGGTGACCCAACTGCGGGAAACCTTTGAATACCGAAACATCCACCAGGTGCCCCGGCTCGATAAGATTGTGATCAACATGGGGCTGGGAGAGGCCATTCAGAACATCAAGGTACTGGATTCGGCGCAGGCCGAACTCAAGACCATCACCGGCCAGGCGCCCGTGGTCACGCGTGCAAAAAAATCTGTGGCCGCATTCAAGGTCCGCGAGGGCATGCCCATCGGATGCATGGTCACTTTGCGGCGAGAGCGGATGTACGATTTTTACGAGAAGCTGGTTAACGTGGCCCTGCCGCGTGTGCGCGACTTTCGGGGCGTGTCCGGAAAGGCCTTCGACGGGTTCGGGAATTACACCCTCGGGGTAAAAGAGCAGATCATCTTTCCCGAAGTCGAATACGACCAGGTTGACTCGGTCAAGGGAATGAACATCACCATTGTAACCACTGCAGAAAACAACCCGGAAGGCAAGGAATTGCTGAGATTGCTGGGAATGCCTTTCCGCAACTAATTGTGGTTTTTCATGCAGGCGGGTAGACACGGATCCCGCAGGTATCCGGACGGATAAGGAGGAATCGGTTTTGGCAAGAAAAGCGCTTCGCGAGAAGGCAATGAAGAAACCCAAGTTCAAGGTACGGGCACATAATCGATGTCCGATCTGCGGCCGGCCCAGGGCGTTTATGCGCAAGTTCGGCATTTGCCGGATCTGTTTTCGGAATATGGCTTCCGAGGGCCTGCTGCCCGGCGTGCAGAAGTCGAGCTGGTAGGCGCAAGCACCGGTTTTACAAAAAAGAAACAAACGTGTTGTTTTCTTTTACCATTTTTTTCTACATAACGGAGTAGGCCATGTTGAGTGATCCACTTGCGGATATGCTGACCCGCATCCGAAATGCCGGACAGGCAAAACACAAGAGCGTAGATATCCCGGGTGCCCGGGTCAAGGTCGCTCTGGCGGAAGTGATGAAACGGGAAGGCTACATCCGGAATTACAAGTTCATCAAGGACAACAAGCAGGGGATGCTGAGAGTCTTTTTAAAGTATGACGCCAATGAGAAGCACGTGATTTATGGCCTGGAAAGGGTGAGCAAGCCGAGTCGGCGCGTTTATGCCCAGAGCAGTGAGATTCAGCCGGTGTTAAACGGGCTGGGGGTTGCCGTGCTCTCGACTTCGAAAGGCTTGATGACCGATTTTCAGGCGAAAAAAGAAAACATTGGCGGCGAAGTCCTCTGCAATATCTGGTAGTCTAAGGAGCAAAAAATGTCTCGCGTGGGCAAAAAACCGATATCCGTACCGGAAAAAACAAAGATTACATATGATCAGGGCGTACTGACCGTGGAGGGGCCCAAGGGCACGCTTACCCGGAGCATTCACCCGGATGTGAACCTGGAGCTCGGCGAGTCCCAGTTGCTGGTCACGGTGCATCGCAATGACAAGAAAACCAAGGCATTGTGGGGCACGACCCGGGCCCAGGTCGCAAACATGGTTACGGGCGTTTCCAGCGGGTTTGAACGTGTGCTGGAAATCAACGGCATCGGGTACCGGGCAGAACTCAAGGGAAACAGCATTGAGCTGCACCTGGGGTATTCCCATCCCATTAATTTCGAGCTGCCCGAGGGCGTTCACGCGGCAGTTGACAAGGGAAGCATCCGGCTGTCCGGGATTGACAAGGAACGGCTGGGCTTTGCGGCCTCTTCCATCCGGCAGATGCGTCCGCCGGAGCCCTACAAGGGAAAAGGCGTGAAATACGCCGAGGAACTGGTTCAGCGCAAGGCAGGCAAAACCGCGAAATAACGAACACCCAAAATCCAAAAGGTTTAAACAGGGATCAAAGTTTAAGTCCGGGGGTTGAAAATTCGGATTTCGGGTTTGTTTCGAATTTCGATATTCGAATTTCGGATTTATAAGAGACCAATGCACCTTTTTTATCGGATAAACTATTTTTAGGGGTTGATAATCATGGGTTCTGCACAAAGACGACAGGCCATGCGCATCAAGCGGAAAAAACGAATTCGCAAAAAAGTCCAGGGCACCGCAGAGCGGCCCCGGCTTACGGTTTTCCGCAGCGCCCGGCACATATATGCACAGGTTATTGACGATCAGCAGGGCCAGACCCTGGCGGCGGCTTCCACCATGGAAAAGGAACTCCGGGATCGCAGTGATTTTGAAAACAAGAAGTCCGCGGCCAGTGAAATCGGAAAGCGCATCGCCCAGCGGGCCGCAAACAAAGGTGTTACTACCGTGGTTTTTGACAGAAACGGCTACCAGTATCACGGTCGGGTCAAAGCCGTGTCCGAAAGCGCACGGGAAAACGGGTTGGATTTTTAAACGGATATAAGGAGGCGATCCCTTGCTCAAGAAGGAAACAGACGAAAACCTGTTTATAGACAAGGTCGTGCACATCAGCCGCGTGGCCAAGGTGGTCAAGGGCGGCCGGCGCTTTAGTTTCAGTGCTGTGGTTGTCGTTGGCGACGGCCAGGGAAAGGTCGGATTCGGCCTGGGCAAGGCCCATGAAGTGCCCGAAGCCATCCGCAAAGGGGTGGAAAGAGCCAAAAAGGCCATGATCGAAGTCCCCCTGCTCGATGGCACGATACCGTACCAGGTCCACGGCAGGTTCGGTGCCGGGTCCGTGTTTATGAAGCCGGCGGCCAAGGGTACCGGTGTTATCGCCGGCGGTGCGGTCCGGGCGGTTATCGAAGCCGTCGGCATACACAACGTCCTGACAAAGTGCATCGGCACCAACAACCCGCATAACGTTGTCCGGGCCACCATTGACGGGCTTGCCCAGCTTCAGAGTCGGGACCAGGTGGCTCACAAACGGGGCATTAAGGCAGAAGAACTTACTACATAAGGAATGTGTGCAAATGGCCGACGCATTGAAGATCACACTTGTTCGGAGTTATCATGGTCGTCCGCCTCAGCATCGCAAGGTTCTGGCGGCAATGGGCCTGACCAAAATCAACAAGACGGTTGAATTAAAGGATACCCCGGTCAATCGCGGCATGGCCGACAAGGTTTCGCATCTGGTTCGCGTGGAGGAAGTCAATCATGAGACTGCATGAACTTACCCCGGAAAAAAAGGTCAACAAATCCCGGAAACGTCTGGGCCGCGGTGTTGCTTCGGGACAGGGCAAGACCGCGGGCAGGGGGACCAAGGGCTATCACAGCCGTTCAGGCAGCGGCACGCGTCCCGGCTTTGAAGGCGGACAGATGCCGCTTCAGCGCCGGCTGCCCAAGCGGGGCTTTTACAATGTCTTTAAAACGGATTACGCCATCGTGAACATTCGCGACCTGAGCCGGTTTGAATCCGGCGCCCGGGTTGACAGCGAGGCCATGGTTGCCGCCGGGCTCATTAAAACCCGGCACAGCCCGGTCAAACTGCTGGGGCAGGGAGAGATCAGCGTCGCTGTCAATGTTCAGGTTGCCGCCATCAGCAACAGCGCCAGGCAAAAGGTCGAGGCCGCCGGCGGCAAGGTAGAGGTGAAATAAATCATGGCCGTATCTGATGCGGGCGTCCAGAATATTTTCAAGATCCCGGAGCTCAAGCGCCGGATCCTGATCACGCTGGCACTGCTGACAGTTTATCGTGTAGGTGTGCATATCCCCACGCCGGGTGTTGACGGCGATGCCCTGGCGGCATTTTTTGCCCAGCACCAGAATACGATATTCGGTATTTTTGACATGTTTTCCGGCGGGGCACTGGAACGGCTGTCTGTTTTCGCCCTCGGCATCATGCCCTATATCAGCGCCTCGATTATCCTTCAGTTGCTCAGGGTGGTGATACCATCGCTGGAACGGCTTTCCAAGGAAGGCGAACAAGGGCAGAAGAAGATCACGCAGTATACCCGGTACGGCACGATCCTGCTGAGCTTGATCCAGGGATTCGGCATCAGTATCGGGCTGGAGAACATGACGTCTCCAAGCGGCGCTGCGATCGTAATTATACCGGGCTGGTCGTTTCGCCTGATGACCATGATTACGCTGACAGCCGGAACGGCATTTATCATGTGGCTCGGTGAGCAGATCAGCGAGCGGGGCATCGGAAACGGCATATCCCTGATCATATTTGCCGGGATTGTCGCCCGGATGCCCAATGCCATGGGAAACACGTTTAGAATGATGACCACCGGCGAAATGGGCATCTTCTTTCTGGTGCTGCTGGGTATCCTGATGCTGGGCGTACTGGCATTCATCATTTTTATGGAACAGGGCCAGCGGCGGATACCGGTACAATATGCCAAGCGCGTGGTCGGCCGGCGCATGTACGGCGGTCAGAGTACGCACCTGCCGCTGAAGGTTAACACGGCAGGCGTGATTCCACCGATTTTCGCATCGTCGCTGATTATGTTTCCGTCCACCATCACCGGATTATTCCAGGATGTGTGGTGGATGGAGTATATAACCACTGCGCTTGCACCGGGCTCGCTTATATACGAACTGGCTTTTGTGGGCCTGATTGTGTTTTTCTGTTATTTTTACACCGCCATTGTTTTCAATCCCGAAGATGTGGCTGATAACATGAAGAAATACGGTGGCTACATCCCGGGGATTCGGCCGGGCAAACGTACAGCCGACTATATCGACCGGGTGCTGAGCCGGATCACCCTGGGCGGCGCGGTTTATGTTTCAGCCGTATGCGTGCTTCCTTCGATTCTGATGACAAAGTTTAACGTACCGTTTTACTTCGGCGGCACCGCCCTTCTCATCGTGGTGGGGGTTGCCATAGACACGGTACAGCAGGTGGAGTCCCACCTGATTACAAGAAATTATGAAGGTTTCATGACGGCCGGACCAACAAAGCGCAGGGGCCGGTAACGTATCCGGAAGCGTTTACGGGCGCAGGCACATGGAGACTCCGCGACTGCTGTGCAGGAGCAGGAAACGGTAACACAAACGGGGGATTTGGATGGCAAAAGAGGAACCGATCAAGGTTCAGGGCAAGGTGGTCGAAACCCTGCCCAATGCGATGTTCAAGGTTGAACTGGAAAATCAGCATCAGATTCTGGCGCATCTTTCAGGCAAGATGCGGATGCATTTTATCAAGATTCTGCCCGGGGATAACGTCACGGTCGAATTGTCCCCCTATGATCTGACCCGGGGCCGGATTACCTATCGGAGCAAGTAATATCGGCGAATAGTCGCCGAAACCATTTAAGAGCGGATAAATACGAGGTGCGATCATGAAAGTCAGAGCATCGGTGAAGAAAATATGCCGCAACTGCAGAATCATCAAGCGCAGGGGCACGGTGCGGGTGATTTGCTCAAACCCACGGCACAAGCAGCGGCAGGGATAAGAAGGAGGCACTTACATTGGCACGGATTGCAGGAGTCGATTTACCGAAAAACAAGCGGATACGTATCGGCCTGACCTATATTTACGGCATCGGTCATTCCACTTCCCAGGAAATTTTAAAACGGCTGGGCATTGACGAGAACATCACCACCGATGACCTGTCCGATGCCGATATTAACCAGATTCGCCGGGTAATTGACAATGATTACAAGGTCGAGGGCGAACTGCGCACCGAAGTTTCCATGAGTATTAAGCGCCTGATGGATCTGGGTTGCTATCGGGGACTTCGTCACCGCAGAGGCTTGCCGGTGCGGGGGCAGCGCACCTCAACCAACGCGCGCACGCGGAAAGGTCCGCGCCGGACCGCAGTCAAGAAAAAGGGCGGCGCAAAGAAAAAGTAAATCAAGAACTTAAGGGCGGATACCCATGGCGAAACGAAAGGCAGTACGCACGAAGAAAAAGGTCAAAAAGAATATTGCAAACGGCGTGGTGCATATTCAATCTACCTTTAACAACACCATTATTTCCATCAGCGATCCGGGCGGCAATGTGGTTTCCTGGTCGAGTGCCGGCCAGAACGGCTTCAAGGGATCCCGGAAAAGCACACCGTTTGCCGCACAGCAGGCCTCGGAAGACGCGGCCAAAAAGGCCATGGAACACGGCATGAAAAGTGTCGAGGTCTATGTCAAGGGGCCCGGGCCGGGGCGGGAGTCCGCCATTAAAGCCCTGCAGGCAACCGGGCTCAGCGTGTCGATGATCCGGGATGTCACGCCGGTACCGCATAACGGGTGCAAGCCGCCCAAGCGGCGAAGGGTCTAGCCGGGAACCGGGATAAAAGAGCATCCGGTTTGGATCAACGTTTGCGCGTTTTCCGGTTTCTAACGAACAACTGAATACCGGGTTCTGTCAAGAACAGGACCCGAATCATTCGTCTTTGAGCGAGTCATATACCATATTCAAGGGAGGAAGCATTGTCACGATATCGTGAATCTGTATGTCGGATATGCCGACGGGAAAACTTGAAATTATATTTCAAGGGCGATCGCTGCTACTCGGATAAATGCGCCTTTGACAGACGCAGCTATCCGCCGGGACAGCACGGCCAGCGGCGAGGCGGGAAAGTATCCGATTACGGCCTTCAGCTGCGCGAAAAACAGAAAGTCAAACGTATGTACGGGTTGTCCGAAAAGCAGTTCCGGCTGTTTTTCCACCGTGCGGACAGGGGCAAAGGGGTGACCGGCACCAGGCTGCTGGTCATGCTGGAACGACGTCTGGACAATGTGGTATACCGTCTGGGATTTGCAAATTCCCGTGCTCAGGCAAGGCAGTTGGTCAAGCACGACCATTTCTTCATCAATGGTGGGAAGGTCAACATTCCGTCCTACCAGGTCAGCCCCGGCGACGTGGTCGAAGTGCGGGAAAAGAGCAAGAATATTGCCGCGATCAGCGAAGCCATGGAAGCGGTCGTTCGACGCAGCATGCCGCAATGGCTGGAGTTGGACAAGGAGGGCATGAAAGGCAATGTCAAGACCCTGCCGGTACGCGACGATATCACCATGCCGATTCAGGAAAATCAGATTATTGAGTTCTACTCGAAATAACTCGTCCTGACATTCCGGAAAAACAGGCTGATGGATATCAAATACTTTGGAGAGTGAAAATGCCCTTGAACGAACTGACATATATGAATTGGCGGGAAATGATCAAGCCCGGCAAAGTCCAGATTGACCGCCAGACGCCCACGTACGGCAAATTTGTCTGGGAGCCCCTGGAAAGGGGATATGGTATCACCATCGGAAACTCGCTTCGGCGGATTATTCTTTCCTCGCTTTACGGTGCAGCCATTGGTTCGGTCAAGATCGAAGGGGTCATGCATGAGTACAGCACGGTCCCCGGGGTTCTGGAGGATGTCTCCGAGATCATCCTGAACCTGAAGAAAGTGCGTGTCAAAACAGACGATGCCGAACCCAAGACCATCTCCCTGGAGGCCGAGGGGGAGCGAACCGTTACCGCCGGGGATATCGTAAGCGGCAACGGCCGGGTTGAAGTGTTAAACCCGGAGCAGCATATTGCCACCCTGACTTCCGAGGGACAACTGCAGATGACCATGACGGTCATGGCGGGCAAAAGCTATTCTCTGGCCGAAACCCACCGGGACCCGGAGGCACCGATCGGCACGCTGCCCATTGATGCCATTTTTTCGCCGATCCACAGGGTCAATTACGTGGTCGGCAATGCGCGTGTGGGCCAGCGCACCGACTATGACAAGCTTACAATGGAAATATGGACAGACGGATCTGTCAGGCCCATGGATGCCATTGCATATGCGGCCAAGATCCTCAAGGAACAGATGCATTCGTTCATCAATTTTGACGAGGACCAGGAGCCCGCACCGCCGGAGGATTCAGAAGAGGAATCCGCGCCGCAGTTCAACCCGAACCTGTATCTGGACGTCGATGAACTCGAGCTCTCCGTGCGCAGTGCCAATTGCTTGAGAAATGCCAATATCCGAAAAATCTATCAACTGGTCCAGAAAACCGAGAATGAAATGCTGAAAACGAAAAATTTCGGCAGAAAGTCCTTAAACGAGATCAAGGAGCTGCTGGGAGAAATGGGCCTTTCTCTGGGGATGAAGCTTGAAGGCTTTGTACCGCCCGAAGACGACCAGGAGGCAAAAGAGGAATAGATCATGCGACACCGAAAAGCCGGAGTGAAATTAAACCGTACCACCAGCCACCGCAAGGCGATGTTTCGAAACCTGGTGACATCCCTGTTAAAGCATGACCGGATCAAGACCACGGATGCCAAGGCCAAGGAACTGCGGCGCTGGGCCGACCATGTCATTACCCTGGCCAAAAGGGGAGATCTGCACGCACGGCGCCAGGCACTGTCCATTGTCCGTGAAAAGGCGGTGGTCCACCGATTGTTCGAAGAGGCCCCGCAGCGCTTCGGCGATGTGGCCGGCGGCTATACCCGGGTGGTGAAGATGGGATATCGCAACGGGGACTCGGCCCCGGTTTCCATTGTGGAGCTCACCGGAGAAAAGCCGGAAACGGCCAAGTCAGCCAAGAAGTAGCAAAATACCCCCTGCAACTAAACCACAAAGTACACGAAGACCGCGAAGGAGTCCGAAAAAGCATTCTCTGCATTTGGCAGCCTTCGTGTGCTTCGTGATCTTCGTGGTTTTTTTTGTTTCCCATTACCGCCCGATACTACTTTATTCGTCAATGGTCGGCTGAATTTCCATTCCACCCTCCGTATCGACTCCAATTCGCACCGCCCCGTGGAGATCCGTACGCATCACCCGGCAGGCTTGCTCTCGGTACCTTTTCACCACTTCAGGTGAAGGCAGTCCCTGATAACTTTGCCGAACCGGTATAATGACCGTATCCGGGTCCACTGCCGCGATAAAGTCTTTTCCGGATGAAGACTTGCTTCCGTGGTGGGGGGCAATCAGGATATCAGCCTCCATCTGCGGGCCCGCCTGTTTGATCAGCTCGGATTCCGCGCATTTTTCCAGATCTCCGGGAAACAGAAAAGATCGGTCCCGATAGGAAACCTTTATTACCACCGAGCAGTTGTTGGTTCCCGGGCATTTTGCGCACCTGGTTTCCCGGTTTTGTTCCGGATACAGGATGCGGATTTCCGCGTTATTAATTTGCCGGACGCGTTCGATGTCTTTAAAATCAGGGTGCGCAATCCGGCGATTCCGGATGATACCCTCAAATTGCTTACATCCTGCGGTTTGCACATCCGGGTGCGTGCTGATAACCTGACAAACCCGAAAGTTTTCCAGTATATAGAGCAGTCCGTTTAAGTGGTCCGCATCCGGGTGGGAAAGCACCACCGTGTCAATGGTGCGGATCTTGTTTTGCCATAAATACGGGGCCACGATTCTGGCGCCCACGTCAAATACGCTGTTATCTGAAAATCCGCCCCCGTCAATGAGCATGGTCCGTCCCCCGGGAAACTCCAGCAGCGAGGCGTGTCCCTGTCCCACGTCAAGTACCGTGGCCCGCAGGTCCGAATGGAAAAAGCGGCGGTGGATCCAGTATCCCGCATCCGCGGCAATGATGATTACAAGTGCGCAGATTATCATGAACAGCAACTTTCGGTGCCGTTGATGCTTGCGGAGAGATATCAGGCCGCCGCAGGCAGCGAGCCCATAGGCGCATCCCGCCTCGAGGACAGTGGGGGTGACCGTGCGAAAGGCGCCGAAAGGAAGTCCGGCAAAGGTATGGACCAGTGATATGGCAGGTTGCAGGATTTGCGCGGCAAGGCTGAAGCACCATGTGCCAAGCGCCGGGGAAAAAACAGACACCCCGGCGCTGACCAGTCCGGCCGGCACCACCACGAATCCGATCCAGGGGACCAGGATCAGGTTGGAGAGCACTCCGGTGATTGCGGCCTGGTTGAAGTAATGCAGGACCAGCGGCAGGGTGCCGGCGATGGCAAACACGGAAATGAGCATAAATGCGCGGATCCGGTAAGCCAGCCGGGTCGCGGGGCCAACGGTCGGCCGGGCCGGGGACATGACCCCGGAAAACAGGTATAGCCCGAAAAAAATGGCGCTCACTGCGGCAAAGGAAAGCTGGAAAGAGACGGAAAACAGCCCGGGCGGATACACGGCAAGAATGCACAGGGCGGCCGCGGCCAGGGTGTTTGCCGGATCATATGGTTTATCCCGGATCAGGGCGGCCAAAAAGATCAGGACCATGATAATGGCGCGCTGAGTGGAAGGCGACATGCCGGAGAGCATCCCATAGGCAACCACCGGGAAAATGGTCAGCAGGGCTGCGCACTTGCCGGCCCATCCCCGGAGCAGAAGCGGGAGGCACCATGAAAGCAGCCACTTGAACAGGAAAAAGGCGCAGGTGGCCACGATCCCAACGTGCAGCCCGGAAATTGCCAGAAGATGACTGGCCCCGGCGCGGTTGAAAGTTTTGCGCAATTCGGGATCAATTCCGTCCTTTTTGCCGACAATCAGCGCGGAGAGCACGGACGCGGTTTCTCCGCTGCTGACCTGCTCAATTGATTCGTCCAGTCGGTTTCGAAAGCAATGGATGTCGGAAAACACGTTATGCCAGGCATTGTTCGGGGACAGGATTTCGACATGCTTGCCCTTGGCATACAAGGCGCCCCAGATATTGCGGTCTGCCATGAACCGGCGGTAGTCGAATCCGCCAGGGTTGTTGAAGTTCCGGAATTCCCGCAACCTGCCGTGTACCGCCACCCGGTCGCCGGGCAGCAGTTCCGGGCGGTCGCCGTAAAATGCGGCCTGAATGCGGCCCTGCAGGAAATGCGGCCCCCCGGCCTTTGATTCCACCGTCAGGTTATCCAGGATGCATTTTGTGCGAAAGGATTCGATCTGCGGCGGCCCTGTGATTGTCGCCCGAATCTTTGCATAATCGGCTTGCAGGTGGGAAAGCGCCCCGTCGGGCGGGAAAAAGGGCGCCTGCCAGGGTGCATGGGCAAGCCCGCCAAGTGCAAAGAGCAGTACCAGCGGCGAGAGCCGCGCCGGCCTGGACCGGGCAAGCAGGTAGAGCACGCAGGCAGCCGCCCCGGCGGCAAAGGGCATGGCAATCCGGTATAGTATGCCGGAATACGGGAAAAAGCGGGCCAGAACAATGCCCGCGATAAAGGCAAGCAGCAGCGGGAGCAGGGGGCGGTAGTAAAAACGATCCGGCTGGTTTCCCGGATTGCGCTTTGAATTTTCAGCAGGGTCCATGTCCGGGATGTCTGGGTTTTACGAAGACGTGGTTTCAGATATTCGCTTGATGTTTGCGCCCAGTTGACCGAATTTCTGCTCAATTGCTTCATAACCGCGATCCAGATGGTATACCCGGCTGATGCGCGTGGTGCCTTCGGCCACCAGCCCGGCCAGCACCAGGGAAGCGCTGGCGCGCAGATCCGAGGCCATGACCGGGGCGCCGGAGAGCTTTTCCGTGCCCTTGACCATGGCGTGGTTGCCCGAGATCTGGATGTCGGCCCCCATGCGCTGGAGCTCGAGCACGTGGATGAAGCGGTTTTCAAATATGGTTTCGGTGATCACGCTCAGGCCGTTGGCAATGCTCATGAGCACCATGAACTGGGCCTGCATGTCTGTGGGAAAGCCGGGGAAGGGGAGTGTTTTGATGTCTACGCTGGAAACGGGCCGGCTGCCCGTGACCGTGATGGCATCCGGGTCCAGGCCCACGCCGGCGCCGGCTTCCCGGAGCTTGGAAATGACCGGTTTCAAGTGGTCCGGCTCTGCCCCTGTCATCCGGATGTTTCCCCGGGTAAGGGCGGCTGCGACCATGTAGGTGCCCGCCTCAATGCGATCCGGGATAATCTCTGCTGAAACCGGTGCGAGCGTATCCACGCCGGAAATGGTGATATTCGGGGTGCCTGCGCCGGATATCTGTGCCCCCATCCGGTTGAGCATGTCGGCCAGTGCGGTGACTTCCGGTTCCCGGGCCGCGTTTCTCAGCACAGTGGTACCCTTGGCCAAAACCGCGGCCATCATCAGGTTTTCCGTGCCTGTTACCGTGGGAACGTCAAAAAAGATCTCCTCGCCGGTCAGGGTCTCTGCCGCGGCCTCCACATAGCCATGCTCCAGGGTGATTTCCGCGCCCAGCCGCTCGAAGCCTTCCAGGTGCATGTTAATAGGGCGCGCGCCGATGGCGCATCCGCCGGGCAGGGAAACCCGGGCCCGTTTCAGCCGGGCCAGAAGGGGGCCGAGTACGAGTACCGAGGCCCGCATCCGGCGCACCAGTTCGTAAGGGGCCTCGAAATTGTCCACCCCCCGGGTATCAACAGTGACCGCCTCGCCCTGCCGCTCCACCTCTGCGCCGATCGTGGCAAGCAATTGCAGGATGCTTTCAATATCTTTTAAATCCGGTACGTTGGAGAAACGGAATTTGCCGGCCACCAGCAAGGTGGCTGCAAGCATGGGCAAAGCGGCGTTTTTGGCTCCGCTGATCCGGACCTCGCCGTTTAAGGTGTTGCCGCCTTTAATTACAATCGCATCCAAGTCTTATTCCCTCTTTATGAAACCACGAAGCGCACGAAGATGACGAAAGTATTAAAACAGAAATAACTTTTTTGTGGTAGCTTCGGTATCTGCGTCTGCAACGGGGGTGTGCAAAAAAAGCGCCACACGGTCGATTCTATCAGTTCGTGTGGCGCCATGCCGATCACTATATACTCAGTGTTTGTCGGTTTCGTAAAAAGCTGTTTATCCCGCTATGGCGGTATTTTTGCAACAAAGAAAAGCCCTAAGCGCCTTGGCTGATCGGCGGTGCGAAAAAGGAGTTTCCTCGCTCCAGGAGCCTCCCGGAGCCTCGATT
>Ga0182239_1000547_pt1 | contig 13628 bp, 15 predicted proteins | sample hydfrate6_PW_210_FD_132456 | JGI IMG/M metagenome (GOLD analysis project Ga0182239, IMG submission 132456) | Subsurface microbial communities from deep shales in Texas, USA - hydraulic fracturing test 6_PW_210 | ecosystem: Environmental > Aquatic > Deep subsurface > Shale gas/oil reservoir >... | reverse complement strand
ATATTAATCCGTGTAAAAAATTGGAACGCTCATTTTAGGTGTAATAAATATCGCCCCGGCTGGATAAACAGCTTTTCCCGAAGCCATAAAAATTATAAAAAGTCAATTTCTGCTTGACCCGCCGGAGAAATTTTAATACAAATAGAACTGCTTTTTACTCCTTTATCCGCCTGCGGTTTTATAAAAATTATTTCCCCTTTTTTGATACCCGACCTCCTGCCCGCGACAGAAAAACCAAATTAAACTATAATAACAATAAGTTATATACAAACCAGTCATATCAGGTCCAAACGGCCATACGAGTGAAAAATAATATTCACAAGTGAACTGCACGATGCCTTTATAAGGAGGAAGGGAAATGATACGGAAGACCACCACTGCAGCGATAATCGTTTTTTGCGGAATAATGCTGGCAGCATGCTTCCAGGCGGCGGCAGCCGCTGGTAAAGACTGGAAGCTCGAGGAGGAAAAAGACGGCATTAAAAGCTACTCCCGGGTCGTGGAAAACTCGAAATATCACGCCTTTAAAGCAACCACCACCATTGATGCAACCTTGGCGCAAATCGGGGCTGTCCTTCGGGATGTGCCCAGTTACCCCGAATGGATGGCAAGGGTAAAGCATGCAGAAGTTCTCAAACGATATTCTCCAAATGATATGAATGTTTACCTGATATTGAATTTTCCCTGGCCCACCAGCGACCGCGATGCCGTGGCAACTGCAAAGACCGAGATCAGCGGCGATCTGCCGGGCACCATCACCACCACCCGGATCATGGAGGATACGGAGGTCCCTGAAAAAGACGGCCTGGTCCGGGTGCCGGCCATGCTGCAGCAATATATCATGAGCTTCAAGGAAATGAAGAAAACCGAGATCACCTTTTCGATTTTTCTGGAAGCCGGCGGCAATCTGCCGGCCATGACGGTTAACCCGTCACTGGAAAGCGTTCCGCATGAATCGCTGAAAAACCTGAAGGATTTTGTAAAAAAAGACCAATACAAAGATGCCAATCCCTTCAACCCGGTGAACATGCCTGTAAGCAAGACCATTGCAGAATCGATCCTGCGCACCCGTTTCAATGATCCGCATATCATTGAAACGGTGCTGGCAGACGCCAAACTCGTGGAAATCACCCTAAACGGCGGCTTTTCCGAGGAGGGCCTGAAAGAAACCACTGCCGCCATTATGGGGGAGTACGTGAAAACCCCGTACTTTAAAGACGACATCCAGCCCCGTGAAGACACTGAGCTGCTGGCACAACTGACAACAAACAGGGAAATGCTCGATGAAATGGTTGAAGACGAGGAAATCCTGGAACTGATCCTTTCCGAGGGCGCCATGACCGGGCCGGTCATGGACGCAATGGCCCTTTTCGTAAAAGACGAAATGAATTAGCATGCCGGCCGGATCATCCAAGGTGCCGATTTAAAAATTCGAGCTGATCGCCAATGGTCTTCTTAAAATCCGGCGCTGTATATACATCAAAATGCCCCAGTGGGTAGGTTCTCAGTTCCGCCCGGGGAGCATTTCGGGCCGCCTTGATCGCGGCTGCCGGCGGGGTGGTCTGATCCGCCGCTGCCACTTGTACCAGCCATGGGACATAGAGCCCCGAAGCCAGGCGACCGGGATTGAAAAAGGGGACCGCAAGGAACACCCGGGCGGCAACTGATTCATCGACCGGCGTCTCTTCGGAGAAAAGCTTGCGGGAGGCTTCGAACTCCCCCGGAGCTGTCATGGCTGCCAGTTGCCCGGCTTTGCCGAAAGCCGGTATATAAAACGGGCTGAAACCGGTCCATGAACGAATCAAGTCGTAAACCGCGGCCAGGCCGAGCCGGATGCCCTGAACCGGGCCGGCGGCCATGGCTGCGGCAATTCCGCTCATGTGGGGCACCTGGGAAATCACAGCGGCAATGCCGCCGTCCTTAACCGCCGCCCCGACCACGTGGCCGCCGGAAAACGATGTTCCCCAAAGGATGATCCGGTCCGGGTCCACTTCCGGCAGGGATCGGGCATAGGTTATTGCGGCGTGCCAGTCCTGCTGCTGTTTTTTGATATCCAGCAACTGCCTCGGGTTGCCCGGGCTGCCCCCGAAATGCCGGTAATCAAAGACCAGCGCATGATATCCCCCATCCGCGAATTCCCGTGCATAGGCATCCAGGCGCGCCTCTTTGACGCCACAGAAGCCATGTGCCAGAATCACGCAGGGACCGGGGTGGATGTTCGGAGCTTTGAAAAACCAGCCCACGCAATTCAGATCGCCGGAATCAAACGAAATCTCCTGATACGACACGGTGTTTCCTGTCCCCCCTGTACAAAACAACGAAATTCCATCCGGAAAATTTTCATTTAAAACTGCTGAAAGTTACGGTATAATCTAAAATTTGCCTTTTTGCATGCGTTTTTGAAAAACAATGCATCTCACATCTAGACGCGGATGTCAACTCGAGTCGAAAAAATACCTGAGGATCCAAGGAGTTCTCACATATGAAGGATAAAGATCAGCTCAGCCAGTGCGCTTATTGCGACGGCAGTACATGCTATCCAGACGCCGGCATCAACGACCCGCTACCCCCGATTGAAAAGGCGCCCTCCACGTGTCCCATGCAAAATTATGAGGAAATCATCCGGGAAGGCGCCACCCATTACTACAAGCCCAATATCAAGGAGTTTGCCAGGCAGGCCTCCATACAGGAGGCCCAGTGCTATGAAATCGACGCGGATGGGCTCAGGACCCGCATACCCAGAATTGAAGAAGTAATTCAATTTGCCGGCAAATGCGGCTACCAGACCCTGGGACTGGCTTTCTGCATCGGTCTTCGCAGGGAGGCCCGAAAACTTTCCAAAATCTTCGAATCCAAGGGGTTTAACATGGCTTCCGTGTGCTGCAAGGTCGGGCGGAGCCCCAAGGAGTCACTCGGCCTGACAGGCGGGGAAAAAATCCGGGGGCCGGAGGCCATGGAGTCCATGTGCAACCCGATTGTGCAGGCCCGGCTCTTGAACCACCAGAACGTGGACCTTGCAATTTTGCTGGGGCTCTGCGTGGGGCATGACACACTTTTTTTCAAGTACTGCAATGCCCCCTGCACAGTGCTTGCCGTCAAAGACCGGGTGCTGGGTCACAACCCGCTGGCAGCGATCTATCTTTCGGACAGTCCATACTACAGCCGCTTACAGCGAACAGACCTGCGTGTCCATCCCGAGGGCGGCTGGAAAAAGGTGGATATCACGGCGGAAGAATAACACCCGCTGTCACCCGGAAAACCCGGCTGAGGCTACTGTCCCCGCCGGAGCAGCTTGCGGAGTTCGGACAGCGGGCGCGTGTTGATGATGTCATCCCGGGTCAGCCAGCCCCGGCGGGCAGCGATGATGCCGTTTCGAATCAAGTCGAGATTGTCCATGCTGTGGGCGTCGGTAGAAAGCGCGATTTTCACGCCCAGATCCGCAGCCATTTTACAATAGGAATGGGGCAGATCCAGGCGATCCGGCTGGGCGTTTAGTTCAATGACCACTTTGCGCTCTTTTGCGGCCTCGATGATTTTTTCCAGGTCGATCTCCATGGGATCGCGTGTATTGATCAGACGGGCGATGGGATGACCCAGGATATCGAAATTCGGGTTGTCCATGGCCCGGATGATGCGTTCTGTCTGCTTTTTCATGGGAAGGCGCTGCTGGTAATGCACCGAACAAACGGTCATGTCCAGTTCTCTTAAGACCGAATCGGCCAGATCCAGTCTACCATCTGCCAGAATATCGACTTCCATTGCTTTTAACAGGCAAAAGCCCTTGAGTTTTGCATTTACCTGGTCGATGTTTTCCATGTGGGCGCGCACCTGCTTTTCATTCAGGCCGCCGGCCATGGCCACTTTCTGGGAATGCTCGGTAATAGCCAGGTACTCATAGCCCAACGCCTTTGCCGCCCGGGCCATTTCCTCCAGGCTTCCGTGTCCGTCGCTGCGCCGGGTATGCGCGTGCAGATCCCCCCGGATATCGGACCGCTTGACCAGAACCGGTAACCGATTGTCCTCTGCGGCCTCGATTTCACCGAGGTTTTCCCGCAATTCCGGCTCGATGTAGACCAGGCCCGCCGATTCATAGACCGATTTTTCCGTTTTGCCGGCAATCCGCTTTTCCCCCTGGTATACCCCGTATTCGTTGATCTTATATCCCCGGTCCGTGCCCAGCTTGCGGACCGCAATATTATGCGCCTTGGAACCGGTAAAGTAATGCAGCGCTGCTCCGAAGCTCACCTGGGGCACAATCCGAAGATCCACCTGCAGGCCGCAGCGCAGGACAATACTGCTCTTGGTTCTGCCGCGGGCCAGTACCTGTTTTGTATCCTCGAAGGCCACAAATGCGGCCATCAGCTTTTCTTCATAGCCGCGAAGGCAGGTCGCCAGGACATCCAGATCCCCCACGGTCTCGCGCCCACGGCGGAAACTTCCGGCCATCCGAACCTGCCGGACGCCCTCGACCTTCCTGACGTACTTTTCCAGGGCCCTGGCAAAGGGTTCGGCATCGCTCCAGAGCATGCGACTGTCCCCGGCTTCTTCGATCCGGTCCAGGGAATCAAGAATATTCTGTTGGGATTTTTCCCCAAATCCTTTCAACTGGGTGATTTTGCCTTTAACAGCAGCCTCCTTGAGCTCTTCGAGCGTGGTCACACCCAGCTTGTGGTATATCAGGGAGATCTTGCGGGGGCCCAGTGAGGGCACCTGCAGCATATCCAGCAGGGTCAGCGGCACTTCTGCCCGGAGCTCTTCGAGCTGGCTGAGCGTGCCGGTTTCCGCAATTTCCCGGATCTTGCCCGCCATGTCCTTTCCAATGCCGCGGTATTGCGTCAGGTCCTGATTATCCGCCACCAACCGGACAATCTGCTCGGACATGGACTCGACCACACGTGCGGCTTCATGATAGGCCCGTACCCGGAACGGGTTCTCTCCCCGGATTTCCAGGAGATCGGCCACTTTTTCGAGAACGTCGCGGATTTCGTTGTTATGTATGGCCATTACACCCTCCCGGGCAGAAATTACGAAAAACCAAGCCAGGTGGTATTTTCGGATACCTGCACGCGGCCGCTGTCCACCCGGTTGGCCGGAAATTCCGGATCCGGGTAGCCGATGGCAATAGCAATAATGATGTTTTTGCCTTCATCAATCCCGGTGTATTTCCGGATCACCTCCGGATAAAAAACCCCCTGATCCTCGATGCAGGTGCCCAGTCCGTGTTCAAGCGCAACCAGGCAGATATTCTGCATCACGGCCCCGATATCCAGCAGCGGGCCGGATTCGCCCAATACGCGGTCCGTGGAGATTATAACGGCCGCCGGGGCGTCAAAGAACCGGAACCCCCGTTCCAGCCATTGCTGCCGCTTTTCCTTATCGTCGCGTTCAATTCCCATCAAAGAAAACAACTGCTTTGCCAGCCCCACCTGGCGCTGGCGGAAGACGCTGTCTTTGGGCCACAGGCCGGTGGTGTGTTCGGGACCGCCCGACTGCCCGGCCCGAAGTTTTTCAATATTTTCCCTGCAGATGTTTTCCAGCACCCGGCCGGCCACCACGGTAAACTCCCATGGCTGTGAGTTCAAGGCAGACGGTGCATAAACGGCGGTTTCAAGTATGGATTCAATTACGTCTGCAGGCACCGGATCGGTCCTGAACCCGCGAATGCTGTTTCTTTTTTTAATCGCCTCGGTAACTTTCATGGCACCCCCTTTTCATAAGGAATTGACAAACAGACACACCCGATTTCGGATGTTTTATAACACCTAAATCGAGCGTTTCAGATTTTTAAAATAGAACAGGAACAGGCAGTATATCCCGGCCCGGGATGTTTCAATGCAGGCAGCGCAATTGGATGAAATCAGGGATCAGTCAGAAATCCGGGCGGGCCAAAAGCTGCCAGGGCGCCAATATCTTCGGATGCACGCGATATCATCGCCCTTTATGTTTATCCATAAGTATCGAGGGCTTTATACGGCGTCAAGCATTTTTCACGCAATCACCGCACAGGCGACGAGGTTGGATCCCGGCGGCTTTTCCCGGAAGCCTTCAGCCTCGGCAGGCGCTGCAAAAAGCACCGGGCTTCAACGACTTTCGCAGGGCGGATCTATTTTCCTTTTGCATGCACCGGCCTTGTTTGCTATATAAACTTTTTTCAGAAAGTGTTTCAAACCTTAACAGGAGATTTTCGCATGGCCATCAGCCAGGAACTGCTCGATATTCTGGTTTGCCCCAAGTGCAAGGGCAAAATCTATCTCAATGAAAGCAAAGACGGCCTGATCTGCGACAACTGCGAACTGATCTACGAAATCCGCGACGATATACCGATAATGCTGGTGGATGAAGCCAAACCGATCTCGCAGTAATGAGCCGGCCGACCGCTCCCGCGCCCGCAAAGCTTGTCATCGGCGTCTTTACCGCCGAGCCGGACCTGGTCGTACCGGTTGCCGAACGACTCTGCAGCGACTTCGGCGGGATTGACCTGACAAGCAACTGGCTTCGGTTTGATTACACGGACTATTATACCCCGGAGATGGGCACCGGACTCCGGCGCCGCATGATGGCCTTCAAGAAATTGATCGCCCAGGATGACATCGCGGGCATCAAGCATGCCACCAATGCCATCGAATCGATATTCGCCGCTGGAGAAAACCGCCGGGTCAATATCGACCCGGGCTATTTATTGCGCGAACGATTTGTGCTGGCCACGGGAAAAAATTTTTCCCATCGCATATATATCGGCGACGGGATGTACGCAGACCTGACCCTGGTGTACCGCAAAGGCGCCTTCCGGAGTCTGCCCTGGACATACCCGGACTATGCCGCCGGGGACATGCTGGATTTTCTGCAAAGGGTCCGCAGCAAATACATTGTCGATCTGAAAAGCGCAGAAGAAAGACATCATGATTAAAAGCATGACCGCGTTTGCCGGTGCCGAGGACTCGGCCAACGGCATCACCACAACGGTTGAGATCCGCGGCTACAACAGCCGCTACCTTGATCTGGCAGTGCGGCTGCCATCGACGTACGCGAGCCTGGAAGATTTCGTCAAACAGCGGGTCAACGACACCATATCCAGGGGACGCGTCGAAGTTCGCATCGGCATTACCCCGCAGGATGCGCAAACCCGCAGCTTCACCGTCAACAAACAGCTTGCCGAAGCCTATTACAACGCCTTAAACCAGCTGCGGGATCACCTTCGTATTGAGGAACCCGTGAGCCTTTCCCATCTCACCGGTGTCAGCGGAGTTGTCGAAAGCGTTGAACCCCCCGCGGACATGGAAGCCATCCGTCAATCCCTGGAACGGAGCCTGGAACGTGCCCTGGCTTCCTTTGACGCCATGCGGACAAATGAGGGCCGGGCCATGGCCGAGGACCTGCAAAGCCGCCTGGCTTTTATCGAAAATTGCATGCAACGCATTGATCATCTCCGCCAGGGGCTGCTTGAGTATTACCAGCATCGCCTGAAAAACCGGATCCGGGAACTCACCCGGGACACGGGGGAAATCGATCCCTCGCGCATCGCCCAGGAGGCTGCATTGCTGGCCGATAAAAGCGACATCTCCGAAGAAATCACCCGGGTGCAAAGCCATGCCAAGCAATTCCGGCAGATCATGGAAGCCCAAGAGCCCGGGGGCAAGCCGCTGAACTTCCTGCTCCAGGAATTTGCCCGGGAATTCAATACCATGGGCGCCAAGGCGGCCAGCGCGGATATTTCCCACCTGGTGGTTTCCGCAAAAACCGAGCTTGAAAAGCTCCGGGAACAGGTACAAAACATCGAATAAATCTGAATTGAACCGAATAATCGCAGGAGCCTGACATGGACTACAATTTACTCCACATTGGTTTCGGCGGCGCCATCGTCGCCGAGGAGGTGATCGCCATTCTTTCGCCCAATTCCGCGCCCATGAAAAGATTAAAGGACGACGCCCGGGAGGAGAACCGACTGATTGACGCCACCCACGGCCGCCGGACCCGGTCGCTTGTTATCACCCGGACCAATCACATCATCCTTTCAGCCATGCAGGCGGAAACCATTTCCCAAAGATTCATGGCGCTGAAGGAAAAAGAAATGGAAAACCAGAAGCGCAAGGCATAAACACGGCATGGCTGCCACTGCACATACAGAAAAAGGATGCCTGTTTATCCTTTCAGCCCCATCGGGCACCGGAAAAAGCACGCTCTGCAAACGCATCCTCTCCAGGTTTCCGGACATGCGGTATTCTGTTTCCTACACCACCCGGCCGCCCAGGGCAGGCGAAACCGAGGGAGCGGACTATCATTTTATTTCCCGGGAGGAATTCGAGCGCCGGATTCGCGAAGGCAGATGGGCGGAATGGGCAGAAGTCCACGGCAATTATTACGGCACTTCAGCGGATCTGCTTGAAGCCGATCTTGCGGCCGGCCGGGATATCCTGCTGGACATCGACGTCAACGGCGCCCGCCAGATCCGGGAAAAATTCCCTGAAAGCGTTGCCGTATTCATCATGCCGCCGTCCATGGAGGCGCTGGCCCACCGGCTGGAAAAGCGCAGCAGCGAACCCCCGGAGATGATCGCAGACCGCCTGAACGCCGCGGAAAAGGAAATCGCGTGCAGCAGCGAGTACACCCATGTCATTGTCAACGATGAACTGGAAACCGCCGCAGCCGAGCTGATCGAGCTGATCGAAAGCTGCCGGGATTCCGGAAAACGCCTTTATACATAACAGATCCGGTTCTTACAGATGGGCTTGCAGGACAACAAAAAACACCAACTCCACGCGGACTTGTCGGTATTTTGAGTTCACGCAATTTTCCCAAAACCGAAATTCTCTCCGGCCGCCACCCGGTGGCTGAAGCAATGCGCGCCGGAAGGCGGCGGATCCACGAAATCTACGTAATCCGCGATCAACCGGAAAAGCGCATCGAAACAATCGCGCACGAGGCCTGCAGACTGAATATTCCCCTTACTGCCGTCACCCGGGAAGAAATCCGCAAGCTCTCCGACACGCCGCACCACCAGGATATTGCCGCGCGCACGAGCCCGTGCCCGCTTGTGGACTCCGGCTCTTTGCTCAAGAAATACAGCCGGAATCCAGAAGATGCATTTCTGCTGATTATCGACAGCATCGAGGATCCCCAGAACCTGGGCGCCCTGGTGCGAACCGCGGTATGCACCGGGGTTGCCGGCATCCTCATTCCCAGGGATCGCGCGGCCGCACCCACGCCCGCGGTTTCCCGGGCATCAGCCGGCGCACTGGAGCACGCGCCGCTCTGCATGATCACAAATCTTGCCAATTTCATGAAGGACTTGAAAAAAAATCATTTTTGGATTATCGGTCTGGATCAGCAGGGAGGCGATCCCTTGTATGATATCGATATGACCGGCCTGCGCGCCCTTGTCATCGGCGGCGAGCACAAGGGTATACGCCCCCTGGTCAAACGGCACTGCGATTTTCTGTGCCATATTCCGCAAACCGGGGCGATCAATTCGCTGAATGCCTCTGTGGCCGGCGGAATCGCAATGTACGAAGCGCTTCGCCAGCGTATGCAGAAAATGAAGTAACTATGAAAAGGAATCCGCATCAAATGAACAAAGCCGAAATCATTACAAAAAACCCGGACGGAAAGCTCAACGTGCCCGATCATGTCGTTATTCCGTTTATTGAAGGCGACGGCACCGGCCCGGACATATGGAAAGCCACCAGAACGGTCATAGACGGGGCCGTGGAGAATGTCTACGGCGGCAAGCGCCGGATCGAATGGAAGGAAGTGGACGCCGGTGAAAAGGGATACAAGAAAACCGGCCAATGGCTGCCCCGCCAGGCCCTGGACACCATCCGACAGCACATGGTGGCCATCAAGGGGCCGCTGACTACACCCGTGGGAAAGGGCATCCGCAGCTTAAACGTGACCATCCGCCAGGAACTCGATCTGTATGCCTGCGTGCGGCCCGTAAAATACGTTCCCGGCGTACCCAGCCCCATGAAGCACCCGGAGAACATCAACATGGTCATATTCCGGGAAAATACAGAGGACGTCTATGCCGGCATCGAATGGCAGGCCGGCAGCCCGGAGGCCGAAAAAGTGGCGGATTTTCTGCGCAGCGAAATGCATGCGGCGCTGCCCGAAGGCGCGGGCATCGGCATCAAGCCCATCAGCGCGAAAAACACAAAACGCCTGGTGGCCAGCGCGATCACCTATGCCATTGACAACGGCTATCCCAGCGTGACCCTGATGCACAAGGGCAACATCATGAAATACACCGAAGGCGCCTTCTGCACATGGGGCTACGAAGTGGCAAAGGAACGCTTCGCCGACGTGACCGTCACGGAAGACGAGGTGTACAGCCAATACAACGGCAAACCGCCGGCGGGCAAAATCGTGATCAAGGACCGGATCGCGGATATGCTCTTCCAGCAGGTTCTGCTGAGACCGGAGGAATTCGGGGTGATTGCCACCCCCAACCTGAACGGGGATTATATCTCCGATGCCCTGGCCGCCCAGGTCGGCGGGCTCGGCATGGCACCCGGGGCCAATATCGGCGACCAGTGTGCGGTTTTCGAGGCTACCCATGGAACTGCGCCGAAATATGCCGGACTTGACAAGGTTAACCCGAGTTCCCTGATTCTCTCGGGGGCCATGATGCTGGATTACATGGGCTGGGATCAGGCTGCCGAGCGCGTCCGGCAATGCCTTGCTGAAACCGTGAAATGCGGCAACGTGACCTATGACCTGGCCAGACAGATACAGGGCAGCTGCGAGGTGTGCTGCTCGGAATTCGGAAATGCCATCGTGGAGGGCATCTGCCGGCTGGAAGATGCTCGCTGAAGCTGGTGTGCGGCTGCGGCAATCCGTATCCGATGCCCTGTTTCCAAAAACCTGTTATGCCTGCGGCAATTTCATACCCGTTGAACGGCGGGCACCTGGGGCCAATCCGGCTGACCTGGCGGGCATGTCGCCAAAAGCCGCATTTTACCGGGTCATGCACCCGTATTTGTGCCCTGCCTGCATGACCGACTATGCCCCCGTGGGCACCCCGTTATGCACCAGGTGCGGAGAACCCTTTGGAAGCCGGGCGGATGGCGATCACCTGTGCGGCGACTGCATCACCCGCAATAAGCACTTTTCCCGCGCCCGGGCCTGCGCCGTATACGACGGCGCCCTGCTGCATCTCATCCATGCATACAAGTACAAGCGCAGAATCGGGCTTGCAAAACCGTTCGGCCTTCTGATGTATCTCGAATTCATGCGGCACTACAGCGATGCGGACATCGACACCGTGGCCGCCGTACCCCTTCACCAAAGACGCCTTCGCAGCCGGGGCTATAACCAGGCGTTTCTCATGGTCCGCCGCTGGCCGCAACTGTTACGAAAAAACGGGCAATTGCCCGCTGCCGGGTTCCGCATTGATGCCGATATACTCATTCGCCGGAAAAACACCGCCACCCAGACCGGCCTGAACCGCCGAACGCGCATCAAGAACATGAAAAACGCATTTGTCGTCAAGCATCCGGACCGGGTCGCCGGAAAGAACGTGCTTTTGGTCGATGACGTCTATACTACCGGCTCGACCGCGGAGGAATGCGCCCGCATGCTTGTGCGGGCCGGCGCGGCAGGCGTTTTTGTGCTGACCCTTGCGCGGGCCGTATGATGCGTTTATAATGTCTTTTTTACATTTTATACAGCGTTTGGCGGTTTCGTAAAAAGCGGTTTATCCCGCCGGGGCCGTATTTTTGCAACAAAGGAAATCCGTAAGCACCTTGGCTGATCGTCGGCGCGAAAAAGGAGTTTCCTCGCTCCAGGAGCCTCTGCGAGCCTCGATTTCCGCTCGGAAACCCACTTTTCCGCACCGCCGTCAGGGCAACGAAGAGCAATTTCGCAAGAAGGCAAAAGAAGGATTTCCTCGGGAGTTTAAAAAATGTTCTGTCCGCCAAGTAACGAAAATATAAGGTTTTGATTTTACTTAAACACTTAATCACTTAAAACTTAACACTGCCTGTAAAAAGGCCCCCGGATGCATCACCCATGTTTCTGTACCGGAAAAATAAACTGCTGTATGCCGCTTTTTCAAACATGGCCGCCCGGCCAGGAATTTTTCACGGCGTATTTACACGCCTGGACGAACAATATACCGGCTCAAAGGGCAATCCGAACGCGGGGCCAAACAGCGGCAATCGGCCTGCAGCCTCGGAGTCCAGCCGCCGGGCCATTGCCGGATGCATGGACGATGCGGAACTGGTCTTTCTCAACCAGGTCCACGGAAAAAACGTGGCAGTGATCAAAACCGATCGTGACCTGCAACGCGCCGTCAAATCGCCGCCAACTGCCGATGCGGTGATTACGCAAATCCCGGGCGCCTGCCTGGCCATCCAGGCTGCGGACTGCCAGTCCGTGATGCTCTGCGACCCGGTCAGGGGCGTGGCCGCAAATATTCATTCCGGGTGGCGGGGCAGCATCAGCAACATCATCGGTGCATGCATTGAGACCATGAAACGGGAATTTGCCGTGGATCCGGCAGACCTGTCAGCAGGCATCGGCCCGTCTCTGGGGCCGTGCTGCGCCGAATTTGTCCACTACCGGCAGGAATTCCCGGGAAGCTTTTGGAAGTACAAGGATGACAAAGACCGGTTTGACTTCTGGCAGATCAGCCGCGACCAGCTCCGGGCAGCCGGGGTCAAGCCGGAAAACGTTGAATGCGCCCATGTATGCACCATGTGCAACCCGCACCTGTTTTATTCTTATCGCCGCGAGGGCAGCACCGGCCGCTTTGCCGCAGTTGTCGGCCTGAAAAGGAAAGATCAGTCATGATCACACGGCAAACCGTTGAAATTATCCGCAATGAACCAATCTCGGACGGATATCACAGGATCCGCCTCAACTGCGGCGCGCATTATGCATCCGCGACACCCGGGCAGTTTGTCACCATCCGCCTGCCGGACCAGGCCGAACCGCTGCTGCGCAGGCCTTTTTCCATCCACCGACTGCCTTCCGAAGACGCGGACACCCTGCAAATGGAGATTCTCTACAGGGTGGTGGGCGGATTTACCCGACAGCTCGCCCGGCAGGTTCCGGGCAATAAGCTGGACATGCTCGGCCCGATCGGACATGGATTTTCCGTCCGGCTTTATGAACACCCCGTTGCCGTTGCAGCCGGCGGCATCGGCGTAGCTCCGCTGGCTTTTCTGGCTGAAAGGCTGAAACAGGCGGGAATGGACATGAACCGGGTCATGGTTTTTCTTGGCGGGCGCACCGGAACCGACATTCTGTGCGAGGGCATTTTTTCCGGCCTCGGCATGCAGGTCAGCGTGGCAACGGAAGATGGCACAGCCGGAGAAAAGGGCCTTGTCACGGAGCCCCTGCAGGAATGGATAAAAGACAACAATCCGAAAATGATATATGCCTGCGGCCCGCACCCTATGCTCAAGGCGGTGGGCGAAATCGCGCAAAGCCACGGGATTGCGTGCGAGGTTTCAATTGAAACCCTTATGGCCTGCGGACTGGGTGTGTGCATGGGGTGCGCGGTATCCACGAATGACGCCGGAGAAGGTTATCGGCATGTATGCAAGGACGGGCCGGTATTTGACGCGCGGGTAATTGTATAAATCTTGGTAAGCCTGTAAAAAGTCCTTTTTACAGGCAGTGTTAAGTGT
>Ga0182239_1000545_pt1 | contig 13643 bp, 9 predicted proteins | sample hydfrate6_PW_210_FD_132456 | JGI IMG/M metagenome (GOLD analysis project Ga0182239, IMG submission 132456) | Subsurface microbial communities from deep shales in Texas, USA - hydraulic fracturing test 6_PW_210 | ecosystem: Environmental > Aquatic > Deep subsurface > Shale gas/oil reservoir >... | reverse complement strand
GACCAAGCAATGTTCAACAAACAGCACCAAGAAAATCCTGGAACGCAAAGCCAAGGTTGCACGCCAACAGCGGGCGGCAGAGGAATTCTCATCGGCGGAAGAGCATGACAATCGCAACACCCTACTGTACAGCTACGAGCACAAGGAAAAACCATGAGGGTATGATTCAAACAACTCAAGGTGCAGTCTTGGCAAAATGTGAACGTTTCAACCCAGCTGAGCTGACGTGCACTCCGACATGAAATATTCCCCGATCTCGCATCCCCCTTCGGCTTTCGTGCATGCCACCGGAGTGCACGGAATTGCTACACCAAAGCTGTATGCCCTTGCGGACATCCCTCGCCGGGCATAATCAACCCACAACAATCTCCTTGCACTACCCGATAGCTCTATGCTAGTTAATTTACGCCCTTGCGCGTATGCGGCTTCAGCGCTTAGCTTGTTCTTTATTGAGCAGGCGTGCATATCCGTTGCTGAAACAGGGCCATAATTATCCACCCCACTTTGCCATTTAGCTGAAATCATATATTCAAATGCAACCGACCTGCAGACCGGTCGCTGAAGGAGCAAGCGTCATGGACATTGAAATTCTCCCAGTTACCCGCCCCAAACAACCCAATCAGGACGAAACAAAACTGGTTTTTGGGAAGGAATTCACCAACCGGATGTTCACCATGCCTTATGACACAGGCAAAGGGTGGCATTCCCCCAAGATTGAACCCTATGGCCCCTTAAGCCTTGACCCGGCAGCCCTGGTGCTCCACTACGCCCAGGAAATCTTCGAGGGGCTCAAAGCATTCCGGCGTCCCGATGGAAGTATTGCTCTGTTTCGCCCCCGGGACAACTTTGAACGCTTCAATCAGAGCGCACGACGGATGTGTATGCCCGAGCTCGATGTCGATTTCTGCCTTGAGGCTATGCGTGAACTACTGAAGCTTGAGCAAAACTGGGTCCCCCACTCGGAAGGAACCAGCCTCTACATCCGCCCCACCATGATCGCCACAGAGCCCGTACTCGGGGTAAAACCGGCAGATCAGTATCTGTTCTACATGATCCTTTCCCCCGTGGCCGCATACTATAAAGGGGGAGTGAACCCGGTTAAAATCTGGGTATCGGACGAATATGTACGCGTTGCCCCCGGTGGAACCGGTGAAGCGAAAACCGGCGGCAACTATGCCTCCAGTCTCTACGCTTCCACCCTTGCTGCGGAAAAGGGCTACGATCAGGTGCTTTGGCTTGATGGGATTGAGCGCAAATACATCGAAGAGGTGGGAAGCATGAACATCTGTTTTGTGTACGATGGCAAAGTGGTCACCTCTCCCCTCCACGGCACGATCCTCAACGGGATTACCCGCCGTTCCATCCTCACCCTGGTAGAAGAGATGGGCTACGAGGTTGAAGAACGCGCTCTGAGCATTGATGAAGTGATTGAAGGGGCGGAATCAGGACGTCTGCAGGAAGCCTTCGGCACCGGTACCGCCGCGGTGGTCTCTCCGGTGGGACACCTCACCTATAAGGACAAAACCGTTACCATCAGCGGAGGAGAAACCGGCGTTTTAACTATGGAACTGTATAAAACTCTCACCGGCATTCAGTACGGGCAGATTGAAGACACCCACGGCTGGATCTCCGTGCTCTAAACCAATACCATAATCCGATCCAGGATCAACGCGCTTTTCACAAATCTCTTTCAGGAGAGAGCTGGAAGGCGCGTTTTTTTATTTTCACCAATCACAACCTATTCAGCCATTTGACAAACCGATGTGGCCATATAACCTTATGCCTAACGTGTATAGACGTACTTTTCAACCCTTTCACCCTAAAGAGCTATCACTTAAAAGTGTATATTGCGTATATTCAGTAATTTATATAAACTGGCATACATCGTGATATAGGAATATGCCGACATTCAAATTATAAATTATCTGAACCACACACCACAGATGGTCTGTGGCCGGCATTCATCGGGATCATATCCCATAATTACTTACCACTCAGGAGGCAACACTATGGTAAAGAAAACGTTAGGAGTGCTACTCGCAACCCTGATGCTGCTGCCCGCAGGTGCGTTTGCCGCACCCTCGGCGGCTCAGCTCGAACAGCAGGTGCAAATGCTTGCCGAGCAGCTCGAAGAGATGCGCGCCCAACTTGAAGAGGTGCAGGACGCATCCGACTACAACACCGATTCGGTGGAGATGCTCGAAACCAGCGCGGAAAAATGGGATGCAGCAAGCCGCATCCAGTTCTCCGGCGACTACCGCTTCCGTCTCGACTACAGCGACGCCGATACCAACGGGTACTGGGGAGCTATGGATATTGCCAATGCTGTCGCGGACATGAACGCAGTTACAGGCATGGATACCCAGTCAATCCTCGGACTGATGAACACCTATACTCCGGCCGAGCGCAAAGGGATGATGGAAAACCTGCCCAGTGCTTTAGCAGGCATGCTTGCGCCCGGATTTGGAGGAGATTTTAATGCCGCACTTAATTATGTAAATGGATTAGGTGTGACCGAAGGTTACAATATGACCCCAGAAAACACCTGGGAAAACGACATCCTGTATACCAATCGTTTCCGTCTCGGCATGAAAGCGGACATCTCCGACAATCTGGAGTTCAAGGGCCGTCTTGCCATGTACAAAGCGTGGGGAATGCAGTCCAATCCCACCGCTGTGGGTCCCTACTACATGAACAGCTTCAGCGACATGGATGGCGCCACTACGCGTCAGCCCAGTGACAGCGCCCTGCGTGTAGATCGCGCCTACATCAACTGGATCAACGTCGCGGATCTGCCCATGTGGATCTCTGTAGGGCGTCGCCCCACCACCGATGGTCCCCCCGCGCAACTTCGCATGGGTCTGGATAATAACACCCGCATGGCTACTCCGGTTAACTTCATGGACTATGCATTTGACGGCGCAACCATCGGCGCGGTATTCCAGAATCCGTTTGACTTCATGGGCTACAGCAAGATCCGCTTCTGCTACGGCCGCGGTTTTGAAGCCGGCCCCACAGACACCTCCAATGAGCTCGACGACATGGACTTCGGCGGCATCAGCTGGGATATCATCAACAAGGGCGATCGCTTCATGAATATCCAGGCATTCCTCGCCGCCAACATCGTCAATGTTCCTGATGGCGTTACCTTCCCCAATCCCCTCGAACTGGCCTTTGGCGCAGGCGATCTGGATGGAAGCGGTGATCTGAACATGGCCGAGCTCGGCATGGCACAGATGAACGGTGACGGTACCCTGGACACTGAAAATCTCGGCGACATATACCACATCTCCTCCGTGTACATGGACAAGTATGAAAACCTGAACTACTTCCTCGCCGGCGGCTGGAGCCACACTGATCCTGACGGCACGGATGAAATGGGTTCCACCCTTCTCGGTTCCTGGTGGGAAGATCCGGGCAACAAGGACGGCTATGCCATCTACGGTGGTGTCCGCTACGACATGCCCGACCAGGGGCTGAAATTCGGTCTGGAGTACAACTACGGCACCGAGTACTGGATCTCCATGACTCCGGCACACGACGACATGACCCAGGCAAAACTCGCTACCCGTGGCCACGTAGGTGAAGCATACATGGTGTGGGATCTGCCCGTGGGCTTCCTCGTCAGCGACCGCGCCAAAGCGTTCATGCGCCTCGGGTACCAGCACTACGAGTACAATTACACCGGCAGTGGCAACTGGCTCGGCGCACCGGCGGACATGGATGATCTCGATGATCCGCTCAATGCGCAGTTCTTTGCTCCCATCGACAGCATGGATCAGGTATACCTGACTCTGGAAGCATGGTTCTAAAAGGAATACTCGTCCTGATTGACAGGGGGCAGATTTCTCGATATACTTCTATTTAAGAGTTTGGTTGTGTAACATTAACCATGTCGGAACTCGTAAACTTCAAAAACCATGCAAAGGAGAACAAGAAATGAAAAAGATTATGGTACTGATTGTAGCGCTCGCATTTTCTGCCGGCATCACCAGCACAGCGCTGGCTGGCACAGTAAGTGGCGAAGTTACTAAAGTAAAAGGTACAGAGGTAACTATTGAAGTTAGCAAATCTGATGCTAAAGACATCAGCGAGGGCGATGAAGTAAAAATGAAGGTAAAGAGCAGTGGCAAGAAAGCTTCAGCGGCAGCATCTGCTCTCGTAGGCTGCTAATATGTAACATGCTGTATAGAAGCCCCTGCCTCGCGGCGGGGGCTTTATTTCGTTTAACTCTATAGGGAGAGACTATGAAGTCACTAAAAATCATTGGCTTGTCAGCTATGATTTTGTGTCTCACCGCCAGCCTCGCATTTGCTCTCGGAGCAGGGGTCGGGCGTGACGGCACAATAGCTGGCAAACACGGCAAGGCTGAAAGCCTGCAGGAACTCATCGACATGTACGATGTTTCCTCCTGCATCGGCTGCCACCCTGACAACCATGCAGAGTGGGATGCATCCCCGCATTCACGTTCCATCTATGGCACTGGTCGTGCGGCTGCCACCATGATCACTGCCATGAAAAACGGCTTTATGTCATGGGAGTACTCCGGCGTTGAGTCCACCAAAGATATCAAGGTTGAGCACTGGATGGGTTGCATGAAGTGTCACCTGCCTCAACTGGCCGATGCTACCGACGAGGTCGCAGTGGAGCTCGCTGACACCCTCCTCGAATGGTATGACAACGCCATTGCCGCACTCAACGATCCCGAAAATGAGGAAGCGGTAGAAACCAGCGAGCGTCTCGGAGAAACTCTGCAGGCCCTGGATATCAACTGCCTCATCTGCCATAACCGCAACGCCATTACACACAAGTGGACCGATGGGTATCCGCAGCACGACACGGTGTATGGTTCTACGGATGCCGGTAGCCATATGGATCCGGACTTCCCTAAAAAGGATCGCAGCCTCATCATGAATGAGTCTATCCTGTGTGGACAGTGCCACGGCATGGGTCCGAACCTTGAGCTCGAAAACCCCACTCAGTGCGCCACCCTCTATGGCAGCTACATGTGGGCCTACAAAGCAAATGGGGGACGTAAAACCTGCCAGAAATGTCACATGGAGGACAGTGGCCTCGGACATGAGATCGTCAGCTACAGCAATAAGAAAATGCAGGAGATGGCGGTTGAATTTGATGTAGAGGCTTATGCATCTCAGTGGCTGGACGGCAGCACCCTGCGTCCGAAAGCCGTTGTAAATGTAGAGATGGAAAACAAAACCGGCCATGCTATACCCGATGGCTGACCGACCCCCAACCGACTGGTTCTGTCGGTAAAAGCAAGCACATTTGAAGAAGACGAATTGTTTAAGGAAGAAATTATCTACATGCCTACTCCGAAATTGATGGCACGGGGTAACAATATGGGCCGCGGCCCCTACGAGAAGAGCTCTATAATCGATGACACTGGCCTTCATCCAGGACATGCTGTTCACGAGCGCTTTGAGATTTTCTATCCGGTAACCGAGGTGGAAACTCCGGAAGGGAAGACCACACAGGTTGCAGCAGAGCGCGACATGGATGTAACCGTACAACTTTGGTACAAGCCGTTCGGCAACATGTCACAGGCGGAACTGTGGCGCGAGTGGGAACAGACCATCAGTCTGGATGATAACGACAAGCCCACAACCTATTACTCTGGCAATAAAGAGTAAGGTTATGCATCAAAGCCTGTAATTCAGGCAGCACAAATAAAGAGGCCGATTATATCTTTGATATGATCGGCCTCTTTTTATTTAACCCCTCTCCTCGCATGACATCCAGCGCGAGATCTGCTAAAAATACTGTTTTCTCATTGTACTCATCAACTTCAATTTTCCAATCTGATTATCCAGCTATGTCTAAGACAGATTCAAGCCTGAACTCTATCCAACGCCTCGTGGGCAAAGCCATCGGTGATTTCAATATGCTCGCAGATGGAGACCGCGTTCTCGTCGCTCTCTCCGGCGGCAAGGATTCTTGGGCCATGCTTCACACCCTGGCAAGCCTGCAACGCAAAGCTCCGGTTAACTTCTCCCTGATCCCCGCCACAATCCACCCCGGATTCACAAGCTTCGAATGTGACTCCCTGCGTAATGGCGTAGCTGAGTTGGGGCTGACATTGCATATCGAGCAGACTCGTAACGCCGAAATAATCCGGGAGCACATACGCCCGGGCTCATCCTACTGCGCCTTTTGCGCACGCCTGCGCCGTGGGGCTCTTTATTCGCTGGCACAACGCCTTGAATGTAACAAAGTCGCCCTGGGACACCACCTGGACGACTTCATCGAAACACTGCTTCTGAATCAGTTTTTTTCCGGCACTCTTGCCGGCATGAGCCCCAACATGCGCGCCGAAAATGGCTTGCAGAGCGTTATCCGCCCTCTGGTATATGTAGAGGAAAGTCAGATTATCCGCTGGGCGCAGACGGTTGATCTCCCCATTATCGGCTGCGGCTGTCCACAAAGTGCGCAATTGGATCAGAACCGGCAGAAGATAAAGAAACTCCTCGCTGAGCTTGAACAACAGATACCCCACATCAAAAAAAGCATGCTCAATGCGATGCGCAACGTCCAGCCCCGCCACCTTCTTGATCCGAACCTTAATTGCTGATTAACTTAATGGAGTCGTTTTACAGACAAGGGATATAAGGAACATCCAGGCACCCACACCCACCTAGAGCTACCAGAGTCAAAACAATAGCTAGACCTTTCCACACTTTAATCATTCGACAAAAACTCCCTGAACAGATCAAAAACAATTAGGCAACTATTCAACCGCGAATACTCATAGGGGCTTGTGGTACCCATGGAAAGGGCGTCTGTCGCCACGGACGGCGACAGTCGAACGGCCATGGACGGCGCAAAGTGTCCCTTGGAATGGGTGCCACAAGGCCTTGCTCAACAGTTCCACAATTAGCTGACACTGCCCTCTCCCGGCTCCGGCAGGGCAGGATTGAGATACTGATTAAACAAGCGGCGCAGCGTTGATGTCTGCTCCTGATATTCCGAGTAAAACACCTCTTCCGAGGGTCTCGAAGTGCCGCTGCAGCCGATCAGACGTGCAAGCTTGCGCAGATTGTGCCGATCCGTGGCAATTTCGCTGATGGACTGATCGTGTACCAGGCGCAGCTTATTCTCCAGGCGGCGCAGATAGGTATAGCCGGTTATGAGCTCACGCGTTACATCATCGGGCAACAGACTCTCCTCCTTGATCATCTGGAGTGCTTTGAGCGTATTCGGTTCGCGGATGCGGGGATGTTCCCGCCCATACTTGAGCTGAATATACTGAGTAAGGAACTCAACATCAACCAGCCCTCCGCGCCCGGTCTTGATGTTGAGATGACCCCGGTCCTCCCGCGCTATCTCTTTTTCCATGCGCTCACGCAGACGATAAATTTCTTCGCGCAGATCTTCCGGAACGGGACGTTCCCAGGTTATAGAGGTGTTGATCATTTCAATCCGTGCTGCCATCTCCTCCGAGCCAACCACTACCCTGGCCTTGGTCAGGGCCTGGCGCTCCCATATCTGCGCACGGGTGAGATGATAGTCTTCGTATGCCGCCAGACTGGTAACCAGTGGACCCTGGTTGCCCGAGGGGCGCAACCGCGTATCGATTTCGTAAACCCTCCCTTCACTGGTCATCAGGGTTAAGGCTGAAATGATGCGTTGGCACAGCTTTGCAAAGTACTCCTGGTTGGTAAGCTGTCTGAAGTTACCTTCATCCTCTCCAGGCTTCGGACGCGTATGCCCCCGATCACTGAACATAAAAATAATATCCAGATCAGAGTGGTAATTAAGCTCCATCCCTCCGAGCTTGCCCATCGCCTGCACTGCGAGCTCGGCTTTATGCAGCTCGCCGTCCTTCCCCTCATAGTACGGATCCCCAAAGCGCTTAGGCATCTGAGCATATGCCATATCCACTGCAGCCTCAAGGCTCACGCGTGCAAGACCACTGAGCTGATTGGGACCCACCCCGATCACGGTGGAGCCTTTAAGATCGTTGAGGGCAATGCGCAGAAATTCTTCGTTGCGAAAGCGGCGTAACGCATCAAGCTGGGCTTCGTAGTTATCGCCACATACCTCGATACGCGCCTTCAGTTCGGTGCGCTGGCGTTCTACGGTTTTATAGCTCTCGGCGTAGGCACTCGAAACCAGGGAATCAAGCAGTTCGGGATGCTGGATAAAGAAACGTGACAGCAGGGTGCTGGTTCCAAAGAGAGAAATCAGGATATGGATGATATTGTGGTTCTCGGCGAGTAATGCATAAAACGGCCCGCGCGAATGCAGACTCAGGAGAAATTTTTCCAGATAGCGTAACGCCATATCCGGCTCCGGTGAGCTCAAGACCTCCTGCATCAGCAGCGGAGCTATGCGATCATAGTAACGCCGTACCGGGCGCGTCATAGGAGGCCCGATCGCTCCTTCACACAGGCGCATGAGGGAATTGAATGCGGTATCCACATCGACAAATCCATTCCCCTCCAGGATCCCTTTAGCGAGCTCCGGATCGGTGGTGTGGTCGAACAGATAGCCTATCTCGGTGCTGATCTCATCCCGGATCTCATCTTCGCTGGAATAGAACAGATCACGGTACAACCGGGTCACATTGCCGCGATGCAGTTCCAGCTCCCGCGTGAATGCCGCAGTATCCTCAAACCCGCAGCGCCGCGCAAGGAGGAGCATCTCCCGCTCACCCTTAGGCAGGTTATGGGTCTGGCGTTCCTGCACTACCTGGATACGGTGTTCCACCGTGCGCAGGAAAATATATGCCTGGCGCAGAAAGCGTACCTCTTTTTCACTCAGGTAGCCCTCCTCATGGAGCAGATCCAGGGCCTTGAGTGAACTCCGCTCGCGCACGCGCGGATTCTTACCTGCATACACAAGCTGCAGCGCCTGAATAAAAAACTCAATCTCACGGATACCCCCGCGGCCTAGCTTAAGATTGATCTCACTTTCATGCTGTTTGGTCAGGCTGCTGTCGATCTTCTGCTTCATCTGCTTCAGATCTTCAACCATGCCGTAATCATGGTAGCGCCGGAAGATAAACGGTTCCAGGGTTTTGAGGAAGCGCTCTCCGAGCTCGATACTCCCGGCTACCGGGCGTGCCTTCATCATGGCACTGCGCTCCCAGTTCTGCCCCCAGCTTTCGTAATAGCCTTCGGCTGCAGCCACCGAACACGCAATTTCACCGTGGCGGCCATTGGGGCGCAGATCGAGATCGACCCGGAACACAAAGCCGTCTTCAGTAACCTGGCTAATGGCGCGTTTTACCATCTCGGCCAGCTTTATGAAGTAATTGTGCAGATCGATGCGTGAATTATCCTCCCCCTCTATTCCACTGGTTTTGCCATAACTGGAGGTGTAGAAAAAGATAAGATCGATGTCGGAGGAAAAGTTGAGTTCATTCCCCCCGAGCTTTCCCATCCCGAGCACGGTAAACTCCGCCTCCTCTCCCATCTCTGTTTCCGGCTCATCGATCAGGGGGCGGCCATACTCGCGCTGCAGCAGAGCGCTACAGAAATCCACCGTAACCTGCAGAGAGGCTGCAGCCAGGGATGAAAGCTCCGCGGTTACCTTTGCCAACGGCTCATTCAGACTCAGGTCCATGGCACCGATACGCAGGATCTCGCGATATTTATACTGACGCAGAACCTGCTGGAGGGTGGCAAAATCTTCACAATCGGCAAGCATTTCTTCCAGTTCTCTTACCATTTGCGCAGTTTCTTTGGTGGCGAATATATCGGCTGAAATAAACAACGCCGGAAACACATCCGGGTAGCGGCCAATAATATTGGCGAGGAAATTCGACGCACCCAGGACAACCAGGAGAGCGCGACAGTTGTCCGCGTGTTCAAGGCACTCAAGCAATTGCGCATGTTCAAGATTCTGGGCGCAGCGTTCAAGATTGTTCAGCGCCATATCTGGGTCGGCACAGTTCATGGCCTGCTCAGCTGCCGCAGCCAGAGGGGCACTCGCTCCGAGCAATTCCTGCAGCAGTTGGATGTTAACGCAGGAACGTTGAGGTTCGTGAAAGCCGGCACGGGCAAAAAGCTCGGTAATACGCTCTGCGACATCTTCTCCGCTGCCCTGTTCCAGGAATTGCTCCAACTCTACCCGAATAGCACTTAGCATAAAGTCTGATCCTTATCTCAAAGCTGCGAGGGATTTACGAAAATCGCCCTGTACCACACCCCGTTCAGTAATAATCGCGCTTATGTAGTGCGCAGGAGTAACATCGAAACTCGGATTATAGATCTGCACCCCTTCGGGCGCAATCCGCTCTCCGCCACAGGTGGCTACTTCGGCGGGGTCACGCTCCTCTATGGGGATATGCCTCCCATCCGGGATGGAGTAATCAATGGTTGACACCGGAGCGGCGATGTAGAAAGGCACCTTGTGCGCCTGTGCGAGTACCGACAGGGAATAGGTGCCGATCTTATTTGCGGTATCACCGTTGGCTGCAACCCGGTCTGCGCCGACAATAATCGCATCAATACGCCCCTGTTGCATCATGTATCCCGCCATATTGTCGCAGATCAGGGTAACGGGGATGTTATCCCGTTGCAACTCCCACGCAGTCAAACGCGCGCCCTGAAGAAAAGGGCGGGTTTCATCCGCCACTACGGATATATCCTTACCTGCCTCTATGGCGCCACGCACAACTCCCAGGGCGGTGCCATATCCCCCGGTGGCAAGAGCTCCGGCGTTGCAGTGGGTCAGCACTGTGGCACACCGGGGCAGAAGAACACTGCCGTGTTGCCCGAGCTTGCGGTTAATCGCCACATCTTCCGCCGCAATGGTATGCGCTTTTTCCAAAAGACGCGCTGCTATCTCAGATACCGGGGTATTCGGACCGGACTCTGTCACACAGCGTTGCATGCGCTCCAGAGCCCAGAACAGATTGACCGCTGTGGGCCTGGTGGCGCCGAGTTCTGCACAACTGGCAGCAAAGTGCTGCTGAAACTCTTCAGGTGCACCCTCGGCAAATTCCGCTGCAGCAAAGGCCGCCCCGTAAGCCGCTGCGATTCCAATGGCTGGAGCGCCACGCACTACCATGGTTTTTATTGCCTGTGCTATCTCGCGATAGTCGCGATACGCATACCACTTCTCCTGTGTAGGAAGCAGGCGCTGATCCAGCATGTGGCAACTGCCGTCGGCATAATAGAGGGGACGAACAGCGTGTTCGGTGTTGTTCACGGTTTTCTCCTTGGATGGCTTGAAAAAAGTTAGGAGCGCAGTTTTTTTCGTAACAGATCGTTTACCATGGCGGGATTGGCCTTGCCACGGCTCGCCTTCATGACCTGCCCCACAAAGAAACCCATGAGCTTGTCTTTACCGTCGCGGAACTCCTGCGCCTGTGCCGGATTGGCCTCGATCACCTCATCGACCATAGCCTCGATGGCACCTGTATCCGTGACCTGCTTGAGCCCCTGTTCTTCTATGATGGTATCTGCATCCTTGCCGCTCTCCCACATGAGGTCAAACACCTGCTTGCCGATCTTGCCCGAGATGGTGTTATCCGCAATGCGTTCGAGAATGCCGCACAGCATCTGGGGGGTAACGGGGATTTCTTCAATATCCATCCCGGTTTCATTGAGCATGCGCTGAATGTCACCCATGACCCAGTTGGCGCAGGCGCGCGCATCATTGTGCAGACGGGTGCAGGCTTCAAAATATTCGGCAAAGCTGCGCTCTGCAGTGAGCACTTCAGCGACTGATTCGGGGAGTTCGAACTGCGTCATAAAGCGCTGCATCTTCTCCGGCGCCAATTCCGGCATCGACTCCCTTACCTGTACCACCCAGCCATCCTCAATCACCAGAGGCACCAGATCCGGATCAGGGAAATAGCGATAGTCATGCGCCTCTTCCTTGCCCCGCATTGAGCGAGTAGTACCGCTATCGCTGTCAAACAGACGCGTCTCCTGCACTACCTCGCCGCCATCTTCAATGAGTTCGATCTGGCGCTCCACTTCGTACTCAATCCCCTCTTTGATGAAGCGAAAGGAGTTGATGTTTTTAAGCTCCGCGCGGGTACCGAACTCCTTCTGCCCGCGCGGACGCACGGAAACATTGGCATCGCAACGGAACGATCCCTCTTCAAGGTTGCCGTTGCAGATATCCAGGTAACGCACAATCTGATGCAGTTGTTTCAAATACGCTATCGCTTCGTCGCTGCTGCGCATATCCGGCTCCGACACTACTTCGAGCAGGGGGGTGCAAGCGCGGTTCAGATCCACCAGAGAGCCGACACCGACTTCATCGCTGTGGAGAAGCTTGCCTGCATCCTCTTCCATATGGATACGCGTGATGCCGATGCGCTGCCTGCCACGCTCCTCGGTCTCGATATCGAGGTAGCCATGCTCACAGATCGGGAGTTCAAACTGGGATATCTGATATCCCTTGGGCAGATCGGGATAAAAATAGTTTTTACGCGCGAAAATGGAGCGCGGCGCAATCTCGCAGTTGGTCGCGAGACCAGCTTTAATCGCATTCTCCACCACCTGACGGTTAAGCACCGGCAGTGCCCCCGGCAGACCCAGGCACACCGGGCAGGTATGCGAATTGGGGCTGCTGCCGTACTCGGTGCTGCAGCCGCAGAATATTTTGGTTTGGGTGGTAAGCTGAACGTGAACCTCCAGCCCGATTACAACTTCGTACGCATCTCTCAATGTATCACTCATGGTTCCATGCAACCTTTCGTTACCGCCTGCTGAATCATCTCTTAAGGTGGATTGTGATCCCTCTACGCCTCATGCCAATGCTATACGCCGGGCCTTGCGTTATGCCACTCCTGCGTCTGTTCGTAGGCATAGCCGCTGCGCAGCAATCCGGCTTCATCAAATGGTTTTCCAAGAAGTTGAAAACCGATGGGCAGACCGTTTTGCGCCTGTCCACACGGCAGGCTCAGACCGCAGATGCCGGCGAGATTGGCAGAGAGGGTGAAGATATCCGAAAGATACATCTGCAACGGATCTGCGGTTTTATCCCCCAAGGCAAATGCCGGAGTAGGCGCTACCGGAGTGAGTATGCAGTCCACCTTTTGAAACGCGGCGAGGAAATCATTCCGGATCAGGGTGCGCACCTTCTGCGCCTTCAAATAATAGGCGTCGTAGTAGCCGGAGGAAAGAGCATAGGTTCCCAGCATGATGCGGCGCTTTACCTCATCCCCGAACCCCTGCGAGCGGGTGGCGGTGTACATATCTTTAAGCCCCTTGCGCGGATCGACACGCTCTCCAAAGCGCACTCCATCGTAGCGCGCGAGATTGCTCGAAGCCTCCGCCGTAGCTATGAGGTAGTAACACGACACCGCATAGCGGGTATGGGGCAGGCTCACTTTCACGATTTCCGCACCCAATTCCCGGTAACGCTCCACCGCCTGCTCCACCGCCTGCTTGACTTCAGGATCAAGGCCGGAAACGAAATACTCCTGCGGCAGCCCGATTTTCATCCCCTTAACCCCTCCTTCGAGGTCGGCCAGGTAGTCGGGCACCGGGGTATTCACCGAGGTGGAGTCAGCAGAATCATACCCTGCCACGGCCTGAAGCATAATGCCGCAGTCGCGCACATTGCGCGCCAGCGGTCCCACCTGATCCAGAGAGGAGGCAAACGCAATCACCCCATAGCGCGACACCCGTCCGTAGGTAGGTTTCAACCCCACCACGCCG
>Ga0182239_1000544_pt1 | contig 13643 bp, 10 predicted proteins | sample hydfrate6_PW_210_FD_132456 | JGI IMG/M metagenome (GOLD analysis project Ga0182239, IMG submission 132456) | Subsurface microbial communities from deep shales in Texas, USA - hydraulic fracturing test 6_PW_210 | ecosystem: Environmental > Aquatic > Deep subsurface > Shale gas/oil reservoir >... | reverse complement strand
GGCTCCTTGTCGTCTGCCGTTAAGGCTACCGGGGTTTCCTCCTGGCTGATGTCCAGTGCGTGGCTTTCCACCTCCATGGGCGAAGGCAGGTAATCGGTCACCGCATTGAGCAGGGGCTGGATGCCTTTGTTTTTGTAGGCCGAGCCCATGAGCACCGGGGTGAGCTCCCGTTTGATTGTGCCGTTGCGAATGGCGCCTGCCAGCAGTTCGGCGGAAACCGCCTGTTCTTCCAGAATGGCTTCCGTAAGATCGTCTGAAAACATGGATGCGGCTTCCAGCAGTTCCTCGCGCTTTTGCTCGGCCTCGTCTTTCAGCGCATCCGGAATTTCATCGGTCTTGACGGTTTTGCCCCATTCGTCTTCAAAATAGAAAGCTTTCATGGAAATCAGGTCAACCAAGCCTTCATGGCCGGCTTCCAGTCCGATCGGGATCTGCAGGGCAACTGCGTTGTGGCCCAGTTTTTCCCGGAGCTGGGCGATGACCCGGAAAGGGTTGGCCCCGCTGCGGTCGCACTTGTTGATAAAAGCAATGCGCGGGATGTTGTAGCGTTTCATCTGCTGGTCCACGGTGATGGACTGGGACTGGACGCCGCCAACGGCGCAAAGCACCAGGATTGCCCCGTCCAGAACCCGCAGCGACCGTTCGACTTCCATGGTAAAATCCACGTGCCCGGGCGTGTCGATAATATTGATTTCGTATCCGTTCCAGGTGCAATAGGTCGCTGCCGAGGCAATGGTAATGCCCCTTTCCTTTTCCAGGGCCATGGAGTCCATTGTCGCGCCCACGCCGTCCTTGCCGCGCACTTCGTGGACCTTGTGAATCCGCTTGGTCAGATACAGGATCCGTTCTGTCAGCGTGGTCTTGCCGGAGTCGATATGCGCGCTGATACCGATGTTTCTTACGTTTTTGATGTTCAAACTCATATACTGTTCACCTTGCCCAAAAAAAATGTTGTCCGCCCGGGGCGAAAATCCAACCTTTATATCTGAATGCAGCTCAACCTGTCAAACGATTTCTTGCAATTTTTTGAAAAAAAGCGGAATACAGAAGAAAAAAGAAAGCAACCCATGATGATGGATCTTCAATGTAAACATTTCCGGCGGGCACGCAATGGCCCTTACTCCTATTCCACGAGCCGGTCGCGGATCAGTCCGTAAAAAGGCGAGGCATGAACCGAGGTAAACCGCCAACCCACATGGGTCATGCAGGTCGCGCAGATTGCCACCTGCCAGAAATATCCGGAAAACCATGTGAATTCATCCGTGGGAGAGCCGATGGCCCTGCACCCCCAAGCATTTCTGAAACAATTGATTTCAAAAAGAATGCCGTGCGGGTTGGCAAACGTGTGCTGGTGTGCCCCGCCCACGGCGATGCGTTCTTCCGGGCTGGTGATTGCAGCCAGGCATTGCCGGCACAAGAGTTGCCGTCCATCATAGGCGGTTTCTTCGGTTTCGGCTTCTTCCTGCCTTTCGGTTTTTTCGGCAATGTCGGGCTTAAAGAAAAAAACCGGCATGTGCACAGGGAAATCGGATTTTACCGGGACTTTCACCATCCACATATGATATTTCATTCCCAATTACGCGATTTCCGAATTAGCCGCTGAGACGTTTGAAACCTTCATTTTTTAATATAATTTTGTTTATATGAATTGTAAATTGAAAAATCAGCGGTACAAACTTTACAGAAAGGCAGAGAACAGGCTTTATGTGCGGCGTATCCGGCATTATCTCTGAGTCGCTGTCTGCAGACGGGCTTCGCCGGCGGGTCGGGAAAATGGGAGAAATTCAGGGTCACAGGGGTCCGGATGACCGTGACGCCTACGTCCATGAAGGCCCGTGGGGCAGGATGGGTCTGGGTTTTGTGCGGCTTGCCATACTGGATCTCGACACCGGGATGCAGCCGATCCGGTGTCCTGCAGACGACACCGTGATCCTGTGCAACGGCCAGATATACAACTATGTGGAGCTGCGCCCCCAGGTGGCGAACGCTCCGTTTGTTTCCCGGGGCGATGTAGAGGTTGCGCTTCACCTGTACCGCAAAAAGGGAATTTCGTTTTTAAACGAACTAAACGGGATGTATGCGGGCGCAATTTTCGACCCCGGACAAAGAAAGCTGTTTTTGTTCCGGGACCGCTTCGGCATCAAGCCCCTGTATTACGCCGCCGGCCCGGACGGGTTCGCGTTTTCTTCGGAGATCAAACCGCTTTATCAGGCCCTGGACCTGGAATGCCGGATCAACGAATCCCGCCTGCCCACGTATTTCGTCTACCGCTACGTGCCCGGCAGTCAGACATTGTTTCGCCATATCATGCGCGTGCCTCCGGGCGCGTACCTGGAATTCGACCTGGACGAGAAAACGTTTGCAGTGCACCGATACTGGAATTATCATGTATCCCGACAGGATGCGACCATTGGTCTCAATGCTGCGGCGCAAGGGTTTTACGAGCTTTTTCAGGATGCGGTCCGCATCCGGCTCCGGGCGGACGTGGAGCTGGGGAGCTTTATCAGCGGCGGCATTGATTCCTCGGCGGTGGCGGCAGCGGCTGTAAAGCGCCATCCGGATATGCGGCTGTACACGGCCACTTTCGACGAGCCCAAATATGACGAGCTGCCCGAGGTGCAGCGTTTTTTAAAGGTTCATGCAGTTCGTTTTTCCGGTGCCAGGCTGCATCCCGCAGCCTGCGGCAGTGACATGCTGCAGCGATTGCCGGGCATTGTCCGCGCCATTGAGGAGCCGATTTCCCTGGGGACCATACTGCCCACGGACCGGATATGCGAGGCTGCCGCCCGGGATGTCAAGGCGGTGTTGACCGGCGAGGGCGCCGACGAGATATTTGCGGGTTACCGGAAGTTCATGCTCGAAATGGCTGCAGCGGAATACGGCAGCCTTTCTCTGCGGCTGCAGCAAAAAGTGAAGCAGCGGTACCCGGAACTCGAGGGTTACCTGGCCTTGCGGAGCGCCGATCCGGCAGAGCGCTACATCCAGGCCGAAGCCCTGTTTAGCGGCGACGAGCTCAATCGGCTGCTGGGAAGCCGCACCAAGGAACCGGTCTTCCCGGTGGATGCCATGCCGGAGCTCAGCGGAGACGAACATCCGGTCAATTCGGCTATTGCTTTTGAAAGCCGATGCCGGCTGCCGGATTACGTGGTACTGCGGTTGGACAAGATTTCCATGCGGCACTCTCTGGAGACGCGAACGCCTCTGCTCGATTACCGGCTTGCCGAATTTGCCGCAAAGCTGCCGCTGTCTATGAAAGTCAACCTGGCCCTGGACCGGGAAAAGTTCATCTGCGGTTATGCGTTTTCCAAATACGGGTTGCTTGACGCCAAAACCGCGTTTCGCAAAAAACAGCCCTTTACTTTCCCCATGGCGGACTGGCTGTCAGACACAAAGCGGCTTCCGGAGTCGATCCGGGAGGTCCTGTTCGGGGACGTGGTCAAGCGCCAGAACGTGATTAATCCAAAGTTTGTCCGGGAACTGGCAGACAGTGTCACTGCGGCGGGAATCGGGCCCCAGACCCTGGTATCCCAGGCGGACCGGCTCTTTTCGGTGATTGTCTTTACGTTGTGGTACCAGGCATTTATGCGGGACACGAAAATATGAAACCTAAATTGAGCGATTTTCAAATCTTAACACCTGAAACTGACTTAATTCCTTAAAAAATAAAGAAGATTGATCCGTGTAAAAATTTGAAACGCTCAATTTAGGTTAAAAAGTGAGGACATTTGGAGACAAACAAGACCATATACGACCTGGCGGAAACCTTTACTCAGGGGTTTCTGGAAGTGATGTCTGCGGTTCTGCCCAAAACCGAGCGCACATACGGCTTTGAATTCGAGTTCCTGCCCCACAGGATCATGGACGTCAATGATTTGACCGCCGTGGAAGACCTGTTGGCGCAATACGGCCAGCGGATGGACAAAAGCGGGGTGCGGTTTGAAAACGGCACTCTCGTGGACTTTGAGCCCGGAGGGCAGATCGAATACTGCAGTCCGCCGCTTTTGGCGCATGAAGAATCGGCGATAGACGATTTGCTGGACTTCATGGTGGAAATGAACGCCCGGGTCAAAGAACAGCTCGGCATTGAATACTTGGCTGTTCCGTATTTTCCCGGACGGAAAGACGCGCCCCTGTGCCTGACCTCGCAACGATACGTGAACCTGCATCAGCGCCTGGCAAAAAGCGGCACCAGGGGACATGAAATGATGAAGGCAACCGCCGGGATTCACCTGCACGTTGCCATATGCAATATGCCGGAATTGCTTCCGTTGTTTTACAGGCTTTGCAAACTCTCCCGGGATGAGACCTTCGGGATGTCAGCAGTGCGCCGGGATATATGGAGCCACACCGATGATACGCGATGCGGCAGCCCGCCGTGCTGTGCCGAACCTATGGATGACCCGGCGGTGCTGATCGATCGCCTGGTTCGTTTCGGGCTTCAGGCTGTTGTGCTCGGCGAGGAAGTGCCTTTTTTCAGGTGCTCGGATCAATCGTTTGAAGCATTTTTGGATCATCTGACCACCATATTTACCGACGTCCGGTTCAACCTCAAGGGCACGACCCTTGAGCTGCGGACCCCGGACAGCATGGCGGTGGGATCGTTTAAACCGCTCTGGCAAGGATTTATTGAGATGACAGAAAACATTGTTTGAACCAGGAGGATGCGATGACAAAAGTGGAGATCTACACAACGCGGAACTGCCCGTATTGCAACATGGCCAAGTCGCTGCTGGCCAAAAAGGAAATATCCTACCAGGAGATTGCCGTGGATTCGGAACCCGACAGGATGACAGAGGCCGTGGAGCGAAGCGGTGGACGCAGGACCGTTCCGCAGATTTTTATTGATAATCAGCATGTTGGCGGATATGATGAATTAAACGCACTGGAAAAGGCAGGAAAACTTGATCCCATGATCAGCCGGCAGTAAGTCCTGCGCATCATCAATAATTCATTTCGGGGATGATATGAAAAAGTCGGGTCGGAAAAAAACACAGACGCGGGAAAACACCCGAACCCGGGTGTGGGCGGATACCAAAGCCACCCTTAAGGTGGCCGATCCCTACAGTCAGTCGCGGGAAGTGCTGACAATCAGGGGTGACGTGGCGGATTTGGGGGGTACCGGCATGTTTCTGGTTACAGTCGATCCTGTCCCGGTTCCCGCCGAGGCAGAGATTTCCATTGACTTTGATCCCGCCCGCCCGGCGCTGCACAGAGTCTATGCACGGGGCCAAACCGTGCGGAGCTCCGAAGACGGCGTGGGCATCCGGTTTACGGAAATCGATTTGAATCGCCTGCAGCAATGCATCCTGGCCCGGATGAACCGCTAACAGCCTGGAATACTGCCCGGTGACTGAACGCAAAACCGGCGTTTTCGGATAAAAGCTGCTTAGACATCTTCCGGATATCGTGTAGCAGCCGCAGCATTGCTGTGCTTCCTGTCTGCCTGACGGCGTTCATCAATGGCCACCAGGATCATAAAAGGGTAGGTGAGAAGAAATTCGAAAACAAAGCCGAGTCCGATCATCAGGTAGATGAAAGGCAGCTTGACTGCATAAAACCGGATCGCTTTGCCGAGTTGTCGGATGCCTGAGACCATTTCCCTGCCTGTAGCGGGTTTATTTGTTTCTGATTTCTGCCTGGTACCTAGTATTGTGTTATCCTGCAAGTGCGAAAGATACATGATTTGGCCACATTCGTAAACAGAATATCGCGCACTTCCAATTATATCTTCTGGGGCGTGGGATCCTTCCAGGCCCTGGCCATGTTCCGCCGAGGCCTTTTTTACGCCTACCTGTCCATTTACCTGAGATACTACCTCGACCTGTCAGTGACGGAAACCACGCTGTTTGCCACCCTTCCCATGCTTGCCAACATCGTCGCGCAGACCTTTGTGTGGGGACGGCTTTCAGACCGTTTCCAGCTTCGGCGGACCCTGATCCTGTGGGGCGAATTTTCCGGCGCGGCCGGGACCGTCCTGATCTGGGCGTTTCATGTATTGACCGACTCGCCGCATGTGGCCGGGTACATCGTCATCCTCGGCCTTACAGTCGTGGAGATGTTCTGGTCCATGAGCAACATCGGCTGGAGCGCCCTGATTTCCGATCTTTACCCGGAGAAAAAACGCAACGAGGTACAGGGTCGGCTGGCAAGCGTGGGTGGCCTTGGGCGGCTGCTTGGCGTATGGCTCGGCGGGCTCCTGTATGACGGCATGGGATGGATGTACAACGGCTGGGGGTTTGAATCCGGGGTCCTGTTTTTTGCCGCCGCCGGGGTCATGCTGATTTCCATGCTTCCGGTGCGGTTTCTGCCCGAGGGCGGTGTGGATGTGGCGCATGATACGCAACCCGAGTGCGACGCCCGATGCCGGGCCGATTCCATGAGGCTGTACGTGGTTTTCCTGGCGGCCATGACCCTGATCAATTTCGGCAGAAACTGCGTGATGACCATTCAATCCCAGTACTTGTTTCTGGATTCCGGGTTTGCCGTATCCAGCAAAATGCTCGGCTATATTTTCAATACGGAAACCGCGGCCATCATCCTGCTGGGCCTTTTTTCCGGCGGCATCGGGCGGCGGATCGGAAACGGCCGGGCGGTTTGCCTCGGGGCGCTGGCTTCGGCACTTTATTTGATCCTCTTTGTGACATCCGACCAGCTTGTCTGGATTTTTATTGCTAACTTTATCCGCGGCGCAGGAGCGGTTATCATCCTGGCGGCTTCCTATGCCATGGCCTCGATTTTGATTCCGCCGGATCTCCGGGGGCGTTTGTTCGGGTATTTCAATGCCACGCTTTTCCTGTCCTGGGGGGTTGCCGGCACCCTGATCGCCGGGCCCATCGTGGATACAATGGAGTTCATGGGTTTTACGCAGGTAGCCGCATACAAGGCGGCTTACCTGGCGGCCCTGGCCATGACACTGGCAGGCCTGGGCCTGCAGCTAGTGCTGGTCTTTATCCTGATGCCGCGGGCGGGCATCCGCAAGGCCGTGGTGTAATCGGCAATCGGCGCATATGTGTTAAAAAGGGGGTCCTGTGATCGTTTTTCGCAGTATTCTGGGCTTTTTGCTGCTGGTGGCAATTGCCTGGTGTATCAGTGAAAACCGCCGACGTTTTCCCGTGCGTACCGTTTTTGCCGGGCTGGCCATTCAAATCGCGCTGGCAGTAGCTCTTTTGAAGTTTCCGCTGTTTGCCCGTCTTTTTGTATATCTTAACCGCGCCGTGCTGGCCCTGCAGGAGGCGACCCGGGAAGGCACCTCGTTTGTATTCGGTTACCTGGGCGGCGGCGAGGCTCCCTTTGTCGTCAAGGACCCCCAGGCGACCTTTATTCTGGCATTCCAGTCCCTGCCGCTGGTACTGGTAATCAGTGCGTTGTCCGCGGTGCTTTTCTACTGGCGGATCCTGCCGCGCATCGTGAAGGGTTTTTCCCGGCTGATGGAAAAAAGCATGCGCCTGGGTGGTGCCGAGGGGCTGGGCATCTCGGCCAATATTTTCGTGGGCATGGTGGAGGCGCCGCTGCTGATCCGGCCTTACGTGTCCAAGATGAGCCGGAGTGAACTGTTTACCCTGATGAGCAGCGGCATGGCTACGATCGCCGGCACGGTCATGGTGGTGTATGCCAGCATTCTCACGGACGTCATTCCCAATGTCATGGGGCATATTCTCACGGCTTCCCTGCTCAGTGCCCCTGCGGCAATCGTGATTTCAAAAGTCATGATTCCGGAGACCGGCAGTCTGACAAGCGCTGAATTAACAGGCGGAGAGGAAGCCTCCGGTGCCATGGACGCGCTGACCCGGGGCACGCTCCGGGGCATGGAACTGATGTTAAACATTATCGCCATGATTATCGTGCTGGTGGCGGTCGTCCACTTGGTCAACCTTGGACTCGGGCTTTTGCCGGGCTTTCGGGGAGATCCGCTTACGCTTCAGCGCATGCTGGGATGGCTGCTTTCCCCGCTGGTCTGGGTCATGGGCGTTCCCTGGTCCGAGGCCCAGCAGGCGGGCGCTTTGCTTGGAACCAAGACCGTGCTCAACGAATTTATCGCATACGTGGAGATGAGCCGGTTGGAAACAGGCGTTTTGAGCCCGAAAACCCTGCTGATCATGTCTTATGCCATGTGCGGCTTTGCCAACCCGGGAAGCCTGGGCATCATGATCGGCGGTCTGGGCGGCATCGCACCCGAGCGTCGCGATGAGATTGTTTCCCTGGGGCTTCGCTCCATTGTAGCAGGCACACTTGCCACCTGCATGACCGGCACGGTGGTAGGTATTCTGGAGTAAAGAGAAAAATATATTTCTGGTTTTTCTCTTGCCGCCGGGAGATGACAGCACCGGGCCAGGAAAAAATTGGGACGTGTTGACAAGCAGTTAGAGATGAATATGTTAAAGATATAAAAATATCTTCTTCAAGGAAAATTTATCGTCTTTGCCGGGAAGCCTATGAACTTCTGATGAGTAAACCCAAGTAAACAAGAAAGGAGATTCTGTAGGAATCGCATGCAATCCTTTCCTGCAGTCGAAATATAGCTTGCTTTCACAATAACCCTTAAGTGCATAGGAGGAGGGTACAATGGCTATAAATTTCAAAGGCTGGAAGGATCTGATGCCCAAGCGGACCATGGCGGAAAAGGTGCTTGGGCAGGCATTGAAATACCTTGGCAAAGATACGGACAAAAACGCCAAGTACGTATTAAAGGCTGTGGACCATATAGCCAGCGGCGAGAAACAGGAAATGGTCCGCGAATGGTTTCATCACTGGATGCGGGAAAACGGTCCGGGCCGGCAGTTTCTGCACCGGGTGGTGCAAAACACCCATCCCCGCGTGCGCGAACGGTATGTGGCCCGGATGGTGGCCAGCATGTTTTTCCGGGATCCGGACGCACCTCGGCGGGCAGAGCAGAAATTCGGCATCAAGCCGCCGCCCACAATGCTGATTTCGCCCACCATGCGGTGCAACTACCGTTGCGAGGGGTGCTATGCCGGCAGTTACGAGCGCAAGGACGACATGGACCCGGAAGTCTTTGACCGGGTTCTGACTGAAGCCGAGGAAATGGGGTTGAATTTTATCACCATCCTAGGCGGAGAACCCTTTATCTACCCCCATCTCTTTGAAGTACTGGAAAAGCATCCCAAATCTTTCTATCAGATTTATACCAATGCCTCGCTTATTGATGAGAAGACCGCTGAACGACTGGTGGAGCTGGGCAACGTGGCCCCGCAGATCAGCATCAACGGGCCCCGGGAATTCACGGACGCGGTGCGGGGCAAAGGTTCGTTTGATAACTGCGTGGCCGCCATGGACCGGCTTTATGAAGCCGGGTGCCCGTTCGGGTTTTCATCCCTTGTCACCCGCAAAAACATGGACGTGATCTGCTCGGATGAATGGATCGATTTCCTGATTGAAAAGGGCGCACTTTACGGATGGTATTTCCTGTTTATGCCGGTGGGCAGCGATCCGGCGATGGAGCTCATGCCCACGCCCGAACAGCGGGATCAGATGCGGCGGTTTCAGCAACATGTACGGGAAACCAAGCCGCTGCTGCTGGTGGATTTCTGGAATGACGGCGTCCTGTCCGGCGGCTGTATCGCCGGCGGCCGGCTGTATTTCCACATTAACCATCGCGGGGATGTGGAGCCCTGTATTTTCTGTCATTTTGCAACCGACAATATTCATGACAAGTCGCTCGTAGACGCTTTGAATTCTCCTTTTTTCCGGGGAATCCGCGCAGAACAGCCGTTTTGCTACAATACCCTGCGGCCCTGTCCGATGATCGACCACCCCCAGACAATGTGGCGCATTATCCGGGAACACGATGCCAAGCCCACACACGAAGGGGCGGAAACCATGTTTACGGACCTGGCCCCTGAAATTGAAGAATATGCCAGCGGTGTCAGGCAGGTCATGGATCATGCATGGGTAAGCGAAGGCTATAAGGACTGGGCTGCCAAGTGGATGCATCACTGCGGCCTGGCTCCGGAAAATATTGAACGGCGGCGCCGTGAATTCGAGGAAAAACAGCAGGAAGAAGCAGCGCCGGAATCGCCGGCCGATTCCGAAAAGCAAACCAAACAGGCATAAGACGACGCAAAACCGCAGATCATTATCGCCCCTGATAAAAACCCTCCCTTGCGGAGGGTTTTTTGCGTGTTGCCCCCGGCGCGTCCGGGCATGTACAGCCGATTGGATGTTGTGATCCGCAGATATTTTTGGTATATATGTAATTTGTGTTCTTTTTGTGTCCTGCCGCGAAGTGCGCGAGGTAATGATTTTCACATAATCGGAAAAAGGCTTCGGTTTTGAGCGCCAGGCAGCCAATAATCGGTATTACAATGGGCGATCCCGCGGGCGTGGGCCCTGAGATCATTTGCAGGGCACTGGCGCGTCCGGAGGTTTTTCAATATGCCAGGCCCCTGGTTCTCGGGGATACGGGCATCCTGGAGAAAGCATCGGTTACCACCGGCACGGGAACCAGATTCACCAGGATCGATTCTCCGGACCAGGCCGCGGCTGACCCGGATGCGATCCCGGTGATGAACCTGTCCGCGCTGGATCCGCACGCACACCAGTGGGGGCGGCCCGGCAGGGAAACCGGGCGGGCCATGATGTCCTATATTGAGCGTGCCATTGACATGGCAATGGCCAAAGAGATTTCAGCGCTGACCACGTGCCCCATCAACAAGGCGGCCATGAAAATGGCCGGCGGCCGGTATCCCGGGCATACCGAGCTGCTGGCCCGGCGCACGGGTGCGCAGAGCTATGCCATGATGATGGCCGGAAAACGCCTCCGGGTCGTGCTGGTCACGATCCACGTGGCCTTGCGGGCGGTTGCCGATTCCATTGATCCCGGCCGGATTGCGGAAATGATCCGGCTGACCGACCAGGGGCTAAAGGCCCGCTTCGGCATCGGCGCGCCGAAAATCGCCGTGGCCGGGTTAAACCCGCATGCCGGCGAAGAGGAGATGTTTGGCGACGAGGAAGTCCGCTTAATCCGGCCGGCAATTGAGCAGGCGGTCTCCGGGGGAATATTTGCCACCGGACCGCACCCGCCGGATACCGTATTCTATCATGCTGCGGCCGGCACATATGACGCGGTTGTCTGCATGTATCATGATCAGGGATTGATTCCGTTTAAGATGCTCCATTTCAGCGACGGGGTCAATACGACTCTTGGACTGCCCATTATCCGGACTTCCGTGGATCACGGCACCGCCTACGATATTGCCGGCAAAGGTACCGCAGATCCGGAAAGCCTGATTGCCGCCATTGAAATGGCCGCCGTTCACGCCGGCCGGGCCGGGCTATAGCTTGAAACGCCGACTTACTTCATCCTAATTTGAGCGATTTTCAAGTTTGCCGCAGATACAAGGAAGATGCGGACGAGCTATAGTGGACTATGCGAGACGGCATCTGACGCAGTAGATGCGGCAAAATTGAAAATCCCGGAGGGTTTCAAATTTTAACACTTGAAAATGACTTAATTCCTTAAAAAAATACAAAATATTGATCCGTGTAAAAATTTGAAACGCTCAATTTAGGTTCATGATGCGCAAGGAAACCGACAAGATCATCATACGGGGTGCCAGGCAGCACAACCTGAAAAACATTGACGTGGATTTGCCGCGCAATCAGATGGTCGTGATCACCGGACTGTCCGGGTCCGGCAAATCCACCCTGGCTTTTGACACCCTGTATGCCGAAGGCCAGCGCAGGTACGTGGAATCCCTGTCCACGTATGCCCGGCAGTTTCTGGAGCGCATGGAAAAACCCGATGTGGACCAGATCGAGGGTCTGTCGCCGGCAATTGCCATTGAACAAAACAGCGGCGGGCACAATCCGCGCTCCACTGTCGGCACGGTAACCGAAATTTACGATTACCTCAGGCTCCTGTTTGCCCGGGTCGGCACACCGCATTGCAGCAGGTGCGGACGGTCGATTACCTCCCAGTCCATTGACCAGATTGTGGACCGGGTCATGTCCATGCCCGGGGGCACCCGGATTATTATCCTTGCGCCCCTGGTCAGCGGGCAGAAGGGCTCACATGAGCGGCTGCTTGCCTGGCTGAGAAAGGAAGGCTTTGCCCGGGTCAAGGTCGACGGCGAGATCCGGGAGCTTGACAGTGTGGGCAAGCTGGCCAAAACCCGAAAGCACAATATTTCGGTGGTGGTCGACCGCCTGGTGGTCAAGCAGAACATGCGCAACCGGCTGGCCGATTCCCTGGAGCTGTCCCTGTCCCATTCCGAGGGATTTGCGGTGGTGGAATCCCCGGACAACAAGGACGGCGAGTCGCTTTTATTTTCCGAAAAGGCGGCATGCATGCATTGCGGCATCAGTTACCCGGAGCTCACCCCGGCCAGCTTTTCCTTTAATTCCCCCCAGGGGGCTTGCCCGAAATGCGACGGCCTGGGCACCGCCATGGAATTCGATCCGAATCTGGTCGTTGCAGATCCCGATCTTTCGCTGCGCGAAGGCGCAGTACGTCCCTGGGCCAACCGGAACTCCGTGCATTTTGCCGAATTCCTGGACGCGTTGACCCGCCATTACGGGGTGGACATTTATACGCCGTACCGGGACCTGCCGGAACATTTCAAGCAGGTGCTGCTGTACGGGTCCGGGGATGAAGAAATCCCTTTTTACATGACCCGGGCAAATCGCCGGGTGGATTTTACCCGGCCATTTGAAGGCGTGATTCCGAACCTGCAGCGCCGTTACGTGGAAACCGACTCCAGTGCCGCGCGCGAAGACATCAAGCAGTACATGAACTTTGCACCGTGCCCCGGGTGCGCAGGGTCCCGGCTGAACTCGGTCAGCAGTGCCGTGCGTGTGAGCAACATGACGCTTCCGGATATTACCGCTTTTTCCGTGGAAAGGGCATTTGACTTTTTCAGCACACTGCGCCTGGAAGGCAAAAAAGGGGTGATCGCAGACCGGATCGTTCGGGAGATCACCGAGCGGCTCGGTTTTCTGAAAAATGTCGGCCTTTCCTACCTGACCCTGGACCGGGCGGCAAGCACCCTTTCCGGCGGTGAGAGCCAGCGCATTCGCCTGGCCACCCAGATCGGCTCCAAGCTCACCGGTGTGCTTTACGTACTTGATGAACCCAGCATCGGCCTGCATCAGCGGGATAACCGGCGGCTGCTGGAAACGCTTTTTCAGATGCGGGACCTGGGCAATACCGTGCTGGTGGTGGAACATGATGAGAACACCATCCGTTCGGCCGACCACGTGGTGGACATGGGGCCGGAAGCCGGGGTCAAGGGCGGGTACCTGGTATTTTCCGGCAGCCCGCAGCAGTTGGCGCAGTCGGCGGATTCCCTTACCGGTCAATACCTTGCCGGTAAAAGGCGGATTGAGACCCCGGAGACCCGGCGCCGGGCAGGAAATGCGCATTTTGTCATCCGCGGGGCCTGTGAAAACAACCTGAAAAACATTGATGCTTCCTTTCCGCTCGGCTCATTTATTTGTGTCACCGGGGTGTCCGGCTCGGGCAAGTCCACCCTGGTAATCGAGACCCTGTACCGGGTGCTTGCCCGCAGGCTTTACCGCTCCGGCGTGCCGCCGGGAAAGCATGCTTCTGTGGAGGGCTACGAGCATATCGACAAGGTGATCAACATCAATCAGTCGCCCATCGGACGCACGCCCCGGTCCAATCC
>Ga0182239_1000543_pt1 | contig 13664 bp, 14 predicted proteins | sample hydfrate6_PW_210_FD_132456 | JGI IMG/M metagenome (GOLD analysis project Ga0182239, IMG submission 132456) | Subsurface microbial communities from deep shales in Texas, USA - hydraulic fracturing test 6_PW_210 | ecosystem: Environmental > Aquatic > Deep subsurface > Shale gas/oil reservoir >... | reverse complement strand
TTATTCTGATAATCCAGTATAGATTGTCAATTTATTTCGAAAATTTTATGCTGTCTTTGTTTCAGATAATTTGATTCCTTACAGCACCACTCCAGAGTTTGAGCAAGAGTTTGTTTCAATCCACGCCCCCGCGTGGGGGGCGACCCGAGGGTGCCTGAATAATGGCCTACGCCGACAAGGTTTCAATCCACGCCCCCGCGTGGGGGGCGACCAATAGCTCGCCCATGACATCGGCCATTGCAGACTGTTTCAATCCACGCCCCCGCGTGGGGGGCGACCTGCCGTCAACGATAAACTTCGTATTGTCGATAGTGTTTCAATCCACGCCCCCGCGTGGGGGGCGACCGTTTACTGTATCTCCTGCTTGTGCATTTACTAGCTGTTTCAATCCACGCCCCCGCGTGGGGGGCGACGCCCACGCCGAGCGCAGCAATAGCGCCCTGCATGGTTTCAATCCACGCCCCCGCGTGGGGGGCGACCTGTGTCATAGAAGGCGCTGAGAGCAAAAGCAGTGTTTCAATCCACGCCCCCGCGTGGGGGGCGACCAGTTCACGAGTCATGAGTATTGGGGGATAAAATGTTTCAATCCACGCCCCCGCGTGGGGGGCGACCCCCAGATTTCGGAGTGGGCAATGGCTTTATGATGTTTCAATCCACGCCCCCGCGTGGGGGGCGACCCTTGAACTTATTGATATAAAGACGGAGTAAATATGTTTCAATCCACGCCCCCGCGTGGGGGGCGACCAGAATTTCCTACTTTAAAAGGACCTTCAGCAGGTGTTTCAATCCACGCCCCCGCGTGGGGGGCGACCCCAGGATTCATCATATTTGGGGACAAAGTGCTGGTTTCAATCCACGCCCCCGCGTGGGGGGCGACCGATTGTGGTCTTGGAAAGACCCCACAACAATTGGTTTCAATCCACGCCCCCGCGTGGGGGGCGACCGGTATAATATAAATAAAGGAGGGATATGAGTGTGGTTTCAATCCACGCCCCCGCGTGGGGGGCGACCGGTTCGAATCCTGCCTCCCCGCACATCTATAATTTGTTTCAATCCACGCCCCCGCGTGGGGGGCGACCCCGCTCATCCAGCCCGCCGTCATCATTAGAATAAGTTTCAATCCACGCCCCCGCGTGGGGGGCGACCATTCCGGCAGTGCCTACAACACCATCGGGGAGAGTTTCAATCCACGCCCCCGCGTGGGGGGCGACCCCGGAAATCTTGATCCAACAAAAAGCAAACGATGTTTCAATCCACGCCCCCGCGTGGGGGGCGACCGCCTCGCTGCAGGATGGCCGGATATTCGTCAGGAGTTTCAATCCACGCCCCCGCGTGGGGGGCGACCTAATGACGGCACCTGGGAAACACTCGATATACGTGTTTCAATCCACGCCCCCGCGTGGGGGGCGACCACAAGCCCTCGTTGTTATTGCGGATAAGGATACGGTTTCAATCCACGCCCCCGCGTGGGGGGCGACCTCCTTGTCACCCAACGAAATGGGGTGAGTAAGGTGTTTCAATCCACGCCCCCGCGTGGGGGGCGACCGTAACCTCACAAGCATTTGCCCGGTCTTTCAACGGTTTCAATCCACGCCCCCGCGTGGGGGGCGACCAAAACACTTCGACATTCTTGGCATTCCTTATGGAGTTTCAATCCACGCCCCCGCGTGGGGGGCGACCAGATGCTATCTTAACTGCGGATATCCATTTATCTGTTTCAATCCACGCCCCCGCGTGGGGGGCGACCGGAATAAGAGGCCATGAGTTGCTGGAGCAAAGAAGTTTCAATCCACGCCCCCGCGTGGGGGGCGACCAAGTCTATGGAAACCAAGGTATCGTTGAATCCTTGTTTCAATCCACGCCCCCGCGTGGGGGGCGACCTTCTGCCCGCTTCAGATTGCGGTTGAACTCTGCTGTTTCAATCCACGCCCCCGCGTGGGGGGCGACCTAACGGCGGTGTCTGCAAGTTGAGCTTCCCCAACTGTTTCAATCCACGCCCCCGCGTGGGGGGCGACCACAATCTCACCATCATCTGGACTTGCTGGAAAAGTTTCAATCCACGCCCCCGCGTGGGGGGCGACCATATCGTTTGGCGGGGCGAGCTTGCCAAAAATCTGTTTCAATCCACGCCCCCGCGTGGGGGGCGACCAGATAAGTTCGAGTCCACGTTTTATGGCAATTTGTTTCAATCCACGCCCCCGCGTGGGGGGCGACCTCCGCGACGCGGCAGTTACTAATGCCAAAATAGGGTTTCAATCCACGCCCCCGCGTGGGGGGCGACCCAAGATCGCGCTTTGCGCCCTTGACCTGACTGGTTTCAATCCACGCCCCCGCGTGGGGGGCGACCATAGATCATGCCGGCAGCCATCCCAATGGGAGTAGTTTCAATCCACGCCCCCGCGTGGGGGGCGACCATGATAACGTCTGGGAAACTCTTGATATACGTGTTTCAATCCACGCCCCCGCGTGGGGGGCGACCTCAAGATCGCGCTTTGCGCCCTTGACCTGACTGGTTTCAATCCACGCCCCCGCGTGGGGGGCGACCAGGTGAATGTAATCGATAACACCAGCGAAAAGAAAGTTTCAATCCACGCCCCCGCGTGGGGGGCGACCTCACGAACCTTACCAGAGCGCAGGATCTTACCAGTTTCAATCCACGCCCCCGCGTGGGGGGCGACTGGCATGGGACGGCGTTAATCTCATCCTGGACGGTTTCAATCCACGCCCCCGCGTGGGGGGCGACCGACCACGAACTTTGCCAGGCGCTTGGAGTTCTTGTTTCAATCCACGCCCCCGCGTGGGGGGCGACCATAGATCATGCCGACAGCCTTCCCAATGGGAGTAGTTTCAATCCACGCCCCCGCGTGGGGGGCGACCCGAAAAGAAGCGGTACTCCATGACTGGTTCTATCGTTTCAATCCACGCCCCCGCGTGGGGGGCGACCGCAGCGAACCCCTGGAAAACATGCGAGAGAAACTGTTTCAATCCACGCCCCCGCGTGGGGGGCGACCTGCTTGCGCTGTTCTTCCAGGTCGCCTACAACTTGTTTCAATCCACGCCCCCGCGTGGGGGGCGACCAGTAGCCACAGGTTTCTTTAGTTCTATCCTTCTGGTTTCAATCCACGCCCCCGCGTGGGGGGCGACCCTTATTCACCGGCATCTCGTAAAATACGAAATAAGTTTCAATCCACGCCCCCGCGTGGGGGGCGACCTGCCGATGTTGACCGCTTGACCGACCGCATAGAAGTTTCAATCCACGCCCCCGCGTGGGGGGCGACCTCCGAAGCTGGGTTGCCGTGGCGTCGTCCCACTGAGTTTCAATCCACGCCCCCGCGTGGGGGGCGACCCCGAGATCGAAGCGTGGCAGCGGACAACAAATGCAGTTTCAATCCACGCCCCCGCGTGGGGGGCGACGGGCGGGGCAAAGGTGCTGACTGGCAAAGGCAAGGGTTTCAATCCACGCCCCCGCGTGGGGGGCGACCCATAATTCTCTACCTCCGGGACTGAGCCTTTGGTTTCAATCCACGCCCCCGCGTGGGGGGCGACCCGGAGGAACAGCAAACATAATCTATATGGGGGTATGTTTCAATCCACGCCCCCGCGTGGGGGGCGACCCCCGGCCGGCGCCGGGGCTTTTTTGGTTTATGGTTTCAATCCACGCCCCCGCGTGGGGGGCGACCTTTGTTCACCTCTCGCTGTCTGTTTTTGGTTTATTGTTTCAATCCACGCCCCCGCGTGGGGGGCGACCTTAAGTAGTTCGTCGATTTGGCTACTGCTACTAGGTTTCAATCCACGCCCCCGCGTGGGGGGCGACCCGCCGCAAGCTGATCATAGGCATCGCCCATAGTGGTTTCAATCCACGCCCCCGCGTGGGGGGCGACCTGGAAGAAGAGCTGGCGGAGCGCATAGGAAAACATGTTTCAATCCACGCCCCCGCGTGGGGGGCGACCTGCATGTCTGGATCGTGGCGCACCCGACAAAATGTTTCAATCCACGCCCCCGCGTGGGGGGCGACCTGCATGTCTGGATCGTGGCGCACCCGACAAAATTGTTTCAATCCACGCCCCCGCGTGGGGGGCGACCGGAATGACCGAACGCACAGTCAAGGGCCAGTACAGTTTCAATCCACGCCCCCGCGTGGGGGGCGACCCCAGGGTTAAGTTTAAAATGGGAGGACTGATATGGTTTCAATCCACGCCCCCGCGTGGGGGGCGACCTCAGGGCTGGCTGAATCTTCGCCTGATATAATTGTTTCAATCCACGCCCCCGCGTGGGGGGCGACCCGGTAATGTCTGCGTTGGTAGCGCCTGAAGCATCGTGTTTCAATCCACGCCCCCGCGTGGGGGGCGACCGGACTGGATGAGCGGCATGTCGATTTTAAAATCGTTTCAATCCACGCCCCCGCGTGGGGGGCGACGCGGATATGCGCTATTGGGGATGTGGAAGGATGGTTTCAATCCACGCCCCCGCGTGGGGGGCGACATTGATGCCCGCGTCGCATTGCATCAGGAAGCAGGTTTCAATCCACGCCCCCGCGTGGGGGGCGACGATAACGGTGTGGTGGTTCACCGTTACAATGTTGGTTTCAATCCACGCCCCCGCGTGGGGGGCGACGTGCACGGTGCGATATACATCGGCAGAGAGTGGGTTTCAATCCACGCCCCCGCGTGGGGGGCGACATCTTCGGTTACGCCCTGGGACTGCTGGTATATCGGTTTCAATCCACGCCCCCGCGTGGGGGGCGACGCCAGGGTTAAGTTTAAAATGGGAGGACTGATATGGTTTCAATCCACGCCCCCGCGTGGGGGGCGACCATGGATAAAACGCGGGTGACTGCCGAACCGGGTGTTTCAATCCACGCCCCCGCGTGGGGGGCGACCATGGATAAAACGCGGGTGACTGCCGAACCGGGTGTTTCAATCCACGCCCCCGCGTGGGGGGCGACAAATCACTTACAACGATCCGGACCGAGACTACACGTTTCAATCCACGCCCCCGCGTGGGGGGCGACTATATCTTGATGAGCATGATGTCAAGGGGAAAATGTTTCAATCCACGCCCCCGCGTGGGGGGCGACATTGAAAAAGACAAGACTGGGCAATACGGGGATAAGTTTCAATCCACGCCCCCGCGTGGGGGGCGACCGCGGTCAACAAGGACACCAGTGAGTTGTATTTTGTTTCAATCCACGCCCCCGCGTGGGGGGCGACTTCCGGCGGTGGAGAGGTGTGCCGATGCAATCGATGTTTCAATCCACGCCCCCGCGTGGGGGGCGACGAAAAGTCCTTGGTGCCAAGACCGCAAATAGATGTTTCAATCCACGCCCCCGCGTGGGGGGCGACCTTTATGAGCAGGGCGACGATGGCAAGTACAGGCTGTTTCAATCCACGCCCCCGCGTGGGGGGCGACTTGAATCCACCGGCCATCATAACTTTTCCGGTATTGTTTCAATCCACGCCCCCGCGTGGGGGGCGACTAATGTATTATGTTACAAAAAAGAGGTGACTAATGGTTTCAATCCACGCCCCCGCGTGGGGGGCGACGCGCCACGGATGTCCTGCTTTCCGGTTTTATCGGGTTTCAATCCACGCCCCCGCGTGGGGGGCGACCTTTGGCCTGGATCTGTCGCATGACTTCAAGTTGTTTCAATCCACGCCCCCGCGTGGGGGGCGACCGGGTCATAATCATCACGTATCAGCTTGAGCGTGTTTCAATCCACGCCCCCGCGTGGGGGGCGACGGCCCTGACTCGGTTTTTCCAGCGGGACAGCCAGTTTCAATCCACGCCCCCGCGTGGGGGGCGACTTTAGCAATTAAGCAATCTGAAGATACTGGAGTGTTTCAATCCACGCCCCCGCGTGGGGGGCGACCCCGGTAAAACCTGTATCGCTTGTGATGGGTTTGTTTCAATCCACGCCCCCGCGTGGGGGGCGACACGTGCCTGCCAATGAGGCTGTCCCAAAAAACGTGTTTCAATCCACGCCCCCGCGTGGGGGGCGACGGTGGAGCGGTACAAGAAAAAGCACGCCGAACAAGTTTCAATCCACGCCCCCGCGTGGGGGGCGACCTTTACAGTTTGAGTTTTTCAATACGCCAAAAGATGTTTCAATCCACGCCCCCGCGTGGGGGGCGACACTCCAATGGCAAATGCGGTGATCAATACCACACAGGTTTCAATCCACGCCCCCGCGTGGGGGGCGACCTAAGCACTCACGAAGCGAGAGGGGTAAATAAATGTTTCAATCCACGCCCCCGCGTGGGGGGCGACCTCTCCACCCGGCGCTTAAAATTGAGCAAATCCCGTTTCAATCCACGCCCCCGCGTGGGGGGCGACACGCTACAATAGACTGGGCCAATGGAAATAACCAGTTTCAATCCACGCCCCCGCGTGGGGGGCGACCTCCGGGTCTATTTTAATGCTTTGGAGCAGATAGAGTTTCAATCCACGCCCCCGCGTGGGGGGCGACAAGCTTTTTTCGCCTCTTCCCCCAAGGGTTTTGGTTTCAATCCACGCCCCCGCGTGGGGGGCGACCACACATACATGGTTCGACCAGGGCGGTAAAAGGGTTTCAATCCACGCCCCCGCGTGGGGGGCGACTTTCGCCAACCGGTTCAACTGGCACGATAAACCGGTTTCAATCCACGCCCCCGCGTGGGGGGCGACCCAGGATTCATCATATTTAGGAACAAAATGCTGGTTTCAATCCACGCCCCCGCGTGGGGGGCGACTGATGACTGCGGGGACGAATTTGACGATAATGTGGTTTCAATCCACGCCCCCGCGTGGGGGGCGACGTGGGCGTTGTATAAGGGCCGGGCCGCACTGTTTGTTTCAATCCACGCCCCCGCGTGGGGGGCGACGTGTAGCGGACCGACTGACGCGCATGCTTCTTCTTGTTTCAATCCACGCCCCCGCGTGGGGGGCGACCTGTCGTGTAGCCGATGATGGCAAGCTCACAGTAGTTTCAATCCACGCCCCCGCGTGGGGGGCGACATGGCGACGCAATTGATTCAACGATGCTGTATGTTTCAATCCACGCCCCCGCGTGGGGGGCGACTTATTGAAACGGTTGATAAGGAGGCCGAGACCATGTTTCAATCCACGCCCCCGCGTGGGGGGCGACGTGATTAGCGCCGGGTCCATTTACGGCGTTAAGTTTCAATCCACGCCCCCGCGTGGGGGGCGACCACCGAGGGTATTAAGTTTGTCATGGATCAAAACGTTTCAATCCACGCCCCCGCGTGGGGGGCGACCTTTTCAGACATTGATGATGCCGCAGATAAGGTTGTTTCAATCCACGCCCCCGCGTGGGGGGCGACCATCTACAACGTGCTCAAATCCATCGATATCCAGGTTTCAATCCACGCCCCCGCGTGGGGGGCGACATACAAATGGGGCGCATAGATTTCGCAAGAGCTTGAGTTTCAATCCACGCCCCCGCGTGGGGGGCGACTGGATATATGCGACCGGATTGAGCGTGGAGACGGTTTCAATCCACGCCCCCGCGTGGGGGGCGACTTGGGTTGCTCGTTGACTGCTTCTGCCGCCTTGCGTTTCAATCCACGCCCCCGCGTGGGGGGCGACACGACCCTGCTAACGAGGCAACCCCGAAAAACGTGTTTCAATCCACGCCCCCGCGTGGGGGGCGACACAAGCCGGGGGCCAGGCTGCCCCCGGCTTTTGTTTCAATCCACGCCCCCGCGTGGGGGGCGACCATCGGATGACAGAAGATGGCAGACCTTTAACAAGTGTTTCAATCCACGCCCCCGCGTGGGGGGCGACGCATCCAAGTTGTAGTGGTATGTGCTGCCAGCATGTTTCAATCCACGCCCCCGCGTGGGGGGCGACCGTTGCTTGTTAATGTCTTTATTTTAAAGGGTTTATTCTTTTGATTTTGCGAAAGTGTATTTTTTGTTTCTTTCTTGTACGCACAGTTGCATTTTGTTTTTATAGTTATTGTAAAATCAAATAATTATGGTTTGGCGAAATTCGATTGCTATTTGTGTTCTTTTTGCATTTAAATTCAATGTTTTATGCTTTTCATGCTGATGCGTGCTATAGGCTCGTGATGAAATAATTTTCAAACAATCAAAGGACCTTCCTGATTGATTCCTGGTTTGGCACCTACATGTTCGACGCGCCGCTGCCAGTTTGCGCCCAGAAAGTAAAATCGTAAACTGTCCTTGTCTTCGTCTATTTCGTTCACCAGGGTTTGTCTGAGAACTTCCCATTTGGCGGGATCCAAGATACATTCAAAAACTGAAAACTGGACCCGCTGGCCGCAGTCCTGGCATGCCTTGGCCACTCTGCGCAGCCTTCTTCTTCCGGCCTTGTCTTCAGTAGACACGTCATAGCTGATCAAAACAAACATGGCTCTTCCTATTTCCAGATAAACGGTGGATAGGCGTCTATGTCTCCCCTGAGGCATCGGGCCAGCAACATTGCCTGTATATGAAAAAGCAACCCAATGGAGACTTTTTCTTCAAGATAAGGGTGCACAATCTGATCCTGCTTTCTTTTCTGGTATGCCACAAGAACGGCCTTCCTGGTTTCGTCGTCCATTAGCACTGCATTGGAGGCCGTTTTCTGGAACCCGGTCGGGCGGATTTGATTTAAATTCACAAGTGTCAGCGCCAGCCGATCTGCGATGAAAGGACGGAATTCTTCCATTATATCAAGGGCAAGCCCGGGCCTTCCGGGGCGGTCCTTGTGCAGGAATCCAACCTGAGGATCCAGGCCTGCTGCTTCCAGGGCTGATCTGATGTCATGAACCAGCAGCGTATACAGAAACGAAAGCAGGCAGTTGATTTTATCCAAAGGCGGCCTGCGGCTTCTGGCTTTGAATGCAAAAGAGTCCTTCTGGCTTGTAATCAAATGATCAAAAACGCTGAAATAGGTTTTGGCAGCATCGCCTTCTGTGCCCCTTACGGAGTCAAGAGACAAGTTCGGACGCATTTCGTTGAGTTTCGCTTTCAGGTGACCGGATGCTTTCCGGATTTGCTCGTTGCCGTCTTTTTCAGCGTGATCACGCAGGCTTCGCTGCAGCACAGATCTGCTGTTGACAATTTTCCCGACAACAAACAATTTAGCCATCCGGCTTGAAAAATCCGGGTCATCGGCTTTTCTGTAATGATGCCTTCGCAAAAGGACGCTTCCGGAAATCGGCCCCTCCACCTTTGCCAGAAAGCGGCCGTTTTCCGTTAAAAAGCTGAAGCCCACATTTTGTTGTGCGCAAAAGTGCATAAGATAAGGGCTGCAGCTCACCTGGCCGAAACAGACGATTCCCCCGATTGTGTGAATGGGTACCTTAAGACAGACTTTGCCATCGACCTTGACCGCAACAGTTTCGCCTTCCTTGGCCAGGTATGCCCCCTGGGTTGTAACGTAAAGGGTGTTGAGGTGTTTTTTCATTGTTCCCAAACCATTTTATCCAGGTAATCTTTTACAGACCGCTTCCCCATGTTATCAGGCATGCACTGTTTCGTCAGGGAGCAGGAACGGCATTTCGGGCCACATTCGGGCATAGGCGTTACGCCTTTATCAATCATTTCATGAAGGCGTATGGCAGCATTTTTTGTTTTTTTCCGAAGATCCCGATCAAAACAGATCTCCTGGCGGCGCCTGATCTTGCCGTAGAAAAGCGCGCCTTCAGGGATTTCTGTGCATATCATTTCTTCAAGGCACAGCGCCTGTGCGCAAAGCTGAACCTTGTCACAGTCGTCGGATTTGGGCTTTCCCAGCTTGTATTCAACGGGGTATGGTTGCCAGTGATTTGGATCGTTTTCCGGATCGCGATAAAACTCCACGGTATCAGCCTTGCCAAAAAGCCCCAGTTCAAGGGATCTGAGCTGAAGGCCATACCGGATACGCACTCCCCCGCGCGACTGTTCGCCACCCTTATCCACTTTTTCGTGAAGTATTTGTCCCTTTGCAGTAAACAGGTTTTCGGTCCATACTTGTTCTATGTGAATCAAGGCACATTGACGTTCGCAAAAAATCAGATGCTGCAATGCGGAAACAGGAAGAAGGTCTTCTTCCGCATACATATTTTTCCCCCGTATTTGTTTGATTGACAACCGACTTCGGCTCTAAACCTTTTCCATCATCTTGACTCCGGAGGGCAGACTGTCCTGGTCAACCATGACTTCGTAGTCTGTAAATGCCCTGGGAGGCCTGGAGGCGTCCTTTCTTTTCACCCGGATAAGGTCAAACAGCTTATGTGCCGGTGCATTGCCCAGAGGGCTTTCATGCTCGAAGATGAAAAGTTTTCTGGTGGCCATTTCTCCCCTTGATGCGCTGCGGTCGTGTTCGAACATGTTTTCCAATGCTTCCCACAAAACAGACAAATCTTCGTTTGAAAATCCGGTGCCCTTGGCCAAGTGAGGGGAAATAAAACCATGGGCCGTATAAAGTGCGTAGGGTATGATTTCTTTGCGGCCCATGGTGCCGGTCACCTGCCCGTGTTTTTCAATCTGGCTGTTTGCCTCTTTTTCCGTGGCAACGGCTTTTCGTGTAATTGATTGCTCAAGCGAAGTGATGGGATCCGCGGAGCTGGCAAAGGATAGTTGTACAGGCCCCCTGACCTGACCGCAATTAATATCCAGGGTCATCACCGCCCCGAACATACGCACATCAAAAAAAGTCTGACACATCCAGTCCCTGGCGATTGTCACCTGTTTTGCCTTTTCCTGGCTTTTGGCGTCTTTTTTAAGTCCTTTAGCGTCATAGGCCCTTTGATGTTGCTGGGCAAGGATCCCTTGTTCTTTTACGTAGATATCGTATCCATCTTCGGGCTGATTGTTGGCCGCGCCCTTTGCAATACAGATGTAATTGCGGATTTTGCGTTTCAGGCATACATCTGACACGAATCCGTGACCGGTTTCAGGATCTATGCGGGGGGCGTTGCCGGCATCCGGATCGCCGTTGGGGTTTCCATTGATCACGTCAAACAAAAGCACGAATTCATAACGTTTGTCTATTGCTGCTGTCATTTCTGTCCTCCTTATTCTTGCTCTTGGGTTGCCGGTGTATTGTTTTCCGCTTTATCGCTTTTCTTTTTCCACAGATCATTGCGCTGGTGATGGTAGCCCAGGATAAACAGGCCCTGCTGCTCGATTGGCAGGTATCCTGGAAATTCGGTTATTCCGCTCATGATCTCGTCGGCCTGTTTATCGAGCCAGAATGCGGTTCCGCGCTTTTGATCCGAATCCTTGGCTTTTCTGATGTGATTTCTCATGTTTTTTAAAAGCCGGGGAAAGACGCTGCCCGGTGAAGCCGAGGCACCGCTGAAATAACGGTCAATAACAGATGCGTTCACATCGCCCATGGCTTCCTGCTGAATGCGTTCGACCACAGCAAGCAGCCTTCCCAGAAGGTATCCTGGTTCCCTGTTGTTTGGATCCATTTCTTTTGTCACCTCCGTTTTGAAATTTCTTGACAGTACCGCCTTGATAATCGCGGCCCGGGCGTCTCTGCGCTCAATGCCGAGCCATGTTGTATCCCCGATTTCCGCACGCATCCGTTCTATGGCGCGATGCATTATCGTCATCGGGAAAGGTCTTCCGGAGATGGCTGCAGCCGTCATTTCGGAAGCCATATGAGGCGGGATTTCATCGGATTTGCCATAAACAGCCAGGGATCTGAGCAGCACCGGAAGTGGTATTTGCGGCGGCAGATCCCGGTTTTTCGGCTTTGGTGTATTTCTTGCGATTTCAAGATCTGAAAAATATCTGGCAATGTGGGCAGCTGTATCCTGTATTGTGGATTCAAACCAGTCTCTTACAATTGCGCGGCCTTGGGCGCCGGAAATAATCAATGCATAAAATCTCGAAGTATCAAGGTCCGGTGGAGTCCGTCCTTTCCAGATGCAATGATAGAGTTCCTTGACTTCCTCCGGGTTGGCTTCAAGAATCGAAGGGATAAAATCGATAAAATCCTGGGAAGTTGTATCCGTGCTCCAGAAACATACGGCAGTATCGTTGCTTAGTCTGATGTGGCGGCGGAGAAGCGTTTCCCCTGGATGATTCGGGTCCGGGTAGTCATAATGGAGCAATCTGTTTAGTGCGGTCGCGCATGCTTCTGCGGCAAATCTCGACACCGGCGCATTTTCATTACCGGTTAGCCCGTATGAAAGAAAGGAGTTTTGGTTGAACGAGACAAATCCTACACCACTGGAGGTCCCGCCGGGCACGTTCTTTATCAGTGGAAAAAGACCTGGCTCGTATAATTTTGCCCCGCTCACAATACAATAAAAAGGATCGTGCTTCTGGGGGTTTTCCTGGTTACGGAGCTTTTTCCAGTATTTTTCGATTTCCGGCCTTTCATGGACAAGCCGGTCAATATCCGGTTCGTAGAGAAACCCGAATTGATCATTGGACTGACACTCGTCTGGTAAATCAATCGTTATTTCGTTGTTTGCTGCATTCTCCAGAAAGCGCAAGACTGCTATCGCACCGGGGTCCCCTGTTTCTTCTGCACATTGCCGGATTTTTTCCTTGAATTCCGCAGCTTTTTTTTGTCCTTCTGTCCGGTTGAACGATGCGTTTCCTGTTGGAACACCGAAAACATATTTTGCGTTATCCACAAAAAAATAGGCAGGCGCCTTTATGCCTGCACGTCCTTGTTGATATGGCACGCGCATGTTTTTGGCTACCGGTTTTGCTTTTTTCTTTCCAGTGGGCTCCGGAGTATAATGAGTGCCGGAAATTCCAAGAAACTCACCATTTTTTCCTAAGCGTACAATCCATGCCACCGGTTTCCATTGATAATCCGGATCATTCATTAGGTTTTCCGATAAGGCCAGCTCATATAGCGCCTGTAGTATCATGACGCGCCTCCGTGGTTTGGGTTGTCAAGCGTGGCAAGCGGATCGTCGGGCACTTCAAGCACGCCCTTTTCAAGGCTGGCTGCAAAAAATACGGGCCGGTTTTTCTTGGCCGAGTAATCCATGTCCCAGAGCATCAGGCCGAGCTCCCTGCTGTCTGGTATTGGTTCTGGCGCATCCTCGGCTTCCATGATCTGTGCCGGAAATTCACGGCATCCGAGATATGGTTGATGAAAATGCTGCCCCTTTGCCACTCGTCTGGTGAACATGTCAATAAACTTGTTCATGTTGTCATTTGGCCCTGCCTGCTTTGTCATTGAAAAACGGCCTTCTATAATGTAGTCCACGTCAAAAAGCGCAACTGTATTGCGCTGTGCCCGGTCTTCGTCGGCAAAGTAATGCCGGATCTCCCCGCCGTTTTCAATGATCGTGCTGCTCGGTTTGCTTGCACGGCTGTTGACCTCATTTCTTCGAAATGACACAAAGCGGATTTCGTTTAACACCTTGATCCGCTCAATCTGCCAGGAAATGGCCGGTTTCCATAAGACGGCTTCAAAAAGGCCCCGGGCAGCCGATGGCGTCATTACCTGGTAGGAGACCCGTTCAACCTTGAGTTCCGGTCTTGTAAAGCAAGCGAGCCATCCTTTCGCCCGCAGACCGAGTGTCGGACTTTTGCTGCTTTGCATGCGCCCTCCTTTGGATCAAAAGGGTTGTGATTTGTTTTTTCAGCTGGTGCGTGCGGCTTATATACCCACGATAAGGCTTTCTGGATCAGCGGCCGGCGGTTCATCGCCTTCCATAAGGCCGTATTGTTCGTCATAAAGATGCTTATGGGTAGGTA
>Ga0182239_1000542_pt1 | contig 13678 bp, 8 predicted proteins | sample hydfrate6_PW_210_FD_132456 | JGI IMG/M metagenome (GOLD analysis project Ga0182239, IMG submission 132456) | Subsurface microbial communities from deep shales in Texas, USA - hydraulic fracturing test 6_PW_210 | ecosystem: Environmental > Aquatic > Deep subsurface > Shale gas/oil reservoir >... | reverse complement strand
TTTTACAATTTGTTCTTTAGTTTCATCGGAATATTTTCTGTTTGCCATTGGTGTTTCCCCCTTGTAATTAGAGTATATCACTTTCAAACTTTTTCTCCAATTCTGTTAGGGGGCTATATAGCTTTTATGTGTTTAATTTCAAAAAAATGTTTTACCTAATAATGTCAAAACACTATTCTCATAGAAATTGTATATTTACTATAACTCTAGAAATAGCAGGGGTAAGTACTTTTTCTTTCAAAGTATCTGTTGCACCATTACCAAAATATTGTTTGGTTCATAATTAACCTGGTCAGCAATAAATAATTCAACCTTTTTGATAATTTACTAAAATCTTTATGATAATAGTTCTTATCTTCACTCTCTTTACTCTTTTTGACTTCAAATTTTAAAATATAATTCTATGTATTGTTTTATTCTTCAATGATCTTGATCTCATTATTTCTCAATATACTGTAGAAATTATCAATCTCTTTTGAAGTAAATGGTTCACAGTCTTTAAGCCTATAACTTTGTCCCATTCGTTCATATTTTTCTTCTGCTAAAGGATTATAATTAATCAATTCTATAGGAATATCCGTATAATATTTCTTATTTATCATATTTACATATTTTGATATTTTACTTATATTTTCTTGACCTGCAGTATATCCGGGTATTAATGGAATTCTCACCCAAATATCTTTTTGGTTTGATGCCAGTAATTCAAAGTTCTTTTTTATTAAGTCATTACTTACTTCTACAGTAATTTTATGTTTGTCTTCATCCCAAATTTTTAAATCAACTAAAAATAAATCAATATATTTCATGAATTTTTTAATATTTTGGCTAGATGTCCACAAAGTTGTATCAAGTGTAGTATGCAGTCCAATTTTTTTTGCCTCTTTTAATATTTCTAAACTAAATTCAGACTGTACAAAAGGATCACCTCCAGATAATGTTAATCCGCCTCCAGATGCTTCATAGAATAATTTATCTTTCATTACTTCTTCTATTACTTGCTGAACTGTCATTTTTTTGCCATCAAAAACAAGTGCATCTTTAGGACAAACATCTACACAAACTCCACAATTATTGCATTTATCATAGTCTATATCTATCACAATATCATCGTTTTTAGTTTCTTTTTTAGATAAAGCATTTTCAGGACAACTATCAATACATCTATAACAGTTTAGACATTTGTTCTTAAAATACCATAACTTAATTTTTTTAGAAATACCCTCAGGGTTTTGACACCATGGGCAGTTAAGACCACACCCTTTTATAAAAATAGTTGTCCTTATCCCTGGTCCATCATGAATAGCATATCTTTTTATATCAAATACTATACCTTCCATATTCTAATCACCATATGTCTTTCTAGCTATAATTTCATTTTGTAAATCTCTAGCTAGCTCTGTAAAATGAGCTGTGTAACCTGCTACTCTAACTACCATATTTTTATACTTTTCTGGATTTTTCTGTGCCTTAATTAAGTCCTCATTTCTTAAGACGTTAAATTGTGTATGATGTATTCTTAATTTAACTATCGTTTTCAATAACGCTGTAAATTTATCTATCCCTCTATCTGTTTCAAATAAATCAGGAGAAAACTTCATATTTAGCAGAGTTCCATTACTGCATAATTGAGAATTGATATTTGACACAGATTTTAATAATGCTGTTGGTCCTTGTGTATCTCGTCCATATACTGCAGACATTCCGCCATCTGCTAATGGTTTTCTTGCTTTCCTTCCATCTGGAGTTGCAGCGACATTTTTACCCATTGGTACATGTGCTGATACGGTATACAAACCTGTATGGTATGGACCACCTCTTGCATTTTTCTTTCCTTTCATCTTATCCGAAAAATATTTTACCCATTTTAATCCTATTTTATCTACCCATTCAATATCATTTCCATACTTAGGTACTTTATTTAAAAGCTCTTTTCTCAACAATTCATCTCCTTCAAAATTGTTTTTCAAGGCTTCTAGTAATCTTTCTGCAGATAAATTTTTATCTTCATAAACTCTCTTTTTAATTACAGCAAGTGAATCTGCAATATTTGCCACCTGAATTGCTTGGATACCAGAATAATTATAATGGGCTCCTCCTGCAGTTATATCTAAAGCTTTTTCTAAACAGTTATCAACAACACTTGATAAAAATGCTGTAGGTAGAACTTTTGCATGTTTTTTATCTACATATTCACAGCATTTAAACATTGTTTTCATAAAGTAGTCTATTTGTTTTTTGAATGCTTCTTCTAAATCTTTATATGTCTCATATGTGCTTAAATTTCCTGTATCAATACCTATTTTTTTACCGGTCAGAATATCTCTTCCATTATTTAATGTCAGCTCTAATGCCTTTACTAGGTTAAACATTGCAGCATCTGACCAGCCTAATTCATTTCCCTGAGTACTAAGCTCTACACAACCTAAAACTCCATAATCCATAGCATCTTCATGTTTGAATCCTGCCTTTTCTAGAGCAGGTATTATACTCTCATCATTAACTATCTGAGGCATACCACTTCCTTTTCCTATCACCTTACTGCACTCCCTCACCAATGAATCAGGTGAACCATCATGCAGACGAGCTGTTAAATTTGGCTGTGGTAAACCTAAATGCTCTTGAGCTTTCAAAAACAAATAAGAAAGCTCATTACTCGCATCTACACCATCTTTAGTTTGGCCTCCTAAATTGACTGTAAAGTTAATTGGAAATCCTGCAAAATATTCCGCGCTTGAAGAACTTCTTAAATAAACAATTTGATTATATTTAACCCATAAAGCCTCAATTATTTCCAGAGCCTCCTGCAAATCTATAATTCCCTTATCATAGTCTTTTTTGAAATATGGATATAAAAATTGATCTAATCTGCCTGGTGAAAATGAAGAAGCATTTGACTCCATCTGTAAAATTACTGATAAAAACCATGCCATTTGGACAGCTTCTCTAAATGAATCCGGTGTATCAACTGAAATCTTTTCACATATTCTGCTGATTTCTTTAAAATTCTTTTTTTTAGCTTTATCTTTTGTTTTTTCTGCCAGAACTTTTGCAAGCTTACTATAACGTTTAATAAAATCCTGAGCTGCTTTCAGAACCATTATAATACCTTTATAAAATGTCTTTTTTTCTTCATTTTCTGTGTCTTCTAATTTTTCTTCTGCCTTATTACACAATCCCCCTGGTCCATATTCTAACCATTTCTCAAGATTAGCTATCATATGACCTTGGGCATGATCTGTTTGATTAATCTTTACAACTTTACTATTTTCTTTTATAGTTTTACCTATTCCTTCATCTATTTTATCTTCTAGTGATCTACCCTTCCAAAAAGGTAAAATTTCATTTTTGAATTCTTCTATATCTTTTTCTCTTACTTCAAAACGGTCCTGTGGTCTTTTAGGTAGGTTTTCTAATTCTGATTCAAGCCAAGAAATACCTCCTTCTGGAAACACCACACCTGCTCTGATTTCTGCAGTTCTATTACCTACAATTAATTCCTCTTCATCTATTCGAATATTTATATTCCTCAGTGATTCTGATAGAGATTTGGCTCTAATTAAATTTATAGGAAGTTCAGGATTATCTCTGTATATTCTTGTTATTATCTTTGCCTGTTCTATTGACATATATCTTGTTTCTGAAAAAGTGTCCTCTTTTAGTCTTTTTATCCTGTCTGTCATTAATAAATTATCCAGCTCTTCTAAAATATTATTCAATTCTTCCCCTCCTCAAAACATCATCTTAAAAAACTTTCTTTGTTATGAAATGCTAACATCTAATCCTTGAAATCTTAAAATTTGTTTTATTTTATCAACTTTACCTTCTTCAAGTTCATTTCTGCCTATAAATCTATATTCCATACCAATTTGTGCTGCCTTAGAAACTCCAATTGTATGATAAGGTAATAAATCTACCTTGTTTACATCTTTTAATTCTTCTTTTACAAACTTAGCTAAATTTTTGATGTGTTTTAAGCTATCATTATAATCTGGAATAAGCGGTACCCTGACAATCATTTCTTTAACTTTTTCTGCTGCTTTTACAGCATTCTCAAGTATTAATTCATTACCTACTCCTGTTTTTTCTTTATGTTTGTCTGAATCTAAATGTTTTATGTCAAATAATAATAAATCAATAAAATCTAATACCCCTTTGATTTTTTCCCATTCTACATAACCTGTAGTATCAACAGCTGTATGAATATTTTCAGCCTTTGCTTTCTTAAGAAGTTCACGAGTAAATTCAAACTGAGCTAAAGGTTCTCCTCCACTTATTGTTAGTCCTCCACCAGAATTATTATAAAAAGTTCTATCTCTTTTTACTATATCAAATACCTCATCTACATTTTTATATTCTCCAATGAACTCTCTTGCACCATAAGAACAATCTTCAACACAATTAAAACACTGTTCACAGTCATCCCATTTAATTTTTCCAGTTTCTTTAAAGTGAATACCTATTGGGCATCGTTCTACACAATCAAGGCAATACACACACTTTTCACTATAAAATGCAAGCTGTGGTTTAGGGTTTTGGGTTTCTGGATTGGCACACCACTCACATCTTAAAGAACAACCCTTTAATGAAACCATAGTTCTAATCCCTGGACCATCATGCAGTCTGAATCTCTCTATTTCATGTATTAATCCTTCAACATTCTTTGTTCTCATAGCTAACATTTTCCTTCCATAATTTATTTTTTAATATTAATTTTTAAAATTAAAAGAAATTAGGCTTCACCTAATTAAATTAATTTGACCAACATACTCAAAACTTAGATAAAGCCTATCTATATTAAATTTCTTGTCCTGTACGCCTCATATATTCATTTTGCTGTTGTTCTGCCAGAGCTACAAAGTATGCATTTATTCCGCCAAGTCTTACTCTCAAAGACTTGTAATTCTGTGGATCTTTCTGAGCTTTTTTAAGTGTATCTATATCTGCTTTTGTTACTGTAAGCATATTACCACCCATATCTATAAATGACTTTATAAAATCTGCCATTATCTTATTTTCTTCTTCTTTAGTTTCTTTATTAAAACTAAATCTCATATCCAGTGGTGCTCCGCAATTTAAACGTGAAGTATCAAACTTAGTTGCTGAGTGTACAACCGCTGTAGGTCCATTTTCATCTCTACCTACTGCAGGCGAAAAATTGCTGGCTAAAGCTTCATGAGCTTTTCTGCCGTCAAAAGAAGCCCAGCATTTATTACCAAATTTAGGATAGTTCTCAAATGTTGCTACACCTGAATTGATATGCAGCCAATCTATCTTATTGTTCCACTCTTCTGCATGATCACAAAAATCTGTTAAAAATCTCACCATTATTTTATCTGCTTCGGTATTATCATTTCCGTATTTAGGAGGTTCGTTTAAACACCTTGCTTTGAGTCCTTCATATCCTTCCCAGTTTTTCTTTACTGCATCAATTGCTTCAACTAATGTTACAATTTCTTTATCATAAACCATATATTTTATCGCTAATAATGAATCAACAGCATGAGCTAGACCTGTAGCAAGCATTGTAAAAATTGTATAACGTGCACCCTTATGTGAAATATCTTTACCCTTTTCAATACAATCATGTACCATAGTTGACAAAAATGGGTCAGGGGCTATTTCATGAATTCTATCATAATAGTTTCGCTTATTTTTTATAACCTGATCTATACGGTATCTTACCTGCTTAATATATGCTTGATAGAAATCTTCAAATGTTTTCAACTTTTTTGATACATCCCCCATATCTATTCCAACCTTTGTATCATCAACAAGTGATTTGCCATTATTATATATTGCTTCTAAACTTGGTACTACTTCAATATGTCCATATAGGTATTCAGTTTTTCCGTATATTAATGTCTCCCAACATCCATCACTTGCATAATCATATGCATCTTCTTTTGGAATATCTAATCTTTCCATATATCCTTTACAAATCGGATCATCATTGAAAATCTGAGGTTGAGCTCCACCTTCTGATAATTCAGCTCCTAAAAACTTCAGATATTCTTCAGGACTATCTTTATGCAGTCGTGCTGTCATCGTTGGTGAGATTAGTTCTAGTTCATTAATTGTTTCTATAAGTAAATAGCTTAAATCGTTTGTTGCATCTTTCCCATCTGGTCCTAAACCACCTACTGTCGCACTCTGCAGCCAGTGATTAAATGATTGGCCAAAGGTATAAGATTCTTGGTTCTGCATCTCGGTTTTAGAAGTAGGTTCTCCTGGATCTCCACCTGCTGACCAATCTCCAAATGATGAATGGTCTTCCATATGTTCATGTACAAATTGTACTCTTGTGTTAACCTTTACCCAAAATGATGCTATCAACTCTCTTGCATATTCCTTTGTTATATTTCCTGCTTCAATATCTTTTTTATAATAAGGCCAGAGATATTGATCTATTCTTCCTAGTGGTGTAAAACTCATTGTGCTGTGGAGAGTTAAATGGGCAAATAATACACTCTGCAGTGCCTCATGAAAGTTTTCGGCTGGTTTCATTGGCACTTTTCTACAAATCTCCTGTATTTCTTTCAGCTCTTTTTTTCTTTCCAGATTAGTTTCTTCTCTAATTTTTTTAGATAATGCATCCACATAACGTTCCGGCAGTATTGATGCTGCTTCTAATGTATATCTTGCTGATTTATAAAAATTTATTGATTCTTCATCCAAATCTTCTGTATTGTCTAATTTCTCATCTATATCAGCTATTAGACCTTCATATCCTTTTTCTAATAATGTAGCATAATGTGGCATATGGTGTCCCCAAACTGAATATCTATTCAAATTAATTTTTGCAAATTTTTCTGCTTCTTCATCTGTTTCATATCGTGGGAATTCATAACCAAATCCAACTGATGACATAGTAGGAATACAAACTAAAAGCTCATGGTCTCTTATTTCTATTGGCATTTCTCTCATTACTTTTTCAAAGGCAATTGCTTTTCTTACTGCTATCGGCTTTTTAGCTATTTCTACTTGATCTAAAATCGTTAAGTTATCTCCCCACCAGTCTTTCTTTTTATAAAAATCTTCAAAGATCTGCTCTTTTAAAATCTTAACTCTTTTATTCATCTATAATACACCTCTTTTGTAATAATTATTATTAGTTATCTTCTGCAGCATAATATACTGCTCCAATAGCTTGTCCAAATGATGAAACAGCATATCCAAAGTCATCCTTTAGTTGTTTCATTAAATAAGTATTAGCAATTAAATCGTTAGCTACTTTTAAGTTAATCTCTTTATTAATATTTTTAGCTCCTGATATTATTAATTCAGCACAATAATCAACAGCTACAAGTCCACCAAATAATACTTTTTCACTTGGAACATTTTGGTAAATTCTTTCTTCTTCCTCACAGAGAACTGCTAAATATTCGCCAATCTTCGTGAAGATATCTATAGAGAAATCCTCCTTTTTTTCATTACAACGGGTAATAATATAACGTAGAAATTCATTTCTCATATCACGTGGTTCATTCTGCACAAATATTCCTTTTTCATTTTTATTAATAAACCCTTTTTCAAAAAGTTCATTGTATAAATCTGGTTTTTCTTTAGATAATATGTTTATTATCAATCTAAAAACACCACTTTGCCCTACATATTGCTGCACAGTTCCAGGAATTTCAGTAACAAAATTTCTGTTGCTTCTTAAATCATCTGAAGGATATAGCTCAGAATTGATATTCCCTAAATCTATAATTATATGATAACTTTCTAATGGATAATCTGGTATTTTCCCTTCACTATTTACCCAACCAGTGCCTAATTCTGTACCAAGAGTATGAACAAACATACCGTTCTTTGAATTCATTTCAACTGCAGCAGTAAATGCAGCTAAATGAGCATCGTTAAGTATATTAACTTTACCACCTTTATTACAATAATCTAAAAGTTTTTTATTTAAGTTACTTAGTTTAGGAAATTCATTTCTATATTCTTTGCCTAAACTTTTCCTAATACCTCTTGTTTTATAAACTTCTCCTCCAACAATTTTGTTTTTTACTACTACATCAGGAAAACCGACACCTATCCCATCAAAATTATTATATTCTTGGATGTAATTTGCACTTATTTCTATAATGTTTTTTATATCTTCATAAGTTGATTTTTCACCAAATTTTTGATCCATTATACTCAACTGAGTTTTTTTAACAGATTCTTCAACATTTTTTTCGTTTTTCAAAGAAACATAATTTCTCATAAAACTAATTATTACTTCAATATGATTAATTAATTGATCAATATTTCTAAACTCTGAAGGATGCCAGTAAAATCTTTTCAAATTAATTATTTTTCCATTTTCAATTACAGCTGCTTTTATAGAAGTCCCTCCGATATCAAGACCACAATACAAATTATTTTTTGTTTTATTTATTATATTTTTAAAATCAATAGTAGATTTATTATTTTTTTGACTCTTTCCATCATGTTTTATATTTAAGTTCAAAGATTTTTTTTCTTTAATTATGATGTTAAAATTATTCTTCTGACCTGTTAAAGCTTCGTTGGTACGTTCAAGCACATTAACACACTTGCCAAACTTATTTCTTTGATGTCTCTTTTGATTTATTTGGAAAAATTTTATTATTTGATTTAGTAGATTATTCAATTCTAAATCTTCTTTATCAATATAAACTGACATTAAAGTACCACCTAAACATACAAGGATATTATAAATTTCGGCAGTTAAATATTTTTTTATAAAATCTATCTCATTTTTATTTATAGTATTTAGTGCTGGAATTTTAAGTTCGAAATATCTTTTTTTGTTACCCAAGATATCTAATACAAAGTATATTTGAGAAACATTTTCTTCATTAATACTATTAAACTTTTTTCTAATATCATTGATATAAACTGATTCATTTTCTTTAATTAATTCATTTAACATTTTTAACCTCCTTATATTTCAGATAGTTAATTCTATCATTTTGTTATAACAATTAATAAAAATATTAAATTATAACTAATATCAAGTTGTTTCAATATAATATTATGTTAAAATCATATGAATATACTTTTAAGCATTCTTATGTTTTAGTTGAGTATCTATTATCACAGCAATTAAAATTATTAAACCTTTAAAGATCATCTGAGCATTACTAGATACACCATATAAAGATAAAACGTTTTTCAAAACTCCCATCAAAAGTACACCAATAAATGTTCCTGATAGATTTCCAATACCTCCAGAAAAACTAGTACCTCCTATTACAACTGCAGCAATTGCATCAAGTTCACCGCCAGTACCTACATTAGGAGCACCAGTTCCAAGTCTAGCAGCAGTCAAAATACCACCAAAAGTTGCTAAAGTAGCACTCATTACATAAACTAGAATCAAGTCTTTTTTTACTTTTATACCTGATAATCCAGCTGCTTCTAAGTTTCCACCTATTGCATAAACTTCTCTACCAAAAACAGTTTTATTCAATAAAAACCAAAATATCCCAAATGCTAATAAAAATAAAAATACTTGTATGTTTAATCCCCCAACACTATAAATAATATAACTAAAACAAGAAATACCTAACACAATAAATATTGTTTCAATAAGGTTATTATTCCTTTTTGAATTATAATTATATATAATATATAAAACAATTACTGCTGAAATAAGTAAACTTACTAAAGGATTTATTTTATAAACACCCATCTTAATTAAAAACATATTACTCACTGGAACAGCTCCACCTCTAGATGCTACTAAGGCAATGCCACGTAAAGCAGATAAACCTGCTAAAGTAGCAATAAAAGGAGGTACATTAAAATCAGTAATAAACCAGCCATAACTTATACCAATTAATGCTCCGAGTAAAAGAGTAATTATTATAGCTACAAACACTCCTGTATGTGGAATCAAAAGTGCTAATACAACACCAGAAAAACCTAGAAAACTTCCAACACTTAAGTCAATACCAGCAGTTAAAATTACAAAAGTCATCCCAATAGCCAAAAACCCAGCTGATGCATTTTGCCTTAAAATATTCATCAAATTTTGAGGATTTAAAAAAGACGGATTTAATATTATGCCAACTACCACAAGTACTAGTAAACCAATTAAAGAAGCATATTTTTCCCATTCAAAGCCTTTATTTTCACACTGAATTTTTTCCAACAAAATCACCTTCCCATTGCATATTTAATTAATTTATCTTCGTCAGCTTCCTCTGCATTTAGAAGAGTACAAATCTCCCCATCTCTCATTACAGCAATTTTATCACTGACTCCTAATATTTCAGGTATTTCTGAAGAAATCATAACAACCGCTATACCTTGATCTGCTAATTCTCTTAATATTTGGTATATTTCAGCTTTTGCACCAACATCAATTCCTTTTGTAGGCTCATCAAGAATTAAAATATTTGGTTCATTTATCAACCATTTTGAAATAACAACTTTTTGCTGATTTCCACCAGATAAATTCATTACCAATTGATCAATAGAAGCTGCTTTAACCTGTAATTTAGCCATATATTTGTTTACAGTATTTAGTTCTTCTTTTTCATCAATAACTCCATATTTAGCATGTTTTTTTAGTGATGCCAAAACAATATTTTCTTTTATACTTCTCAATAAAACTAATGCATTTTCCTTTCTATCCTCTGTAATTAATGAGATGCCATGTTCAATTGCACAAGCTGGATTATTTATATCAACTTTATTATTGTCAATATATATCTCTCCACTTGCATATTCTTTATCACCTTTAAAAATAGACATTACTAATTCTGTTCTTCCAGAGCCAACCAGTCCATATAAGCCTAATATTTCCCCAGAATTTATATTTAAAGACACATTATCAACCAATTTTTTTTCCGGAACTAAATGATCTAATACATTCCAATTCATTATCTTCATAATCTCATTAATTTTTTTTTCTGATGGCCTATCTGGATACATTTTTTCTAATTTTCTTCCAACCATTCCTTCAATAATATCATCTTTTTTTATCGTTCCATCTAAATATTTTTTTTCAACAAATTGACCATCTTTTAAAATAATTACTGAATCACAAATTTCAAATATTTCTTCCAATTTATGTGTTACATATATAATAGTTGTTTTTTCTGCTTTTAACCTTTTAATAATATTAAACAATATCTCAATTTCTTTATTAGTTAAAGATGCAGTAGCTTCATCAAAAATAATTAATTCAGGATCTCTAGATAAAGTAGCAACAATTTCAATTATTTGTGACTGACTTACAGTTAGATCCTTAATTTTAACTTTAGGATCAACATTTAAGTCCATTTCTCTTAAAAACTCTTTTGCCTCATTATACATCTGTTCAAAATTTACAATACCTGCTTTGTTAGGGAAATTATTCATAAAAATATTCTCGCCAATAGTCATCTCATTAAACAAATTTAATTCCTGATGAACCATTTCAATTCCAAGTTCTTCAGCTTCTCTAGTATTTTTAAAATCTCTCTCTTCACCCTTGAAAATTATAGTACCTGTTATATCAAATACATTTTTAGTATAGACACCAGATACTATTTTACCAAGAGTAGATTTGCCAGCTCCATTTTCTCCACAAAAAGCAACACATTCTCCTTTATCAATTTCAAAAGAAACTCCATCGAGGGCTTTCACACCTGGAAATTGAATACTTAGATTTTGTACTTTTAAATAACTCAAATTTACACCTCCATTTTTCTCATTAAAAATTATAATATACAATTTAAAATATCTGTTATTTTAAATTGTAATATTTTTATTCTATTCAACTCTCAATTTTTTATTATATTTTATTCAGCAGCCTTTTTTCCGGAAGGCTGCTGAATAAAATCTTGTAAACTTATGATTTAACTGATTTTAAATAGAATTACTTATTCAGATAATAAATCTGGGTATTTTTCTCCACACATTTCAACTACATTATCTTTTGAAACCATTGTAATAGCAGTCTTCCAAAAAGGACGTCCTTCATCATCAATTACATCATAAGGAGGTTCTTCACCTTTAGCAAGGGCAACAGCTGCCTTAACAATGTTATGTCCCTGAAGTATTGAACCTCTGTCTACTACAAAATAATTTTCCTTGCCATCAAGTAGTAGCTCAGCAGATTCTCTATCAAAATCAGAGCCAATAAAAAGTATATCTTCTTCAACTCCAGCATTTATAGCTGCACGCATAGCACCTAAAGCCATAGTATCATTGTTTGCAATTACAGCATCAATTTCTCCATCATATTCAATAAGAGTATCTTCCATAGTATTCATTGCTAACTGTCGATCCCAATTTTGATGTTCTCTTTGAAGTACCACTTCATATTGTGAATAATTATCTAATACATCAAGAACACCTTGAGTAATATTTGCTGCTGCAGAATTACCTGGGCTACCTGATAAAATTACTATTTTTGCAGGCTTATCCCCATATTTTTTCACAAACGTTTCTGCCTGCAGTTTACCAATTTCATAATTATCTGCAGTAATCCTTAAATCAGGAGAACCACCTGGAATTGGTTGTTCTACATTAATCCATGGTTTACCAGATGCCTCTATTCTTGCTGCAAGGGCTGTAGAACCATCTGCTCTGGCGGGTTCAAAAACAATTACATCTATATCCTGTGAAATGTAATTCTCAATTTGAGCCATCTGTGTTGATAATGAATTTTCACCAGATTGCCAGGTAACTTCTACCCCATGTTTTTTAGCTTCTTTCATTGCTCCTGTTTTCATAAAATGACGAACAGATTCTCTCATTGTCATAACAGTAACACCAATCTCAATCTCATCACTAGAATTGTCTGCTAAAACCGGCATACTAAAAAGTGACACCAACATAATTAAAACAGTTGTAAGTATTACTAAGTTCTTTTTCATTTTTTTCCTCCTATTTAAAATTTAGTATCCAATTCAGATATTTAATTATACCAAAAAATTCTTAATTTGTAAAAAATTTTACATTTACATAATTACTAATAGTATTATTTGCTTATTATTATGTATTCATTTATATTTCTTTCAATATATTATAATTTTTAACAAATAAGAACAATTTCGTGAAATAATTAAGTTCTGAATTTAAAAATATTATAACATTTAAAATATTAATTGTCAAAAAATTTGTTAGTTTTTTTATTATATATGAATTTATATGACAAATTTATTGAATAAGATAACTTATATTTGTTATATAAATAATTAATATTTTTATTTTAAACATAATTATGTTTGATATTTAAAAAAATATAACAAAATTTGAATAAATTAATCTTTTTTTATTTGTTTTATTTTAATCGGGCCTCTTTAAAATGTTAGTTTTTCTAAAAATGTTCAATATAAATTATATTGTATGTCTTAAAACAAGAATACCTCAACGCTTTTATATGCATTGATTTGAGAAAATAAGTTTAACTCAATTCTAATTTATTTTATTAATTATTCAAATTTTTTTATATTTTAACACTTCATAAATAAAATAAAGCCCTCTCTCATGCAGCTGGCCGGACTAGTTACAGGAGTAATAGCTCACAGTTACTAATTCCGGAAGTGCAAAATTAAGGGCTTCTAATTTATTATATTTTTTTAAAATAAATCACTAGCATTGCATAAAAATATTTAAGAAAAGTCAAGTTCTGTTTTTAACGAAAATACTTGCTTAAAATAGAAAAACTCCTTATAATTGGGATTAGGATAGTCTTTGTCCAAATCCC
>Ga0182239_1000541_pt1 | contig 13698 bp, 11 predicted proteins | sample hydfrate6_PW_210_FD_132456 | JGI IMG/M metagenome (GOLD analysis project Ga0182239, IMG submission 132456) | Subsurface microbial communities from deep shales in Texas, USA - hydraulic fracturing test 6_PW_210 | ecosystem: Environmental > Aquatic > Deep subsurface > Shale gas/oil reservoir >... | reverse complement strand
TCTTTTGCACAGATCGGCCAACCGGTTCCAGATAGGACTGGGGAGGGCCGCACAGCGGGGTAATCAGGACTTGAGGGTGCATACGGCCTTAGTTCCGTTTGCTCAGGCCGTATCGTTTCAACTTATGATACAAGGTGGATCGGTCAATTCCCAGAATTTCAGCTGATTTTTTGATGTTCCAGTTGGCCTGTTCCAGGATTGCCGAAATATGCTCTTTTTCCACTTCCTGCAGGCTCTTCTTGCGGCTTTTTTTTTCGTGTGCAGAACTGAAAATCGGCAGTTCCTGGGGTTGGATTGAACGAGATTTCCCCACGACCACTGCCCGTTCAACGGCATTTTCCAGCTCCCGCACATTGCCCGGCCAGTCGTAGAGCATCATTTCGTCCAGGGCTTCCCGGCTGAAGGAGTCAACAGGTTTGTTTGTCTCCTGGGCGAATCGCAGGCGGAAATGCTCAGCGAGTAATGGAATGTCTTCCTTGCGCTGGCGAAGGGGGGGTATATGCAGGCAAATGACCTTCAGCCGGTAGTAGAGGTCCTGGCGAAAGCTTTTGTCCATGACGGCCTGTTCAAGGTCCTTATTTGTGGCGGCAATAACCCGGAAATCGGCCGCAATGGGCTGGTTGCCCCCTACTCGGTAGAATACACGTTCTTCCAGGACCCGCAAAAGGTCAATCTGCATCCGCAGAGATATTTCACCGATTTCATCCAGAAAGAGACTCCCGCCGCAGGCTATTTCCAAACGGCCTTTCTTCGTGGCCTTGGCGTCAGTAAAGGCCCCTTTTTGATGACCAAAGAGTTCACTTTCCATCAAATGTTCGGGCAGTGCTCCACAGTTGACAGCCACGAAGGGCCCTTGGGACCGGGAGGATCTGGTATGAATGGCCTTGGCCACCAGTTCCTTGCCAGTTCCGGTCTCTCCGGTGATCAGGACAGTGGATTCGGATGGAGCGACTTCTTGTATCAGGTCAAAGACCTCCTGCATGGCCTGAGACTGGCCGATGAGGTTCTCAAATCGTGTCCGTTCCTGATATGCAGCTCGTAGATAGATGTTTTCCCTGGCCTGGGCCCGGCGGTCCAGGATCTTTTCAATGAGTACAGTCAGGGTTTCGGGCTCAAAGGGTTTGAGTAGATAATCGTTGGCCCCGTCTTTCATAGCCTGGACCGCAGTGGATATGGAACCGTATGCGGTAATCATGACCACGGCGGTGTCCGGATCGGTGTCCCGTATCTTCTGCAAGGCCTCCAGGCCGCTCATGCCCTCAAGTTTGATGTCCAAAAAAACTATGTCGTATCTGGTCTGGGCAACCCGTTCCAGGGCCTCTTCAGCACTGGAGACTGCCTGAACATCAAAATCGTCCCTGGCCAGCCAGGCGGACAAGGATTCGCGAAGTATGAGTTCATCGTCAACGATGAGGATGCTCGCTCTGGCCATGCCTCCCCCTTATGAAATGCGGCTGTGGTCCAAAAGGGTCAGAAGTCAACTTCTCTCTCCGGTAAGCCTTTTCTGTTTTTGGGTCAAAACGCCCAAAAAGGAATGTTGTCGGATTGATTCGTGATGAAACTTGCGAATTTGCTCGTAAGGGCGAATGATCATTCGCCTTCTTGTACCTGGTATGCTTTATGTATACTTGTCTTTTGGCTGGCGCAAAGGCAGACAGACCCGGACAGTCGTCCCCTGCCCCGGCTCTGAATTGACATAAATGGAACCGCTGTGCTGCTGGATGATGCCGTAGACTACGGATAAACCAAGCCCCACACCTTTGCCTTTGGCTTTGGTGGAAAAAAAAGGGTCAAAGAGGCGGGGAATGGTGGATTTGGGCACACCCACACCTGTATCCCGGACCTGGACAACGACTTTGTTCTGGTCCGGCCAGGTTTCGATATGCAGGATGCCGCCCTGGGTGGCCTCCATTGCTTCAGCAGCATTGGATATGAGGTTCATGAACACCTGTTTGAGCTGTTCTCCGTCGCCTACAATGTCCGGAAGCTTGGGACTGAGGTCTTTTTCTACTTTCACCCCGGTTATCTTGAGAAAGTTGGCATTTAAAAACAAAAGGTCTTCAAGCAGGGTATTCAGATTCAGCGTAGACATTTCCAGCTTGGTTTCCCGGGAAAAAGATAGCAGGTTGGAAGCGATGCGGCTGATGCGCCTGGTTTCGGTTTCCATCAGCCCGAGATAGCGGTTGAAGTCCTGCACATTCTTTTCATTCAATTTTCCTTCCTTGATGATACGCTTCATGAGGAGTGTTAAATTTAATATGCCGGAGATAGGGTTGTTGATCTCATGCACAACCGAGGCTGAGAGTTTTCCTAGCGAAGCCATCTTGTCCTGGTGTAAAAGCTCCTCCTGCCGTTTTTTGAGTTCCCTGGTCCGTTCCTCTACCAGCCGTTCCAAATCGCGGTTGATTTCTTGGTCTTCTTTTTCCCGTTTGGTAACGTCCCGGCTGATTTCAATGAATTTGCTGATGGTGCCGTCCTTCTCCCAGATAGGATAAATGGTGACTTCAATGTACACCACGTTGCCTTCCTGGTTGACCCGGGGGAATATGCGCTGACGCATTTCCCGGGAAGCAATGACTTCCTGCAGCGGACAGACAATGTCTTTATTTCCATTACATTGGCATTGTCGGTTGATGTGTTGATAAACTTGGTAGCATTTGTGCCCGATGACTTCCGAACGGGTGAGGCCCATTCGATCCAGAAAGGCGGTGTTCGCCTCCACAATAGTCATGTCCGGGGTGATGACCAGGATAAAGTCTTGAATCCCATCCAGGATGGCTTCTATTTCCTGAGTCCTTTCCCGCAGTTTGTTTGATTCATAGGTGATCGATTCCCAGAACATGCGGAAGGCTTGATAGGACATAATCCGGACGTTCTGGGGTCTGCTGGCCAAGACCTCATAGAAGAGCTCCTGGTCTGGACTGAGGATGATAATCAGCTCTATGCCATAATAGGGATCAAAGAATTCGGAATAGTCCTGGACTGTGAGAAGACCCAAGCGGCGGGCCATGACCATGCCCGGGGCTTCGGGGTCTGAATCGGCGACTGCAACTATCTTGGCAGCCAAAGATGCGTGTTCAAAATACTCTGCGGCTGTCGTCTCCAAGACATCGGCAGTGAATTCCGTCCCGCCAATGATGGCAATATTCATAACCGTCTCGGATGAAGTTGGGAGATTGCTTCGAGTTGCTCGCAATGACTCTCTATTCCTGAACTTTCCGTATTCCCTGAATCCTTATGTAGAACGTTCATGGTCCGGGCCCGTCCCAAACGGGACAGGCCAGAGTACTGGTTAGATTTCCAAAAACTCCCGGACGCTTGTGACTACTTGATCTGTACAGTGCGGTCCTTTGGGGATGTCGTCCTCAGCCTCCATGCTCATTGCATCGTACTGGGTGTAGCTGGTATCGGCGATGTGGTCGGCCACAGCCGTGAGCATGATGACCGGGATATCGGCTGTCTTTGATTCGGCCTTGAGCTCTTTGCACATCTGCACACCGTCTTTGACCGGCATCATGACGTCTAAGACGATAATATCCGGCAGATCGGCGTTGACCCGATCCCAGCCTTCGACGCCGTCATACGCTACGTCCACTGTACAATTGAGCTTTTCCAGTTTGTTTTGAACCACGCTGACGACATCCGGATCATCGTCAACAACAAGGATTCTTTTTGTCGCTATAATCTTCCTCCTAGAGTTGTGTTCACAGGGCAAATGAGTAGGTGAATATTGTGCTAACAAGCATATCGTTCCTTAAACCTGAGGTCGCGGATAAAGACCGCTACGTTCAGCAATCTCCGGGACCTTTTCCTCCCATTCAATGGCCATAATATGAAAACCGTGCACGCCTTCGCATTCCTTGAGCCGTTGGATGGATTCCACAGCAATGGTGATACCTTCGGCGGCCTGCTGGTCCTTAGGAGTGTCGGCCATGCGTTTGACCACATGATCCGGTATATCCATCCCCGGGACTCTCTTCTGCATGAATCTGGCCATGCCAGCTGACTTAAAAGGGGTTATTCCGGCCATGATATGGGCTTTTTCATGCAGTCCCCGGTCACGAACTCCTTGCATCCACTCCTCAAACTTGTCCAGATTGAAGATGCATTGGGTTTGAATGAATTCCACTCCGGAAGCCACTTTTTTGGCCAGCCTGGGGACACGGATTTCAAATGGGTCGGCAAATGGGTTGGCGGCAGCCCCGACAAACATCTGCGGAGGGCGCTTGATGTCATCACCTCCAAGGAATTTTCCTTCATCCCGCATATGTCGCACTGTTTGGATCAGCTGCATAGAATCCAGGTCATGCACGTTTTGACCCTGGGAACAGTCGCCAAAGCTCTGATGGTCTCCGCTCAGACAAAGGATATTATGAATGTCAAAAGAGGCTGCGCCCAGGATATCACTTTGCAGGGCTATGCGGTTCCTGTCCCTGGTGACCATCTGGAGTACCGGCTCCACTCCCATGAGCTTGAGCTGGATGCAGGCGGCCAGACTGCACATCCTGGTCACAGAGGTCTGATTGTCGGTGATGTTGATGGCGTCGACATGGTCTTTGATCAGTTCCGCTTTTTTCTTGATCACCTCCGGATCGCTGCCCCGGGGCGGACCGCACTCCGAGGTTACAGCCATGTGGCCGGCAGCCAGAACCTTTTCCAGTTTGCTCGGTGTCTTTTCATTCATGACTGCACATCCTCCCTGACGACTTTTCGCGGCCCACCGGCCCTGTCTGTGGTCCAATCTTTCAGCGGCATCAGCTGTTCATAATCATCCATGCGACCTAAAGCAGCCAAGCGGTCGATGATAAGTTGCCAGGCACAAGGCAGATCGGGATTGATTTCACATTTGCCCTTGGTCGAGCCTCCGCAAGGACCATTGAGCAGTCGTTTGGCACAGCGGGAAATAGGGCAGACCCCGGCGGTCTGGCTCAGGATGCACTGCCCGCAGGCCTGGCAGCGTTCGGTCCACAGGCCACGCTCTTCAGTTACCCCCAGAAAGCAGGTATTCACTCCGGGAAAGATCGGCAGGCGGGGGTAGGTCTCGGCCATGAACTGTACGCCGACCCCGCAGGCCAAAGAAACCACCGCATCATATTGATCGGCAATGTTCCGAATTTCTTCCAGGTATTCATGGTCGCACTGGCGCTCCAGGGTACGTTCATCAACCCGTACTTCCTTGCCTTGATTCAAAAAGGACATGCGCAAGGTCGAGGCCAAAACAGCCACTTCCTTCTTGCCCCCAGCTTCGCAGACGGTCACACATTCGTTGCAGCCCAGGATAAGTAAGGACGAGACGTCCTTGACCATGTCCATGATCTCCTCGACTGGCTTTCGATCAGCAACAATCATGGTTCATCCTCACTTGGTCGTAGTATTATTTTCTTAAGCCGCCTTTGGCTTTCTGGCCGCTTTGAGGGGATTGGGACCCAAGCGGCGGATTATTTCATCCATCTCCATGGCGTACTGGGCAAATCGGGGGCCTTCACCAGAAGACAAGTTGTACATCCCCACTCGCTCCCCGCCCACACCGACCTGATCCAGGATGGCCCGGGCCTGTTCCACACGTTTTCTGGCTCGCAGATTCCCTGTCTTGTACCGGCAGTCTCCTTCCAGACAGCCGACCACAAATACCCCGTCCACCCCTTTTTCAAAGGCGTGCAGGAGGTGGACCAGGTCTACTTTGCCTGTGCAAGGGACTCGCACGATTTTTATGTCCGGGGGATAGTTCAGTCGCATCGAACCTGCCAGGTCCGCGGCTGAATAGCCTCAGAAATTACAGCAAAAGGCAAGGATGATGGGCACAAAGCCTTGGCTCATAAGACTCCCTCCAGTAATGCTTCGATTTCACTTTCAATTTGAACGTCTTCATACCAATTGAGCTCAATGGCCTTGGCCGGACATTCGGCAGCGCATACCCCGCAGCCCTGACACAAGGCCTCATCGATTTCACTGACCCCTTGTTCATTGATCCGGGGCACGCCGAAGGGGCAGGCCCGAACACAGACCAGGCAGGCAGCACATTTGTCCGGGTCCACTGTGGCTGTGACCGCAGAGAGGGTCAGGTATTCCTGGGAGAGATAGGTCACCGCCCGGGAAGAGGCGGCCAAGGCCTGGGCGATGGCTTCGGAAATGAGCATTGGACTGTGGGCCGTTCCGCAGACAAAGACCCCTTCCGTACCCATATCCACCGGCCGCAGCTTCACATGGGCTTCCAAGAAATGACCTTCCTCATTTCTGGCCAGTTTCAAAATCTGAGCCAGTTCTTCGGTATCCTCAGCCACCAGGCCGGCACTTAAGGCCACGATGTCCGAGTCTATGGACAAGGGTCGGTCCAGAATGGGATCCCGGACCTGAACCTGCAAGCCATCCTCACCCTGTATGACCTGGGGAGGATTCTCGGGAGTGAAGTGAATGAAGATGACCCCCAGCTCCCTGGCTTTGGTGTAGTATTCCTCCAAAAGACCATAGGTGCGGATGTCCCGGTAGAGGACGAAGACCCGGGCGTTGGGGTTCTCCTCCTTGATATGGATGGCGTTTTTGACTGCGCTCTGACAGCAGATCCGGGAACAATTGGGGTTGTCCTCGTTGCGCGATCCCACGCACTGGATCATGACCACTGAGGACAGATCCTTGGCCCCCTGGTTGTCCAGGCGGTCGGCCAGCTCGATTTGAGTCATGACCTGGTCGCTGTCCGGATAGAGATACTCAGTGGGCCGGTATTCAGAGCCGCCGGTGGCCAGGACAATGGCCCCGTGCTCCAGCTTCCGTTCATACATGGCCGGTCCGACGATGAGCTCGGTGCTGAAGTTGCCCTTAAATCCGGAACTGTTCACAATCAAAGACTCGGTCAGGACCTGGATGTTGTCGTGGCTGGTCACTTTCTGGGCCAGATCCCGGATCAGCTCCTGGACATCGGCCCCTTCAATGGTTTTGGTCAATCGCCGGGCCAGACCACCGAGCTCCTTCTCTTTCTCTACCAGATAGGTTTCAAATCCCTGGTCCCCAAGGCTCAAAGCGGCTGTCATTCCGGCGACACCACCGCCGACCACCAGGGCCCTGGGGGTGACCGGAATGCGCTTTTCATGTAAGGCCGCCAGTTTTGCCGCCCTGGCCACAGCCATATGCACAAGCTGCTTGGCCTTGTCCGTGGCCTGATCCGGGTCGTCACCGTGTACCCAGGAGTTTTGGTTGCGGATATTGGCCATTTCAAAAAGGTACTTGTTCAATCCGCAGGATTCCAGGGTCTCCATGAAGATGGCTTCATGGGTCTTGGGTGAGCAGGAGGCAACCACGATTCGGTTCAGATTGTTTTCTCGGATGACCTCCTTCATCTGCTGTTGGGCATCTTCGGAGCAGGTGAAAAGGTTTTGAGTGGTATAGGCCACTCCGGGCAGGGTGCTGGCGTACTCTTCCACCTGGGGAACGTCCACGACGCCGCCGATGTTGATGCCGCAATTACAGACAAAGACCCCGATCCGGGGATCCTGGCCCTGGACATCCAATTCTCCCGGAAGTTCCAAAGACTTGGTCCGGGTATGCCGGACAGGAGACAGCATGCGTCCGGCTGCACAGGCAGCGGCACTGGCATCGGCCACAGAGCTGGGGATGTCTTTGGGGGCCTGGAAGATGCCGCAGGCATAAATTCCAGGTACCGAGGTATCCACCGGAGCAAATGGGGATGACTGCACAAACCGGGAGGAATTGAGCTCGATGCCCAGGCGCTCGGCCAAAGCCTGATTCTGGGAGGAGGACTCAAAACCTACGGACAAAATGACCATATCAAAGGTTTCGTCCACGACTTCGCCCTGTTCGGTCACATAGCGCACCGAAAGGTCGTTGTTGGGCAGGGGGTCGACGGTGTGCACCCTGGCCTTGACAAATCTGACCCCTTCTTTGTCTTTGGCCCGCAGGTAGTACTTCTCAAAGTCCTTGCCAAAGGTGCGGATGTCCATATTGAAGATGGCGCAGTCCAGATCACCCGGGGCATGCTCCTTGGCCACCATAGCTTCCTTGATGGCATACATGCAGCACATGGAAGAGCAGTACCCATTGCCGCAGCGGTTGGTGTCCCGAGAGCCCACGCACTGCAGCCAGGCAATGCGGGCGGGCTCCTTGTCGTCGGAAGGACGGACCAAGTGCCCCATGGTTGGTCCGGAGGCGCTTAAAATACGTTCGAACTCTAAGCTGGTCAGCACGTTGGGATGAGTTGTATGGTGGTAGAACTCTTCCAATTTGGCCGGGTCAAATACTTGGTTTCCCGGGCAAAGAACGATGGAGCCGACTTCCAGTTCCAGATCCACCGGTTGCTGGGAATGGTCGATGGCCTCGGCCAAACAGGCTTGCACGCACTGTTCACATTCGCAGCAATAGCCGCAGTTCAGGCAGCGATCAGCTTCGGCCTGTCCGGCCTGGGCATCCAGCCCAAGTTCAACTTCTTTAAAAGTGCAGGTCCGTTCATCGTTTTCCAGTTCCGGCATGTCCACCCGGGGGGTCGAGGGCTGTCCTTCCGGCAGGGAACACCAGTTCGGTGTCTCTTTTTCCGGTAAGGCCTCCCGGCCCTGAGAGAGGTCCTTGCCGTCCAGATAACGGAGAATGGATGTGGCCGCCTCTCGTCCGGCGGCAACGGCCCCTATGGCCACCCAGGGACCGGTTTGCAGGTCGCCGCCGGCAAAAACCCCTTCGACTCCAGTGGCAAAAGTGACCGGATCGGTCTCAATGGTTCCCCAGCGGGTAAAGGACAGGTCCTGGATGTCATCAAAGACAGAGAGATCCGGCTGCTGGCCGATGGCCGGAATGATCTGATCACAATCCAGATCGAATTCGCTGTCCGGAACCGGAACCGGACGCCGCCGGCCTGAAGAGTCTGGTTCGCCGAGTTCCATCTGAATGCAACGCAGGCCGGCAACTGTGCCGTCTTGAACCAGGATTTCCTGGGGCGCGGCCAGATAGAGGAACTCGATCCCTTCGCATCGAGCACCTTCCACTTCCTCGGGAAGGGCGGGCATTTCATCGCAGGAGCGGCGATACAAAATGGTTACTCTTTCCGCCCCCAAGCGTTTGGCGGCCCGGGAGACGTCTACAGCCACATTGCCGCCCCCGACTATAACCACATGCCGGCCTACGGGGGCCTGCCCCTGCAGGTTGACCTCCCGCAGAAAGTCAACTCCCTGGCGCACTCCTTTGGCCTTTTCTCCAGGGATGCCCAGTTGCATGCCCTTGTGGGCTCCGGTGGCCAGGTAGATGGAATGAAAGCCTTGGGACCTGAGCTGATCAAGGCTGACCTCCCGGCCCAAAGCCGTGTTTGTCTTGATTTCCACCCCCAGGTTGGTAATCACTTCAATTTCAGCATCCAGTATCTCCCTCGGCAGCCGATGAGCGGGAATGCCCAGGCGGAGCATGCCGCCGGGCTGCGAACCGGCTTCAAAAATCGTACTTGTGATTCCCTGCCTGGCCAAATGATAGGCACAGGAGAGTCCGGCCGGTCCGGAGCCAATGATGGCCACTTTTTCCGGGCGATCCGGAGCACAGGGGATCTCTATCTCCCTGGGGTCAAACTGATCAGCAGCCAGACGCTTTAGAGAACGGATGGCGATGGGGTCGTCCAATTCGGCCCGGCGGCAGGCATCTTCGCAGCCGGCGGGACAGATTCGGCCCAAAACCCCGGGCAAGGGAAGTTCCTGCATAATGATCTGCAAAGCTTCTTTGTATTTGCCCTGTTTGACCATCTGCACATAGCCCTGGACATTGAGTCCGGCCGGACAGGCCAGACGGCAGGGCGCCTTGTCTCCTTTTTCAATGGCGTAGGCCCCTGGTATGGCCTGGGCATACCGTTTGTAGGCGGCTCTACGTTCAGAGAGTCCAAGATCATAATTGTTGGGCAGCACTACCGGACAGGCGTTGGCGCATTCCCCGCAGCTGGTGCACTTGGCTGGGTCCACATAGCGCGGATGCTGATGCACTTTGACCGTGAAATGACCGGGTTTGCCCTCAACCCCAGTGATCTCGGCATTGGTCACCAAATCAATATTTAAATGCCGGCCGACCTCGACCAGTTTGGGTGAAATAATTCACATGGCACAGTCATTGGTTGGGAACGTTTTGTCCAACTGGGACATTAATCCCCCAATGGCCGAGTCTCGTTCCAGGAGGTACACAGCGTATCCGGAATTGGCCAGATCCAGGGCTGCCTGCATGCCGGCAATTCCCCCTCCGGCCACCATGACCGCACCGACCATGTCGGTCTGGGTTGAGCCAGAGGTATTGCCTGCTGAAGGATCGTAAAGCAGCATAGTGATTATCCTCGCATAGCTTCAATAATTTCAGGTTGTTTTCTTTTCCACCCCATAGTGGTGATGATCACGCCCCCAAAGCCCGTGTTTTTGAGCCCTGAATTCACCTCCTCACCATGCATGGTGCGTTGCGGTTCGATTCGGCGTAGTTTTGTGAACAGGGCCTGTTGCCGTTTTTTCATGCTTGTTTGATAGGGATTCAATGGTCTTGATGTCAAGCACAGTTTTTGTCAAAGATTGGTATTTTGTTTTATCTTTGTATGAAAAACAGTTATTGGTTATCAGGAGCTGATTGGGAATCCCTTTTTTATCTGTTCCAAATCGGGATCGTTTGTATGCTTCGTTAGCGCAAGCATGCCTGCACTTCATCAGGCATGTGGATTTTACCGAAGAACGAGGAGGCAGTCAAGGGATTTGAAAAAAGTGTTGATTCTTTCGACGTTGGATTTTGCAGCAGTTGGGGCCGAAAGCAGGACGGGAGACAGATTTTTTCATGCTTTGTTCGCGCAAGAGCGCCTGCGTTTTGGCAGGCATGTGGGTTCATGAAAGAGGGTTTGTTGAATCCAGGGCAGATATCCATGGATACGTGTCTCTGGCCCGGATTTGCCAATGTCTTGCCACCAGCCTGCTTTTTTATTAAGGTACATTCGTTTGTGGGAAGAATGGTTGTAACTATCCGATATTGAAAGATTATGGGGGCAGCATGAAGTTGGCTGTAGCTGGGAAAGGGGGTGTGGGCAAGACGTCTTTTGCTGTTTGGCTGGGGGATTATCTGGCCAGACAGGGTGAAGATGTGTGGATGGTGGATGCGGACACAGCACTGTCCTTGGGTCCGGCTCTGGGCTTGACTCCGGATCAGGTGCCGACCCCCCTGGTTCAGCAAAAAGAACTGATCCAGGAACGGGTGGGCAGCGGATTCATCAATATGAACCCTAAGGTCGACGATCTGGCCTCCCGTTTGAGTACAACTGTGCGGGGCATGCATTTACTGGTTATGGGCACAATAGCCGGGGCTGGCAGCGGTTGCGGCTGCTCAGCCAATGCCTTGCTCAAAGCCATGCTCGTGCACTTGATCATTCACCGGACCCAGTGGCTGATAGTGGATTTAGAGGCCGGGGTGGAGCATTTGGGGAGAGGCACGATTTCCAGTGTCGACGGCCTGATTGTGGTCAGTGAACCCAGCATGCGCAGCCTGAATACTGCCTCTGAGATAAGCCGGCTGGCCGCTGATTTGGGCTTGAAAAAACAGGCCATGGTCTTGAATCGGGCAGCGGAAGGGTATGCTCCACCCCAAGAGATAGTTCTGCCTCCAGTTCTGGCCCGTATTCCCTCCCTTGAATCGCTTGTTGAGCAGCAGCAGCATACGGCCTCTGTTTTGGATCTTCCAGAGCGGGACTCTTTAGATCATATCTGCGCTGCTGTCTTGCAGCATTTTCAATAATCAAATAGATGAGATATCAAACAAAAGGTAGAAACGTATGGCATTATCCATAGCCTTTTCCGGCAAAGGTGGTACAGGAAAGACAACATTGGCCGGTCTGCTGGTCCGTTATCTGATCAAAAAAGACAAGGGACCGATTTTAGCCGTGGATGCAGACTCCAACTACAACCTGAACGAGGTCCTGGGCGTGGAGGTCCATGAGACCTTAGGCGGCGTGCGGGAGCGGATGAAAAAAGGGGATGTCCCCAACGGGATGACCAAGGACCGGTTCATGTCCATGCAGCTGGAGCAGTCCATTGTGGAGGCCAAAGACTTTGATCTGGTGGTTATGGGACAGCCTGAAGGCCAGGGCTGCTACTGCGCGGCCAATACATTACTCAGTGAGTTTTTGAGCAAGCTGACCAAAAACTACCAGAGCATTGTTATGGACAATGAAGCTGGGATGGAACATATCAGCAGGCTGACCACGAAAAATATCGATACCCTGCTCATTGTTTCCGATCCATCCAGACGCGGTCTGCAAGCGGCCCAGCGGATCAAAGAACTGGCCCACTCATTAAATATAGGGGTCAAAGATATTTACTTGATTTTAAATAACGTGCAACAGGAGCCCTCTCAGGCTGTCCTGGATATTATTGAGCAGGCAGGCATGACCCTGCTGGGGACTGTGGGGGCGGATCAAACCCTGGCCGAGTACGACATGACCGGTCGGCCCACTGCTGAACTGCCGGAGGACAATCCAGTGGTCCAGAGTGCATTTGCCATGTTCGACAAAATCGTTGCGGATTAGGCCGGTGGTTGTTTTGGACAATCAGTTCCCTTTGTTGACCGGACGAAGGCAAGCACACTTTCATTCCCCGCCAGAAACCCTGTGGATTTACTCCTTTCAAGGGAGGTTTTCTCCCGGATTGACCAAGACCCTGGATCATTTTATTGGTACATGGGTAGAGGACGACCTGTCCTTTCTTTTTTTCACTCAAGCCAGTGATGGGCAAGTCCGAGTTCTGCAGGATCAGTGCCCCTGGGTCCAGGCCCTGGACTGCTATCAGATGAGCTATTGGGATTGGATAGGGGGAAAATTGGATCCGTTCACTGTGGGCCAAATTCATGTTACTCCGGTCTGGAGTCATCCTTCAGGGCCTGCGGACAGTGAAACTATTCTGCTCCAACCAGGGGTTGTATTTGGTGGGGGAACACATCAGACTACCCTTGATTGCCTCAAGGCTTTGAACTTTTTGGCCCAAAAAGAAATTCGCGGACGGTTGCTTGATTTGGGCAGTGGTACAGGGCTCCTGTCCTTAGCCGCTGCCAAGTTGGGCTGGGAACAGGTCGTGGCTGTGGATTTGAACCCCTTGGCCGCCTGGACGACCAAGATAAATGCAGATGGCAACAATTTAACGGATCAAATCCTTGCCATTCAAGGCCGGGGTGAGGAGTTTCTGGATATGCCGGCCCAGACCCTGGTGGCCAATATCCATTACGATGTTATGGTCCGGATCGTGCAGACTCAAGCATTTAGGGGTATTCGTCATTTTGTTCTCTCCGGGCTGCTCCGGTCCCAGGCTATGGCTGTGCTCGAGCAGCTCAAAGGGCTTGGAGCACTGATTGAAGGTGTGCTGGAGGATGGGACCTGGTTTACCCTGGTCGGACAACAACAGTCCCATATAAAGTGACAAATCGTAACAATAGGTGTTTCATTGCTCGTTATGACCGATCATCACCCCCACCCTGCGGCTAGTCCCGGCAGCTGGGTGCATACTGTGCATTTGGATCCGCCGTCTTTTGAAGACAACAGTGCAGATGTCGACCGTCTGTTGCGGGCTCTGCGACAAAAAAGCGGATTAAAGGGCCTGGTTTGCGATTTGGAATGGATGGCCAAGGTATCCGATATCATGCGGAACAGCGGCTTTGCCCTCCGCTGTACCCTGTATTCCGACGGACACATCACTCCTTTGACCGGTATAGAGG
>Ga0182239_1000539_pt1 | contig 13740 bp, 8 predicted proteins | sample hydfrate6_PW_210_FD_132456 | JGI IMG/M metagenome (GOLD analysis project Ga0182239, IMG submission 132456) | Subsurface microbial communities from deep shales in Texas, USA - hydraulic fracturing test 6_PW_210 | ecosystem: Environmental > Aquatic > Deep subsurface > Shale gas/oil reservoir >... | reverse complement strand
CTTGCTTATGGTCCGTACTTTGGCCGGTGATTCGACTATTATTAGATCTCTGCTCATGATGAGGTGGCTATATATGCTGGAGTCCTTGTTATCAAGGGTAAAAAAATAGAAGAGTTGAAAGCGGGATTTTTTGCGGGTTTTAATAAAAAAGTGAAGGTGTTAGGGATTTAATTTGATGTGCATCGGCAGAAAACAAAAAATTTCCCGGCATGATTATTTTGCCCTGGGGACGTAAAATCCGCATTTTTTTGAAATGGTGATTTAAGGCCGGGAAAGGTGGTTTTTGATGCAGGTATAAGGGTTTGTTTTGAGCTTTTATTGTAAATGTTCAGTATATTATACGGGTCCAATCCACCTGTGCATCCGCCTCCTCTCCACGTATGGTCCGTACTCTGTAAGAAAGGCAACTAGTGAAAACAGCCGGCGGTTTTTCTGTCGTACCGCCGGCTGATTTTCCATAAATTACATATACCCGTCTTCGGACGGGTCATAGTCTATGCCTATTACCCGGTTGTTTCCCCCCAAAACGATACGCCCTTGGTCTTCATAGTATAAGATTGTGCGAACAGTATCGCTTCCATAGTAAAAAGGGATAAATGCTTTTCCCGAACTTCTGGACTGAGAATCATCCGGCTGTCCAATAATATCAAATACCTGGGTTTGCCCCATACCCTTTTCGATCTTTGCAAAAGGCTCATCAGGTGGAATGTTTTGAGTCGTCTCGCCGGTGTTTGTGCTGGAAGCCGTGGTCGCACAACCAGAAAGGACCACCACCAAAAACAATAAACAAAAAAGCCCGGCGATAGGTTGCAGTTTGGTTGGCTTTGTCATGCCCATAAAAAACCTCCATTTTTGGGTTTAGAAGTTTATTTTTGTACCGGAAGACCGAAAGCCAGTACATTCAGAATCAATTCCGAAATGGCCGTAAAACTATGTTGATTTTTGCCTCGGACAAGCTTTTTAATGGATGAGTCAAGGAAACTTTACCAATTTTGTCCAAAAATTAAAAGAAAAATTTGAGCCGTGCAGCAGTGGGGTCAGGCGTCAAAGCTTCCGATTAATATTGCGAGGCTATCAAAGAATGGTAGGTAACGACACGGTTCCGACCATCATGCTACCGCTGAGGTATTTGGGATAAAATTTATACTCAAGGGGAGGGATTTTATCTTTTCGTCGCTGTTTTGAACCCGCATGGACTTGAGCCGAGATAATTTTCATTGATTTGATGCAAAACAAGGTTTATGTTTTTTGATGTAATGATTTATAATAATTGCATGTTTAATTTTTGCTAACCAGTTGATGGTTAATTTGTCTCCTTATTTCAGGCAATTGTAGTAATTGAGTATGGATTGTCCATATGATAGTCAGAAAAAAAACTTTATAATTAATTATTCGCATCGTTCTGTATTAGGACGACAATGTAAATGTAAGAATACAAATGACTGGAGTTTAAATGGAAAACGGACAACTGAACTGGATCGCCAATTTCATCTGGGGAATCGCCGACGATGTTCTCCGAGACGTCTATGTACGCGGCAAATACCGCGATGTAATCCTGCCCATGACGGTTATCCGCCGTCTCGACGCCTGTCTGGAATCCACCAAGCAGGACGTTCTGAAAATGAGCGAGCAGCTAGACCAAGCGGGCGTTGCCAATAAAGTCGGCGCTTTGTCCAGGGCTGCCGGGCCGGACGCCAATTACGCCTTTTATAACGACTCCCCGTTCACCCTCCGCGACCTCCAGTCACGGGGAAAAGAGCAGCAGCTCAAGGCCGACTTCGAGGCCTACCTAGATGGGTTCAGCCCCAACGTTCAGGAAATTCTTGAGAAGTTCAAATTCCGCAACCAAATTCCGACGCTCGTCGACGCCGACGCGCTCGGCCCGCTCATCGAGAAGTTTCTCAACCCGGACGTAAACCTCAGCCCGCACCCGGTTCGCGACACCGAGGGCAACGTCCGCCTCCCCGGCCTGGACAACCACGCCATGGGCACGATCTTCGAAGAACTGATCCGCCGCTTCAACGAAGAGAACAACGAGGAAGCGGGAGAGCATTTCACGCCCCGTGATGTGGTCCGGCTCATGGCCAATTTGATATTTTGGCCCATCGCTGACGATATCCGATCCGCCACATATCGCGTTTACGACGGTGCGTGCGGCACCGGCGGTATGCTGACCGTGGCCGAAGACACTCTCCAGGACCTTGCTAATCGGCGCGGCAAGGAAGTTTCCATCCATCTCTTCGGACAGGAGGTCAATCCGGAAACCTACGCCATCAGCAAGGCCGATCTGCTGCTCAAGGGCGAGGGTCAGGGCGCGGAGAACATGAAGTTCGGTTCCACGCTCTCCCGCGATGCCTTCTCCTCAGGAGAATTCGATTTCATGCTTTCCAATCCGCCGTATGGCAAGAGCTGGAAGACCGATCTCGAACGTATGGGCGGCAAAAAGGACATGTCCGATCATCGCTTTATTGTCCAGCATAAGGGCGAGGAACTTTCGTTCATTACCCGTTCCAGTGACGGGCAGCTTCTGTTCCTGGTCAACAAACTGACCAAAATGGTCGAGCCCACCGAGCGCAGCCCGCTCGGCAGCCGCATCGCCGAGGTGCATAACGGCTCGTCTTTGTTCACCGGAGACGCTGGCTCCGGTGAATCCAACATCCGCCGCTGGATCATCGAGAATGACTGGCTGGAAGCGATCATCGCCCTGCCGCTGAATATGTTCTACAACACCGGCATCGCCACCTATATTTGGGTGCTGTCCAACGCCAAGCCGGACCACCGCAGGGGCAAGGTCCAGCTTATCGACGCCACCGAAATCTACCAGCCACTGCGCAAGAATATGGGCGCGAAGAACTGTGAACTTTCCGAGGAGCAGGTCAAAAGAATCTGCGATATGTTTCTGGCTTTCGATGAAACCGAGCAGTCGAAAATATTTCCCAACGCCGCCTTCGGCTACTGGAAAATTCGCGTGGAACGTCCGCTGCGTCTGCGCAGTCAGCTAACCCGCAAGGCGATTCAGGGTCTGCGCTACGCCTCCGGCGACGAAGACATCCGCCAGGCCCTGCACGAAGAGTTTGGCGACGCGCTTTTCAATAACTTCTCCTCCGTGCGCAAGCAGGTGGAGGAGATGCTCCGAGACTGGGGAGGAAATGACGATGACGAATCCGGCGAGACCGAGGACAGCGACGCGCCCAAGTGTACAGCCATCCCGGAGAAAAAACGCAAGAAGCTGCTCAAGGCGGATAGCTGGAAGCGGGACAAGAAGCTTTACGAAGCTGCCCGCACCCTGCAGGACGAACTCGGAGAAGAGGTATATACCGATCACAATATCTTCCGCGATGCAGTTAGCGATGTTTTGAAGAAGCTGGGTATCAAGCTCACCGCTGCCGAGCAGAAAATTATCCTCAACGCCGTGAGCTGGCGAGTGGAGGATGCGCCCCCGGTCATCAAGAAGGCCCACAAGCCGGGTAAAGCTGAAGTCGACCCGCTTCATGGCTTGTATGCCAATCCCGCCGGGGACCCTGGCTTGGTTATCGAATATGAACCCGACAGTGAACTGCGCGACAGTGAACAGGTGCCGCTCTTGGAGGAAGGTGGCATCGAGGCGTTCTTCCGCCGCGAGGTTCTGCCCCATGTCCCCGACGCCTGGATAGATAAGTCGGCGACGAGGCTTGGTTATGAAATTTCCTTTACCCGACATTTTTACAAGCCACCCAAGATGCGGCCGTTGGAAGAGATCAAGGCTGATTTGCTTAAATTGCAGGAAGAAGGTGAAGGGTTGCTTGAAGAAATTATTGGGGGAAACAGCTAATGACTACCCAACGCTATTCTGTAACACCCCATCCGATTGAGACACTGTTAACTTGGATTAAGTCAGGTGAAATTGCCATACCCGAAATACAGCGACCGTTCGTTTGGAACGCCACCAAAGTACGCAAATTTCTTGATTCACTTTACCATGGCTATCCGGTCGGTTACTTGATTGCTTGGCGTAACCCCAACGTGAAACTTAAGGACGGTACATTTTCGGCGGGCAAACGTGTTTTGATAGATGGTCAACAGCGTGTCACTGCACTAATGGCTTCCCTGCTCGGTCATGAAGTACTAACTGACAATTACGAATCTATCCGCATCCGGATTGCTTTTCATCCTGAGGAAGAGCGGTTCGAGGTGCGAAACCCAGCAATTGCAAAGGATGCCGCTTGGATTGAAGACATTGCTGTCCTATTTCATCCTGACGCTGACCTGATCGAATTAACGGAGCAGTATGTCGAGCGTAACCCTAATGCCGACCGAAAATCCGTGGGAAAAGTTTTACAGAGGGTAGGGAAAATTACCAACAACCACGTTGGCCTAATTGAATTGGCCGAGGATTTGGATATTGAAACCGTGACCGAAATCTTCATCCGCGTAAATTCCGCAGGAACTGAATTATCGCAGGCGGATTTCGCAATGTCCAAAATCGCAGTAAACGAAAAATACGGTGGTAATATGCTACGCAAGGCCATTGATTACTTTTGCCACCTTGCTGTTGCGCCGGAGTTTTACTCGAAAATTAAAAACGGAGACCAGGCCTTTGCGCAATCCGAATTTTTTCCGAAGATGGAATGGCTCAAGGATGTCAATGACGACCTCTACGAACCCACGTACACCGATATGTTACGAGTGGCATTTACGTCAGAGTTTGGCCGTGGACGCCTTCAGAACCTCGTGGCGCTGCTTTCGGGACGCAACTTTGAGACCAAGCAATACGAGGACTCCATTGCAGAGGAGTCGTTCTCAAAGTTGAAAACGGGCATTCTTTCCTTCATGAATAGGACCCATTACGAACGACTGACAATGATCCTCCGTTCGACCGGCTTCTTGATTAGCGATTTGATTCGTAGCCGGAATGCAGTCAATTTTGCCTATATCGTCTACTTGCGAGGGCGCAAGGAAGGTATGCCCGCCCATGATATCGAGCGCCTGGTGCGTCGTTGGTATGTCATGTCCATTCTCACCCGCCGTTATTCCGGCACACCAGAAACCGCTTTCGACGTAGATATTCGTCAAATCGAGGCACAAGGGCTGACGCGTTATGCTGAAGCAGTCATCGAAAACGAGTTGCCTTCTACATTCTGGACTGGAATGCTGCCGCAACTGATGGATACGTCATCTTCAACAAGCCCATATTTTATCGCCTACCAAGCGGCGCAAGCACGATTGGGAGACAAGGGGTTCCTGTCCACCGATATTACCGTCCGTGATCTGCTCCTAAATCGAGGGGACAAGCATCACATCTTCCCGCGCAAGTATCTTCAGCAAAAGGGGCTCAAACGCGGGCGCTACAATCAGATCGCCAACTTCGTAATCGCCCAAAGCGAAATCAATATCGCCATTGGCTGCAAAGCTCCGGATATCTACTTCGCAGAACTACACGCTCAGTGTAATGGTGGCGAAAAAAAATACGGAGGCATCACCAATGAGGCCCAGTTGCGCGAGAACCTTCGGGCCAACTGCATCCCAGAGGAAATGCTGGAAGGCAAATTTATGGATTACGATGACTTTCTGGCAGAACGACGTAAGCTGATGGCGCTCCGGATCAAGAAATGGTTGGAGGCGCTGTCATGAGTGAAGCCATGCACGCCTATCCCGAATACAAGGACAGCGGTCTGCCCTGGCTTGGTCGTATCCCGAAGCATTGGGACTGTCTGCCTCATCGGGCGATATTCGAAGAGGTCAAGGAACAAGGGCATGTAGACGAACAGTTGCTTTCGGTCACGATCGGCAAAGGCATCATCCGCCAAGAAAACCTCCTGGCCGATTCGTCCAAGAAAGACTCGTCCAACCTTGACAAGTCCAAGTACAAGCTCGTTGAGCCGGGCGACATTGCCTACAACAAGATGCGGGCTTGGCAGGGCGCAGTGGGAGTATCAAGGTATCGCGGGATCGTGAGTCCAGCCTACATCGTTCAACGCTTGCGGGGCGAATCAAGGCCAGAGTATTTCCACTACCTGTTCAGAACGCCGGGCTTCGCCAAGGAAGCGGAACGTTGGTCGTATGGCATCACTTCGGACCAATGGAGCCTCCGCCCGCAGCACTTCAAGATGATCTATTCGTGCGTGCCTCCACTCGATGAGCAAGGACTGATAGTTGGATTTCTCCGTGGACTTGACCGGCAGGTCCGCCGCTTCATCCGCAATCGGTGGCGGCTGATCGAGGTGTTAAACGAGCAGAAGCAGGCCATCATCAACCGGGCCGTGACCCGCGGCCTCGATCCCAACGTCCCCCTCAAACCCTCCGGCATTGACTGGCTTGGGGATATTCCAGAGCACTGGGAGGCAACAACGCTCGGGCGGCTCGTAAGAACTTTCAAAACAGGCCCATTTGGAAGCATACTGCATCAATCGGATTACGTCACCGGCGGTATTCCGTTGATCAATCCTGTTCATATGTCGGGAGGGCGCATCGCACCGGATAGAAATTGCGCCGTGGATGACGCCACATTCAATCGACTGCGAGAGTATGCCTTGGCAGAGGGAGACATTGTGTTCTCACGCCGAGGCGAGCTTGGTCGCTGCGCTTTGGTTCGCGCAGCGGAGGCCGGGTGGCTCATTGGAACAGGTAGTATACGCGCAAGGCTGCTTCCCGGTGCTGTTGATCCCAGCTACCTCATCGCCGCACTTCAGGGCCGATGGGTTTCGGATTACCTTTCGCTGATGTCGGTCGGAGCAACGATGCAAAGCTTGAATACTGGCATTCTCAGTCGTGTTCCTTTGCCGTTGCCGCCAATCGGTGAGCAGAGGCAGATACCCCTTTTCATTGAGGGTGAGTCCGCTCGTGTCGTTGAAGCCATGGACAAGGCTAGCCGCGAGATCGACCTCATCCGCGAATACCGCACTCGCCTGATCGCCGACGTCGTGACAGGCAAAGTGGACGTTCGGCATCTTGCCCCGCCGTCGGGCAGCAAAGACCTGGAAGAGACGGCTGACGAGCTCGAACCGTTAGACGATGCGGCAGGCGAACTGGAAGACGAAGCTCTAGCCGGGGAGGTATCCCGTGCCGACTGATACCCCACACCAAAACAATCTCGACAATACTGGCGACTACCCCGGCCTGCTGGCCGAAATAAAGGAGCGCGTCCGCTCCGCCCAATACGAAGCCCTAAAGGCAGTCAACAAGGAATTGGTCAGTCTTTATTGGGACATTGGGCGGATCATCGTTGAGCGGCAAGAGACCGAAGGCTGGGGTAAATCAGTGGTGCAGCGTTTATCTTCCGATCTGCGGCAGGAATTTCCCGATGTAAGGGGGTTTTCAGCTCAAAACCTCTGGTACATGCGCCAATTCTATTCCGAGTACCATAACAGTGAAAGACTCCAACCACTGGTTGGAGAAATAGCATGGGCGCATAATCTTGTAATAATGAGTAAATGCAAGGACCCCCTGGAGCGGGAATTCTATATCCGTATGGCCCGCAAATTCGGTTGGTCGAAGAATGTACTCTCCCACCAGATCGACAACCAGACCTACGAGAAATCACTTCAAGGTCAGACCAATTTTGATCAGGCGCTTACACCGGAGTTGCGTGCTCAGGCCAAGTTAGCGGTGAAGGACGAGTACACCTTCGATTTTCTAGAGCTGGGTGAGGAACACAGCGAGCGGGAACTGGAACGGGCGCTGATTGGTCGAATCGAGAACTTCCTGCGGGCCATGGGCGGCATGTTTGCCTTTATGGGCAGCCAATACCGACTGGAAGTGGACGGCGATGAATACTTCATTGATCTGCTCCTATTCCATAGGCGGCTCAAAGCTTTGGTGGCCATTGAGCTGAAAATTGGTAAATTTATGCCGGAGTTCGTCGGCAAGATGCAGTTTTACCTGACGGCGTTGGACCGGCACGTGCGGCAGGAGGATGAAAATCCTTCCATCGGCATCATTCTCTGCAAGGAAAAGAACCGCACTGTAGTGGAATATGCCCTGCGAGACGCCAAAAAACCCATTGGCGTGGCAACGTATGAAATTACCAAAACCCTCCCCCAATCCTTGGAAGGCCAACTTCCGTCCCCGAAGGAAATCGCCCAATTACTGGAGGATTTATAATGCCTACCGACACAAGCGAAAAAGGTCTGGAGACGCTGATTGTCGAATCACTTGTTAATGATGCGGGCTATGTCCAGGGCAGTAACCCCGACTACAGCCGCGAACACGTGATTGACCTGGGCAAACTGAGGACTTTCCTGGAAGACACCCAGCCTGAAGTCGCCGAGGCTCTGGCGCTGGACCAGGAATGCCCGAAGCGGACGCAGTTTCTGCATCGTCTGGACGCGGAGATAACCAAGCGGGGGGTGATTGATGTACTACGCAAAGGCATCAAGCACGGACCTGTCAGTCTGGATCTGTTTTACGGCACGCCGACACCGGGCAATACCAAAGCGGTGAAACTGCACGCGGCGAATATATTCAGCGTAACCCGGCAGCTCCGCTACAGCCAGGACCAAGGGAAGCTCGCGCTGGATCTGGCTATTTTTATAAATGGATTACCGATAGCGACGTTTGAGCTTAAGAACTCGCTCACCAAACAGACTGTGGACGATGCCGTACGGCAATACAAGCGTGACCGTAGTCCGAACGAGCCGCTGTTCAAGTTCGGTCGCTGTATGGTGCATTTCGCCGTGGACGACCACGAGGTGCGGATGTGCACACACCTCAAAGGCAAGGATTCGTGGTTTCTGCCGTTTAACCGGGGATACAACGACGGGGCCGGCAACCCGCCCAACCCGAACGGGCTGAAAACGGATTATCTATGGAAGCAAATTCTTACCAAATCCGGCTTAACCGATATCCTGGAAAACTACGCCCAAGTCGTCGAGGAGAAGGACGAACGCGGGCGCAAGAAGCACCCCAAACAAATATTCCCCCGCTATCACCAGCTCGACGCGGTGCGGAAAATGCTGGCCCATGCGTATGCCAATGGAACCGGCGAGAAGTATCTTGTCCAACATTCGGCAGGCAGCGGCAAAAGCAACTCCATTGCCTGGTTGGCTCATCAGTTGATCGGTCTGGAAAACAATGGAAAGCCTATTTTTGATTCCGTGGTGATCATCACCGACCGACGCGTGCTGGACAAGCAGATTCGGAACACGATCAAGCAGTTCGCCCAGGTTAAGTCTGTTGTCGGCGCGGTAACGGGTGACTCCGGCAGCAAGACACAGCAGCTAAGTGGATTCCTCCGGGCGGGCAAGAAGATCATCATCTCCACAGTGCAGACTTTCCCCTTTGTTCTTGATGAGATCGGGGATGAGCATCGCGGGAAGAAATTTGCCATTATTATCGACGAAGCCCATTCCAGCCAGGGCGGCAAAACCACGGCCAAGATGCACATGGCGCTTTCGCCATCGAAGGGAAAATCAAGCGCAACCGTTTCCGAACAAGAATATAAGATAGCAGCCGAGGATGGGGCTACTTTTGGGACCCCGAAAGAGGAAAGCTACGAAGACATGATCAACAGGATCATGGAGTCGCGAAAGATGTTGGATAACGCCAGCTATTTCGCCTTCACCGCCACGCCCAAAAACAAGACGCTGGAAATCTTCGGCATACCCGGGGAACCGGTGGACGGAAAGATCCCGCATTACCCCTTTCATAGCTATACCATGAAACAGGCGATTCAGGAGGGTTTTATCCTGGATGTGCTGGAGAATTACACGCCGGTGGAAAGTTGGTACCGCTTGGCTAAAACCGTTGAGGACGATCCGGAGTTCGACACGAAAAAGGCGGCTAAAAAGCTGCGGCGCTACGTAGAATCCCACGATTACGCCATAAGAACAAAGGCGGAGATCATGGTCGATCATTTCCACGAGCAGGTGCTTGCCCGGCGGAAGATAGGAGGACGAGCGCGGGCAATGGTGATTTGTAGCAGCATCAAACGGGCGATCCAATACTTCCGGGCAGTGTCCGCGTATCTAAAGGAACGCAAAAGCCCATACCGGGCCATTGTCGCCTTCTCTGATTTCGAAGAGGACGGCCAAAAGGTCACTGAGGCATCGCTGAACGATTTTCCGAGCAACAAGATCGAGGAATACTTCAAAGCGGATAAAATTCATGAAATCCCCGGCAAGGAGCCGTATCGCTTTCTAATTGTGGCCGACAAATTTCAAACCGGTTATGACGAACCGCTCCTGCATACCATGTATGTGGACAAGGTTCTTTCCGGTATCAAGGCTGTACAGACGCTTTCGCGACTAAACAGGGCACACCCGCAAAAGACAGACACTTTCGTGTTGGATTTCATGAATGATGCGGATACAATTAAGGCTGCCTTCTCCGACTACTATCGCACGACAATACTCAGCGACGAGACCGATCCGGACAAACTGCACGACCTCAAGGCGGATATGGATGCCCTTCAAGTATATGCGGATGAACAGGTGGACCAACTGGTTCGGCTGTTTCTTGACGGCGAAGATCGGGACAAACTGGACCCGATACTGGATGCATGTGTAGGCGTTTATAATGAAGATTTGAATGAGGATGAACAGGTAGACTTCAAAAGCAAAGCCAAGGCATTTACCAGGACATATCAGTTTCTGGCATCGGTTCTGCCTTACACCAATGCCTCTTGGGAGAAGCTGTCGATTTTTCTCAATTTCCTGATCCCCAAACTTCCGGCTCCTGTTGAGCAGGATCTCTCAAAGGGTATTCTCGAATCCATAGACATGGACAGTTACCGCGTAGAAAAGCAACAGACAATGAAACTCACGCTTCCGGATGAGGACGCCGAGATAGAACCCGTTCCGCCACCCGGGGGCGGGCCCAAGCCGGAACCTGAGCTGGATGCGCTGAGCAATATCATTAAGGCCTTCAACGACCGGTTCGGAAATATAGAATGGGAAGATGCGGACCGCATCCGTCAAGTGATCACCGAAGACATCCCGGCCAAGGTAAAAGAGGATCAAGCATACCAGAACGCGATAAAGAACAGCAGCAAATCTGCTGCCAGGCTGGAGCACGACCGAGCCCTGGAGAAAGTGGTCATCAGTATGCTGTCCGACCATACCGAGCTGTTCAAACAATTCAGCGACAATCCTGACTTCAAGAAGTGGCTGGCGGATACAATCTTCGGTGTAACCTACGAGGAAGCATCCTGATATTTGATGTAGGCCGGAATTGAAGTCCTATATTTATTTTAGGACCGGACTGTTCACTGCACGCCTTATTTAAGGCATGAAAAATAATTCTTAAATCCACCTTAACTAATCGTCCAGTTTTTGATGGGAATTTAAAAATCCGCGCGGAATGAGTGTGCGGTGAGTATAACTACTTCAACTTTAAAGGACTTTTTTTGAATTTATTGACCGTCCCACAGACCTACCTTCGTCATAAGCGATACGCGTGGATAACCTGGCCAGCACTTATTTGCGTAGCGATCAGTTGGTGGCAGCCTGCTCTCATCATATTTTTCCTAATAGCAGTCTATAACTGGATCAGGCTTCATTGGCTTTTGCCGCACGAAAAGAACTGGCTTCGTAAATCCCAAAAGGAGTTGCGAGCAATGAACCCTGAGTCTGCAGCAGTATTGCTTGCCAATATACCTGTTGCCGCCGGTTATACGGTACGGATTCATGCACAACTGCTGCGCGTGCGTGCGTTGCTTAATGCAGGCAATCATTTAGAAGCTCAACGTAGCCTTTATGAGATTGACACAACAGCATTCACCGGAGAAGAAAAAATACGTTTCAGATGCTTGCAAGCATATTTCTATCAGCAATCCGGTAATATTAAGGCTTTTATAAAAGCTACACAGGATTGGGATGAAGCAGAAGTATGGCGGGATACAGAAAGCACATTGCTCAAATCTCAGGCTTTGCAGGAGCAGGAGGATTTGATTTCCGCACGAGAATACCTGGAGGCGCGAATAGAGCTTGATAATTTTCCTGCGGAACTTTTCAAATTATATAATGATTTGGCAAATGGAGAAGGTCTTGCAGGGCGACATAAGCAGAAACTGAACTATCTTGAAACAGCTTGGCACTATTGGTGTCAGGCACCGGAGCCGTCCGCGTTGCAATATCTTGTCCATAACTTGGCTGTTGGAAAGGTGCGCAACAATGAGGTTGCTGAAGCCAAGCACATCGTCACAGAGGCGTTTTCGTATATAGACCGGAATAACCCGCATCAGGTGTTGATGTGGCACAACCTATGTGTCGAAATTGCGCGTGAAGCCAAGGACAAGGATTGGCTTCAATCTGCCTACAAAGATTATGATGCGCTTTGTGCCGAGCTGGAATATACTCCCGGAGAGCGGCTTACTCTGGCCATCACGCGTCTGCGCATGGAGTTTAACGATGGCCTGGCAGATGATTTTTCCAGGTACCCGGCCAAGGTCAATGCGCTTCTTGATGACATGCAATTGTTGAGTAGCTCAGAGCAGTTGGCAGCTTTGAAAGAAATAACACATAATTTGGAACAGGTCATGCTGAGTCTGGGCAATGCCTCAAAGATATTCGAGGAGTGTGGCCGAGTGCATAAACGCTGCGACAACATGATGCTGCAACGGGAGGATGTGATCGCGGAACAGCTTATAAGCCTACCACCGAATTTGGTTCATCAGCGGCAGCATTGGTTGGGGTTGCAACACCATATTGAAAAAATAAGAATTCGCCACTACGCACCACAGTATCCAGCAAAGGCATTGGATAATCTTTTTAAATACCAACAGGAAAGTTCAGAACTGTATCATGAAAAGGGCGCCGTTCGAAATGCCCTGCATGCCAGGATGATAATATGTGACGAATTTATGGCCTATATGGAACAATTTTCACCATATTGCCGGTTGAGATTAAATCAGGATTATGGAGTCTACGCCCTAAATGCCCTTTCACAGGCCGAGCAGCTGCTGGAGCAACGCCAAATTTTTGTCGGGCTTGAAAATGTTATGGTCGGTGTAGCCGAATTTGCTATAAAGTTGCGTGGTGATAAAGAAACCGCTCGCTATTGGACGAAACGTTTTGATGAGGCAGGTTGCAGCCTTAATCATTATGCACAATGGTTTCGGGAGAAGTATTGGTGGGTGCGGAACCGGCTTTGATTGCGTTGACCCGGATACACGGCCTCTGGCCTTTGCAGACAAAGGAACACAAGAATTGTACTCCAAGTGAAGATCGAAAAATTTTCCTGCGTATGTTGCTCCGAGGGCTGCCAGAAAGTTTGAATACATGGATCTTGCCGGGCAACTGGAGGACTTGAGAGTTCCGCCCGGCAATCGCCTTCATTCACTTTCCGGGGACAGGCTGGGGCGGTACGCGACTTAAATAAATGATCAGTGGCGCACCTGCTTTCGTTTTGAAGATGGAGATGCGTTTGATGTCCAAGTTTGCGACTATCACTGAGGGAGGTAATGAATATGGCTATTCCCAATGCATGCAGCATTGAGCGCAAGCCCACCCAACCCGGGGAAATGCTGCGAGAGGATTTCATGCCGGACTATGACTTGACTGTTGCCGGATTGGCTGAATCCTTGGGGATTTCGCTCCAGTCGGTCAACGAGCTGTTGCGTGAACGCCGGGCTGTCAGTCCGGAAATGGCGCTTCGGCTTGCTCGACTGTTCGGTAATTCTCCGGAGTTCTGGCTGAATGCGCAGCGTGCTGTTGATCTGTGGATCGCTGCCCGGTCGATCAGGGAGGGAGTTGACCGGATTAAACCGTTGTACGCCGCATAAACGGTCAACTCAGGTGACAGCTAGGGGACTCAGGGTCAAATCTT
>Ga0182239_1000537_pt1 | contig 13808 bp, 9 predicted proteins | sample hydfrate6_PW_210_FD_132456 | JGI IMG/M metagenome (GOLD analysis project Ga0182239, IMG submission 132456) | Subsurface microbial communities from deep shales in Texas, USA - hydraulic fracturing test 6_PW_210 | ecosystem: Environmental > Aquatic > Deep subsurface > Shale gas/oil reservoir >... | reverse complement strand
GCCGGTTCATATTTCCGATCCTTTTCGACAAATAGCTACGGCTATTCGCCTTCAAACGATCGAAAATCTGCCCTCGACCAGTCAATTTTTCGCTTCGATCCGTAAAGCCCGACAGACTCCTAGAGAATATGGAGGGTGTCCCCCGTTTTCCCGAATGGTGATAGTTTTTCGCACGATTAAAGCATCCCCGCCTTAGGGAGGGGGGATTTTTCCGCGCAGGTTCTTTATTTTACCCCGCCGGGTTTTCTTATCCACCCGACGCCGCTGCGAGCCCTGAGTGGGTTTGGTAGCACGCCGCCGCTTAACCGGCTTGATGGCTTCTTGAATCAATTCCTTCAGCCGTTGCAAGGCATCTTCTTTGTTCAGCTCCTGGGTGCGAAAGCGCTGAGCCTTGATCACTATCACCCCTTCGCGCGTAATACGCTGGTCAGAACACTTCAGCAGGCGTTGCTTGCAGAAAGGCGGCAGCGATGAGTGCCGGATATCGAAGCGCAAATGCACCGCCGAAGCGACCTTGTTAACATTCTGCCCCCCGGCACCCTGGGCACGAACGGGCTGAAAGTCGAACTCCCAGTCGGCCAGGTGAATATTTGGCGTAATTTCGAGCAAAAGAAACCCTTTCCCCTGGGAGTCTGTCGACAGGCTCCTAGACTGGTTAATCATGATGCTTGCGCAAAAATTACCGCGCCTGGATCCTCAGACAGTGCAAGGATGTCTATGCGGCCCGTATGTAATGCACCGGTTGAGAATTCCGCGGCAGCAGGATAACAGTTAAACATGGTCACCAGATTTTTCTCAAGCGTGTAACGGATACGGTGAGCAACAATTCCAGCTATGTCTGTCTGTTCATAGCGCAACAAAAGACCTTGATATGAAAATGAATTGGGAAATTAAACATCAGAATATCAACTACATACCTTTGTTTTTCAGCACTTTTTAGTCTTGCTAAAACATTTTACCTGTGCTACGAGAGCGAATGATCATTTTTTTGGAGTTTAAAATGAGTCTTGCTCCTTTAATGTTAATGCTTGCGACATTTAGTGGTGGCGAAGCTGTAGCTGGTGACTATGCAGCTTCGGCTCATGGAAACAGCAACTTTGGAGTTAAGCGTGAGGGCATGTCTCCGTATGCGCAGGGCAATTGTGCGCATTGCCATGAACAGCATGCATCTATTGATGGTTCAGAGCCGCTTCCCGTTAATGGCTCGCCAAGTGATTCCTTATTATTCAACGACCTCCAAGCGACTTGTTTTGCATGTCATGGCGGCACGTTACAAGCAGGAACCATAGTAAACAACAACTATGCTTCCACCTTTGGTGGAGCATCGCCCGAATCTACCACGATCCAGGCGGCATTCAGCAAAGCTACATCGCATAACCTGGCTGATGTTAAGACGTTTCTGGAAAATAATAGTGGATTGTATGATGTTCCGGCGGGGGGCACCCCGTGCAGCGGGTGCCACAATATTCATCTTGCTAAACCTAATAAGCAAAGTCCTGGTGACCCAACCAAGACTGCGATCTCGCTACCTTCGGATCATGACAACCTCTGGGGTGATGATACAACTCCTGATGAGAGAATGACCGCCTGGGGTGTTGGGGCATACCAGCCCCCTCAACGTGCTGGCGGCTATTCAGAACCCGATGGCACGAGCAATAACGCAGCTATCCAGGCAGAAAAAACCCCTGATTACAGTACTTTTTGCAGCGATTGCCATAATTCAACCAATGTTATCTGGAGCACAAGGCTGGGACGCAACCTGAGGAAAATTGACTGGAACAGTGAAAAACATGGCGGTGGAGCAGCTACAGATGTAGCTGGTGTGCAAGATGTGTTAGCTCCATACGCAGACAGCTCATTAGGTTCATATGTACTTTCCTGTCTGGATTGTCATGAACCCCATGGGGCATCGAATATGTATTTACTGCGTAATGTTGTTAATGCCAGATGGGTTAACCTCCCCCCTGGTTCAACTGCAATCCGAAATCTGTGCAAAAGTTGTCACAACGTTAATGCTCCAGCTAATGCTTACGATGGTGATGACATGTATGTATATGATATTTACTATTGCCATCATGCAGAACAATACGACAGTTTACTTGCAAATTGTACCGGGTGCCACAGTAACAACTCCTCATGTCTTGAATGCCATTCCCACGGGTGGTCATTCTAAGCGTGCCTCTTCAGCGCAGGCATCCGGTTATTGGCACCAAACGTATGCAAAAAACGTGGATGTTTCTGCATAGGCATCGTGGAAGCGTAACTAGGCAAGTATGTATAATACCGCGAAACCAAGATAGAAAAGTCCGGCAAACATCATTGAAGCCACATAAAACCCACTGGGGCGCAAAGTTTTGGGCAAACGGGTTACATTAACGTACAGCGCAAGAAAAACAATAAACGGGGTATGCGCTGCGGCAATAATTCCGGATGCCGACATCACCTTTACGGGGTCTTTAAAGATAATCAGAATAATGGCGGGGATGATCCCGGTAACCGCTGCAATGTAGAAACGCTTGAACGCTAGCCGGGTCAGCAGCCTGCAATCCATTCTGCATTCCAGATTGCGCACAATGCGCACTATGGGACCCGGTGATTTCGCATAACGCTGTGAGCGCAATAAGATCAGGGTCATATCGGCAAAGCTGCGCCCCCAGCCATCCTGATTTGCGAGCACGCTGCCCGCCAACGCAATCACTACAATGGCGATCATCAACCACTTTCCCGTGGGGCCCCAGATATCGGAAAGCATGACCGCCAGGTCCACAGCTACATCCGTTCCCTGCGGGAGCAGATTTTTGGGAGCGAGCAATTCAGCACCCAGCACCATGAATGAAACCAATACAATCAGTCCGGCAATGGTTCCGAGTGCCGCGGTACCCGAAGTTACCGGGAGCCAGTCGCCGGCTCTGCGAATCCTTGTCTGGCGGGCCTGGGATTCATACTTGCTCTTGTTTTGCCGGTCAACGACCTCTTCGTCACCTTCACGTCCGGCCAGGCCTCCGCCATAGCCACGGGTGGCGGTCCAGTAGCCGAACCAGACAATACCCATCGATCCTGCCATAATGGTCCCCACCCAGGGGAGGATGACATAAAGATCGGGATCTGCCGGCCATTGAATCTGAAATCCGCTGGTGACCCGACTGATCCCGGGGAATACGACTGCCGCCGACACCACCACCAGCAGCAACAGGAGAATAGCCATATTGCGGCTAATTCCCTCGAGAAACGCATACCTGCCTGTAGCCGTCAGTCCGGTGCATACCACCAACACAAGCAATTCATAAGTCTGATTTCCACCAGGAAGAAAATCCCCCATGGTGCTCCCCACCACGGCACAGAGCCCGGCTACACCCACCGCTGCCGCGATTAACTGTGGAAGGTAAATTACCCATATGGCCCAGTCGCGCGGGCCTTTGAGGGTATGCATCCCTTCAAGCATGGTGTATCCGGTTACGACGGAAAAACGCGCCATTTCCCGAATCATTACCCACATGAGAAAAACCACCAGCAGCATCAGCCACAGCAACTGGTACTGATACAGGGATGCAACCCGCGGAGTAAACAGAAGGGAGCCTGTACCGACCGCGGAAAGCATCCACATAAGACCGGGTCCGTACCAGCTAAACTTTTCTTTGCCTTCAGGGGCAGTCGAAACCCAGTTACGCAGCAATATCTTTTGCATAAACTCCACCACCTTCGAATCGAAACGCTATACGTAAACAAGTATGGAATTAAAATTTTCATGATACCGCGCTTACAGGGTGCAATTTATATCATAGAGTTGTTGGCGGCCAAAATCGCAATCCAAGCTCAGCCTTCAAACACATTGAAAGCATGATTAAATTACCCCCCGGAAATACTTAAATAAAAACGTTACAGAAAGGTTGAGACACAGGTACAAAGGGGGTACGGTTTATGGGTAGGGCGACTTACCCAAAAGAAACTCAGAGAGGTACATAAAATCAAGGGGGATGAGATGGAAACTACGCAGCCACTCCTGCAGAACTATATGATAGGAGATCTTAAACTTAAAAATCGTGTGGTAATGGCTCCCATGACCCGTTGCCGCGCAGACAACCCTGAAAATGTAGCCACGGATCTTATGGCTGAATATTATGCACAGAGAGCTTCGGCAGGCCTGATAATTTCCGAGGGTTCTCAGATATCGCAGCGCGCAGTAGGATACATCAACACTCCGGGTATCCATTCGGATGCACAGGTGGAAGGATGGAAAAAAGTAACCGCCGCTGTTCATGCCAGGGGAGGGAAAATGTTTATCCAGCTCTGGCATGTGGGGCGCATCTCCCATCCGGATTTTCACAATGGAGAGCTGCCGCTCTCGGCCTCTGCAATAAATCCGCATTCCAAATGCCACACTCCGGATGGAGCCAAAGAAACCGTGACGCCCAAAGCCATGACGGTGGATGAGATAAAAGAAACTGTTGCCGATTTCGGTAATGCAGCAAAAAATGCCCAGGCTGCGGGATTTGACGGGGTAGAGATTCACGCATCCAACGGCTATCTGCTGCATCAGTTTTTCAGTAGAACATCCAATCAGAGAACAGATGAGTACGGTGGCTCCATAGAGAAGAGGGCGAGAATCTTATTTGAGGTAATTGATGAAGTGAAGAAATATATGCCGGAAAACCGCATTGGGGTGAGACTTAACCCTTCACTCCACGGTCTCTTCGGCATGACTCTTGATGAGGAAAGCATTCCAACTTTTGACTATATTGTAAAGAGACTCAATCAATACAACCTGGCCTATCTGCACCTGTCAGAACCCTTTACAGATGTGAGCGATATCCCCGAAGCAGAACCTCATATAGCCCAACATTACAGGCCTATGTACCAAGGGACACTTATTATAAATACTGCCTTTACCAGAGAAACGGGGAATAGAGTTATTGCTGACGGTCTCGCGGATCTGGTGGCCTTCGGTAAACTCTTCATTTCAAATCCTGATCTGGTTGAACGCTTTAAGGCCGGAATTGAAACAGCCGCATGGGATGAGGATACGTTTTACACCCCGGGACCAGCTGGTTATACCGATTACCCCCGGGCTTGAGGGTTGGCAGCAAAGGGCCATTTAAACCCGAAAAGGCAAGCACATAGCGTAATGGCTTAAATCAATGTTGCTCTGGCTTCAGGATCTTCCAACGTTCTGATAACCGATTCAACTTCAGCGCGTGCAGGCACTGTTTCCGCCAAATCTCTCTGGTCACTGGCCGTAGAAACAGAGGAGATAAACAACATACATCCGAGTAATATAAGCAACAGCGCATTTGTTTTACAGGAAAGCATCAATTTCTCCTTAAGTCTTCAGCGGTCGGCTCATTGCCTGTATGGCTGTATATTCCACTGTAGAGCAGGTTAACATCTCCCGAAGAATTGACAATTATCTGAGCGTAATGTGCCTGTTCGGCACGCTTTGATTTAGCAGGAATTAGTGCTCTGCATTAAAGGACATCCCTTCTAAACCTTGGCCACCTGCGCAATCAAGCGCCCCCCTTAACACGTTCAGGGTTGTTGTAATTGGGATCTTCTTCGTCATAATCGTGTAACTTCAGAAACCACTTCTCGGCCCCGAAAACCAGCGCCAGTCCGACCACGGAAATCCATACGATGAGGAGATCAGATTGCGCCTTTACGTATATAAACGCCCCCAGGACGATGATATCCAGCAGGATGGCGCTTAGCAGCACCCAGGCTTTTGCCCCTACCTCCTCGCGTAAATACCTGAATACGCCCCAGTGGATAAAGATGTCCATGACGATATAAAAAATCGCCCCGATGGATGCAATCCGACTGAGATCGAAGAATATTGTAAGCAGGATGGCAATGACAATGGTGTAGATGAGGGTGTGGCGCTGCAAATTGCCGGGAAGATTAAAATGTCGGTGCGGCACGAGCTGCATGGAGGTAAGCATCGCCAACATCCGCGAAACAGCAAACACGCTGGCGATTATTCCGGAAACGGTGGCAATAATTGCAAAGGCAACGGTAAACCATGCTCCGTACTCACCAAAAACCGGGCGTGAAGCCTCGGCGAGCGAATAGTCTTTTGCCTGGACGATTTCCGCAATGGACAGATTCGCGCCGACGGCCATGGAGACCAGAACATACAGCACAACACAGATGGAAATAGACAGGATAATGGCCCGGCCGACATTCCGATTCGCATTTTTCAGCTCACCGCCGCTGTTGGTTATGGTGGTAAAACCTTTATATCCCAAAATACCCAGAGCCACTGCGCCCAGGAACCCGGCCACACCGGTTTTTTCCGGCTGGATCGAAACCGCTTCGAACGACCACCCCGTAGCCCACAGACCACCGATAGCCAACACGGCCAGACCCGCGATCTTGATGAAGGCCATCACAAAGGAAAAGGTCTGGATGAATTGATTGCTCAGAATGTTTACCACAAAAGCAAACAGCAGCAGACCTACACCGAGCGCGGGTATAAGCCAGTCAGCACCTGGCGCGTCAAAGATCTGCATGACATAGGTCCCGAAGGTGCGAGCCACGAGGCTCTCATTGATCACCATGGAAAAGTACATTAACAGCGCACACGCACCCGTCATGGTGCTGCGCCCGTACGCTTTCTTCAGAAACATGGCGATCCCGCCGGCAGAGGGGTATTTCTGCGCCAGCTTGACGTAGCTGTACGCACTGAAACCGGCGATAATCGCCGCGACCAGAAAGGCCAGCGGGAACCATGTCCCGGCCAGCTCGGCAATTTGCCCGGTCAGAGCAAAAATGCCCGCACCGATCATGACGCCGGTGCCCATCGAAACCGCGCCCCAGAGGCTCAGCGAATCGCTGTTTTTGGCGTGTTGGTGTTGTTCCATGTCCATGTTTCTCCTAACACATACCTTTTAAACATTCTGCGATAAATATCAACTATGTGCCGCAGAATGTCTCATACACCCGTTCGTGGGGCAGGGGCGGTGCCTGATAGGCGGTGGGAACAGCGCCAGAGTCATAGGGTGTTTTCAGCACATGCAACAACGCATGAAAAGGCTTCATATCATCCGCATACGCCGCCTCTAACGCTTCTTCCACTTTATGATTACGCGGGATAACTGCGGGGTTATGGCTGCGCATGAGGCGCAGAGAATCTTCCAGCGGCGCCGCATTTTGCTGCCTTCTGGCATGCCAGCGCACATACCATGCCTCAAAACTCTGGTGCGCATAGATTTCACCAGCGGGCTTCTGTGTCTGGCTCAGGTCACGAAAGGTGTTGGTAAAATCCGCGTGATTGACTTGCATCCACCCAAGCAGATCGGCGATAAGCTTCCCGTCGCTTTCCAGAGAACCAAACAGCCCCAGCTTGGCGCGCATCATCGACACCCACTTATCCTGATAAATATCCGCAAAGGTGTTGATGACCTCTTCAGCCATTTCCACCGCTTTCTCCATGTCGGGATCGATCTGGGGCAGAAGCGCCTCAGCCAGGCGGGCAATATTCCACTGCGCGATATGCGACTGATTGGCAAAGGCATAGCGCCCCATATGGTCAATGGAGCTGAAGACCGTATCCGGATCATACTCATCCATAAACGCGCAGGGGCCGTAATCAATGGTTTCTCCCGATAGGGCCATATTATCCGTATTCATCACTCCATGGATAAACCCGGTGCGCATCCAGTGCACTATCAAGTCGGCCTGCTTTGCCATCACGGCTTTAAGCAGGGCGATGGCTTTGTTGTCACTCTCCATCAGATCGGGATAGTGGCGCTTGATAGCGTAGTTGAGTATCGCCTGAAGAAGGTGCGGCTCTCCCTTGGCGGCGGCAAACTCAAAGGTCCCCACGCGGATATGCGAGCCTGCCACCCGGGTTAAAATACTGCCGGGCAATGGCTTCTCGCGCAGGACAGATTCTCCCGTCTTAACCACGGCCAGGCCCCGGGTTGTGGGGATGCCTAAGTGATACATGGCCTCGGATATAATATATTCGCGCAGCATGGGCCCAAGGGCAGCGCGTCCGTCTCCACCGCGTGAATACGGGGTTCGCCCCGAGCCCTTGAACTGAATATCAAGGCGTTCCCCTTCCGGCGTGATGTGCTCCCCCCACACATGGGCACGCCCATCGCCGAGCATGGTAAAATGGCCGAACTGATGCCCGGCATAGGCCTGGGCGATGGGCTCGGCATCGTCGGGAAGCTTGTTGCCGGCAAACAACGCAGCCTTATCCGCAGCGCCAAGACCGGAAAAATCCAGCCCCATGACATGGGCCAGCTCAGTGTTTAGCATAACCATCTCGGGAGATTGGACCCGAACAGGGGCAATGCGGGTGTAGAACGCTTCAGGTAGTCTGATATAGCTGTTATCAAATTTAAAGCGACAATTATGCGTCATCCCCACACCCTGTTTATATGCCATGATACTGCAAGTGTTCCGGAGGAAGAACCTCGCCCCCTTCCGGTATCCAAACAAATCTGCCAGGTCATTCCGCCTGCTCAACGATAATCTCGACACGGCTGTTCTGTCGCCTTCCGGCGGGGCTGACATTTGAAGCCACGGGCTGGTAATAACCATAGCCGGCAGCAGACAGACGTTCTGGCGGCAGGTCTCCGGCGCGCTGCAAGAACGCGACGACAGCTGCGGCGCGCAAGGCAGAAAGATCCCAATTATTCGCATAACTGGCTGTTTCTTTCAGAGGCCGGTCATCCGCATGCCCTTCAACCCGAAGGAGGATATCGTCCCTCTGCCCCAGTTCATGGATAACCTTCCTGAGCTTTTCTTTACCCGATGCACTCAAAGAAGTGGTTTTCCCAGCAAACAATGAATCGTTGGGAAACACCCATCTGTCGGATTCGCGCCGCGGGGTTATGCTGTTTTTCTGCGCCGCGATCTGTTCTTCAATATTTTTCTGCATCGAAAGATTCGAATCATCAAACAGACGAATAACGGTTTTCTGTAACGAAATAACTGATTTTTGTCGCCTGATCGTCCGATTCAAATCTTCAACCTTGCGGTAAAGAAAGGCGTTGTCTTTCTCCAATTGCGCAGTCTGGTCCGCCACGTCAACCGCCTTACGTTCCACATCCTCGACAACCGTCTGTAATTCAAGGGTTTTCTCCTCACATTGCAGGAGCTCTTCATGAATTTTCCGGCACTCGTTGCCTATGGACAAAAATGATGTCGGAGTGGTACAACCGCTGACAAGCAGGGCAACAAGGCTCAACAGCAGGCTCATCTTTTGCATTTGCTCACCTTAAAAACGGTTTAATTTCGGACACGCACGGCAACCCAGCAGGCAAGTCTGAACAAGAAACGTCACATCATCCTCCAGCGATTGAAGAACTTTATAACGGACTGGTTTTGTGCTTGTCATGATGTCGCCATCTTCTAAAACATCCATTAAAACCACGATTCAGCGCCAGCTGTTGTTTCGCCTGTTAATCGCCTGCGCCCTGATTTCCCTCGCTCTGGCAGCGAGTGTTTTTTTTATTGAATTCCACAAGCTCGGCAACCAGGTCAGCAGGCGGGCCGATGAAATCGCGTCGCGCTTCAATGAGGAGATCCGCCCCCTCCTGGATGAACCGCAATTGCCTCAGACAGCGGCCTTGCGCGCAAAGCTCAAAGCCCTTTCCATCGCCGGTAAAGTCAATCTCGGCATGGGGCATCTGGTTTATTCCGCGATCCATGATCTGTCCGGGAACACCATGGTCGTCGAAAAAGACGCGCAGTATACCCATGCCAAAAAAGTTGCTGCGCTGATGAACTCATTGGATCACCAGTTGTCTGCTCAAACTGAAGCGTATCACAAATATCACGACATTGGTGATACAGCCCACATTCATCTCGTTTATCCCCTGACCAACAGTCAGGGTGAACGGGCGGCGATTGTCGAAGGCATGTTTGCTATTTCGGAACAGGTACAGCAGCAGGTACAGAAACAGATCATTTTTTCTGTCCTCGGAACCGTGGGGATCGTGGTTCTGACCACTCTGATCCTCTATCCTCTTATCATTACCCTGATGCGACGTTTATCGAAAATGACCGAAAACCTTTTACGCGCGAATATTGAAACCCTGAGGGTTCTCGGCAATGCCGCGGCTAAACGCGACAGTACCACAGATGTTCACAATTACCGGGTCACGATCTACTCCGTCATGCTCGCCGAAGCCCTGGGCTTGAGTTCCCATTCGATTCAATCACTTATTAAAGGGGCGTTTCTGCACGATATCGGAAAAATCGGCATCAGTGACCAGATTCTCCTGAAAACCGATACCCTGACACGGGACGAACAGGAAACCATGCTCAATCACGTCACCCACGGCGTCGATATTATCAAGCACTCCGACTGGCTCGAAGATGCCAGGGACGTGGTCCAATATCACCATGAGCAATACAGCGGAGACGGCTATCCGTGCGGCCTTGCGGGAGAGCACATCCCCGTCAATGCGAGAATTTTTGCCATTGCCGATGTTTTCGATGCCCTGACCTCAAGCCGGCCATACAAAGAGGCCATCCCTTTTGACAAAGCCCTGAAAATCCTTGCAGAAGGTCGGGGAAGCCACTTCGATCCGGCAATCTTCGACAGGTTTAAAAAAATCGCGCCGGATCTTTACAGGCAGGTCTCAGGTCTTTCACAAAAAGCGCTGCAGACACAGCTGGAAATAATTACCAGCCAATACTTCACTAAAGAGATGTACGACAACATCTGAGACTTCCACATGCCTGCGTGTCCCTGCAAATGGGCGCACAAAAAAGATAAGAGATTTGATCGTTGGAGAGTTGAGTTTAAGGGATAGGAACGTTCCCACGTAAGTTCTTTATTTTACCCCGCCGGCACTGCGGGCTCTTAGAGGGTTTGGCAGCACGCCGCCGCCTGACCTGATTGATCGCTTCGAGAATCCATTCCTTGATGCTTTCGCAGAAAGTATTGATTTGGATGGCTAAGCAAAAAGCGCCAAATGCAAGGCGTGTGATTGTCGAGCAATGAGGCGTACTTACGTACGTCGAAGCAGCGAGGCAATTGCAGCGACGCCGCAGTTGGTGAGTTTTTGCGACGCCATCATTCCTTCAGCCGTTGCTGGAGAAAGACGGCAACGATGAGCGCCGGCTATCGAAACGCAAATGCACCGGTTGAGAATTCTGCAAACGCCCCTTCGGCAAAAAGGGTGGATCAAACATCATCATGACTTTTGACCCGCTTCACCTGGGGAAATATGGACAGGCGGGATTATTGAATTTATTGGAGATCAAGCACAAAGCCCCTCTAGTCTTTGTTCAGATCAATGTATGACAAGATCAGGCTTTATACGCACTTATATATTTGCGCATTCGATAACAATTGTTCCCTTCTATCCCCTGAATAAGAACTTCGACAGTTCCTCGTTCACCGGCTCAAGTTCCACCATCTTCTTCCGCGCATCGTCGCGGCATTCGTTCTGACACAAGTCAACTAGATTATGGGCAAAGGCATGAACCCGGTCATGCAAGTGGTTTATTTGTTTCAGTGTCGCGGAATTTAAATCCGAAGAATCCTCTGCATCCTTAAGCCACTTGCCCAGCACACAACGCTGCGGATCAAGCATGGGGATAGTGGCTGACTTGCCTTCAACGTAGTCACTTAACTGCCTGACCCACGCTCTATGGCCTACTCCTGCGTAAATGAAACCCATCTCTTTCTTGCCCAGAGGAACTACATCCTTCCAGCTGTAATCCGCCTTCCACTTTCTCATCCACGCCGGGATTCCATCAGCCGGCATGGGGCGCGCTATGCCGTATCCCTGGGCCCATTCACACCCGAGCTGCAGAAGCAGGCGTCCATGCTCTACGGTTTCCACCCCTTCGGCTATAATTTTGCGCCGGAATGCATTCGCCATTCCAATCACCCCCTCCAGGATGGAGAGATCATCCGGTGCAATAAGCATATCGCGCACAAAACTCTGATCAATCTTCAGGGTCTGGGCTGGCAGGTGCTTCAGGTAACTCAGGGAGGAATAGCCGGTGCCAAAATCATCAATAGCGACATTCACTCCAATAGCATTGCACTGAGCAATCACGCTGGATACATGGAGGATATCTTCAATCGCACTGGTTTCGAGCACTTCTATCTCTATGTCACCTCTGTTTACCTCAGGATGACGCTGTAACAGTTGTTGAAGATCGGCAACAAAGCCCGGATGCTGCAGGTGATAGCCGGACACATTCACACTTACAGGCAGGTGCACCCCCAAATGGTGCCATGTTTCCACCTGAGTCATGGCTGTATCTATAACCCACAGCCCCAGTTCTATATCCAGTGGATGGGATTCAATATGCGGCAGGAATGTACCCGGAGCCTGTAACCCCTGTTCAGGATGCTGCCAGCGGATAAGTGCTTCTGCCCCTATAATCTCCTCGGTGCGCATATTGACCTTGGGCTGATAATAAAGGGCGAATTCGCCATGATGTAATCCGCTTCGAATCCGATTAATCCAGCGGTTGTGGTTAAGCCTGCCTTCCTGTTTATCCACACTGAATATATTTATGCTGTTTTCCCCCAGCATCTTGGCCTGGTACAGAGCGTGGTCAGCCTGGCGGATAAGATGATCGGCACTGTTATCGTTGGCTTGGGGATAAAGGGTGATACCGATACTACAGGTGGAAAATATTTTGTGGGAATCCCAGGTGAATGGTTCAGCAACTACCTTTTGAATCCGCTGCACAAACCCCTGGTAATCATCCCTTGTTTCGAGGCGATCGAGAACAACCATAAATTCATCCCCGCCCACCCTGGCTACGGTATCGACGGGGCGCAGATTGGCTTCTATCCGCCTGCCTATCTCACATAACAAGGCGTCACCACAATCCGAGCTGTAGCTATCGTTGATATGTTTGAAATTGTCCAGATCGAGATTGCACAGAGCTAGATGATGGTTGAAATGCCGGGCCATCGCCATCGCCTCATCTAAGCGCTGCTTGAGCAATTTACGATTGGGCAATCCGGTAAGGATATCGAAATTTTCCAGGTGTTTGAGCTTTTTCTCATCTTCTTTCTGTTGGGATATATCGCAGAACAGGGCGATATAATTGCCTATGCGTCCATCTTTATCGTGTACCGCTACAAGAGTGAGTGCCTGAGTGAATTCTTCTCCTGTCTTGCGCCGACTCAGGATTTCCCCCTGCCAACGTCCGGACTTCTTCAATTCACTCCACACCCGCGCATAAAAGTCTTTGTCCTGGAGATCGGACTGCAGACAGGATATCTTTTTATGCAGAACCCATTGTTCAGAATACCCGGTAGTGTTGATAAACGCTTCGTTGACCCAGATTATGGTGCCAAATGCATCCATGACTACAATACTTTCGCGGGCGTGGGATAGTATCTGTAGCGTCAGGCGTAAGTTATCCTGCACCTTCATGCAATCGGTTATCTCTGTGTGCGATCCGACAATATATTCAAGCTCACCCTTGTCATTGTGCACTCCGGCAAGCTGATCATCGATCCATATCCAACCTCTGTCATTCTTCCGAAAACGATATCTGTGCCGCAGCTGATCACAGCAACCCTGTGCAACCCAGTTTTTAAAGCGTGATTCTACCCGGTCTTTATCTTCCGGATGGATACGCCCGCTCCACCAGCTCTTTTCCGATAAGACTTCGGCAGGTTTTTGGTTATAGATGGTTATGCTGTCGGGGCTTACATAGTGTGGCTGCAGGGTAACCGGATCCAAGACGTAAATTAGTCCGTAGTTCAAAAGCACATAAAGTGCTGAATTAACTACAAAAACAATTGAAAATATCGTACAATGTTTTGCAAGAAATCATCTACTAACCCTCAATTTTCTGGCAAAACTATGCGACCT
>Ga0182239_1000536_pt1 | contig 13810 bp, 9 predicted proteins | sample hydfrate6_PW_210_FD_132456 | JGI IMG/M metagenome (GOLD analysis project Ga0182239, IMG submission 132456) | Subsurface microbial communities from deep shales in Texas, USA - hydraulic fracturing test 6_PW_210 | ecosystem: Environmental > Aquatic > Deep subsurface > Shale gas/oil reservoir >... | reverse complement strand
TACAAGAGACTGGAAGAAGCTTATGCTCCTGAAGATGAAGAGTAATTCTAAAGAAAAAATAGCTTAAAAATAAATATAAAGAGCAAGGATAAAAGACCAGCGGGACGCCGCTGGTCTTTTTGCGTTTATGTGCGTTTATGTTTATTTATGTACACGCACCGTGAACCTGTCGAATTATGTAAAACTCTGCCTAAAGAATAATACCCTTTTATTATGTAAAATTATTGAAATTAATTAAATAAAAGGATATAATAGTATTAAAGTAAAATTATGGAAGGTAGGAGAGAGTCATGGGTCATAAAAGAAGAGTCTGGTATCCGGAGGCAAAATATCACATAATTTGCAGAGGGAATAAAAAGCAAAATATTTTTTTAGATACTGTTGATCATCTCATATATCTGGACATAGTTAGAGAAGTAAAAGCAAGATATGATTTCTTGATTTTAACTTATTGTTTAATGCCGAACCACATTCATCTACAAATTAGAACAAAAGATATTGAGATTTGGAGAATCATGAGGGGTATCAACTGGCGTTACGCAAGATATTTTAATGAGAGATATTCGACTGTTGGCCATGTTTTTCAGGGTCGTTATGTTTCCAAAATTATAGAGAATAATTATTATAATCTAATTGTGAACCGCTATATCCATCTCGATCCGGTTAAAGACAAGCTGGCCTTAAACCCCAAAGATTACCGCTGGAGCAGTTTTAGGTCCTATTTAGGAGAAGAAAAAAGTGATTTCGTTGAAGAGGAAGAGATTCTAAATTATTTTGGTGGTGAAAGAAGTTTATACAATAAATTCATTATGAGATTTGTTTAAGCCTTCAAACAATTTTCCAAAGAAAAAAGGCTATTGAAATTTAATCAATAGCCCGCTATTTTTAAAGATTTTAATAGTTTAGTTTTTGAAATAAATATTAAATTTTAATTACCTTTGCCGGGATTATTACCTTTTCCAGGGTTAGCGCTGTTACCTTTACCTGGGTTATTTTTATCAAGTCCTTTTCCCCTGCCCGGATGATTATCATCCATATAGTTATGAATCATGTTTGATAATTCCTGACCGGTCCAATCTTCGTTATTTGCTTTATATTCTTTAATTCTCTGCGCAAGACCACGACCAAAGTTAGCTTCCTCGCTGTCCTCGTCATAGTCATAATCATCTTCAAAGTCATCGTTATCTTCTTCTAATTCACCTAGAATGATTTTAATCATCCCCAGATCAATTTCACCTGAAATATCAACAATAGCGCTCAATTCATCCTCTAAAATATTTTTCTGTTCGATTGTTAAGTCCAAGTTGTAGTCGTTTAAATCAATATAATCATCATCCTGAGCCATTAACGGGATTGATACCGCCAGCAAGATGACTAATACTGCAGTTGTAATTATTTTTTTATTCATAATTTAACCTCCATTCCAAAATTATAAATCCTTGCTTATTTAAAATATAACACTGGTTAAAGATTAAATCAAATAATCGGGCAATTTGTAATGAATTTTACTAAAATCACACTGGATTTAAATTAATCTAATTATAATGAAAATATTAAAGGATTGATATTAATTACGAAGAATATTATATATATAGAAATATTGTGGAGGTGAGGCAGTTGGTTTTGGATTGGATAGGAGTTTTTCGGCTTGTATTAGCTGCTCTTCTGGCAGCATTAATTGGTTATGATAGAGAAAAACAGAATAAAGCGGCAGGTATTAGAACAAATGTTATTGTTGCTGTAATTTCGTGTGTTATTATGATCTTATCGGTGGAAGTTGCCAAAACGGGAACTGGAGTTGGTGGAGTCGAAGGTGATCCTGCTCGTCTAGCTGCTCAGGTAGTAAGTGGAATTGGTTTTTTGGGTGCAGGTACAATTATTAAACAGGAAGATAAGGTTGAAGGATTGACAACTGCAGCCAGCCTCTGGGGAGTTGCAGGTTTAGGCCTGGCAGTAGGATATGGTTTATATGATATTTCTATTGCTGCAGCTTTTATTATATTTTTAAGTTTGAGGGTTGCCCCTTCTGTAAAGAAGAGAGTTTAGTAAGTACTTACTAAACCTGGTTAGTTAAAATTGTTATTATTGAAAAGAAAAGAGGGGATATCATTGAAGAAAAAGTTTTTGATTTTAATTGCAATGTTAATAGTGGGAGGGCTTGTGTTATCCGCCTGTAGTAGTGGAAGCAGTCCCAGTTTAAGAGGTAAAGTATATTATAATGATTCAGATTCTATGGTATATAATGCTGAAGTTTTACTTGATGGTCAGGTAAGAGATAGAACAGATTATTATGGAGAATTTTATATTACCGGTTTAAATGAAGATAGTTATACTTTAAGAATTAGAAAAAAAGATGCAATAGAGGATTATGTAGATACAGTTTTTCCTGAAGTTAATGGTGATTTAGGAATAATTAGAGTTGATCCAGTTGCTGATACAACAGTAATTAATGGGCAGGTCAAAGTCAGTAATTTGACTTTATATAAGGATTCTGAACTAAGTGGATCTAGCAATGTAAAATCAGCATCTAACTTTACCCAACCTAATAAAGAAAAATTTGTACAGGATGAAATAATTGTTAAGTATGATAATTCAACTATAACCAGTGCTTCAAATTCAGTTAAAGAAGTTCAAGGTTTAAATATTGCTAAAAAAATGAATAGAGGCAATGGTGAACTGGTTAAATTTAAGATTCCAAAAGGAAAAACAGTTGAAGAAATGATAGAATATTTTTCTCAGCAGCCGGGAATTGAATACGCTGAGCCAAATTATTATGTTTATCCGCAGGCGATTCCTAATGACGAACAATACGAAGACAATAATGGTATAATCCAATGGGGTTCAATAGCCTCCAATCTTGAAGCTGCCTGGGATGAACAAAAATACAGTAATTCTGTTACTGTAGCAGTACTTGACTCAGGCATTATTCCGGATCATGAAGATTTAGAAGGAAATATATCTGGGGGAGCAAATTTGGTTGGTGACAGTGGCGGAAATAATGATCCTAGAGATTATACTGCTGATACAGATATAAGAGACAGGACAACTCAAACAAATGGCGGCAGTCATGGAACTCATGTTGCAGGAATAATTGGAGCCCTTACAAATAACTCTACTGGAATAGCTGGGGTAAGTTGGGGAATAGACTTAATGCCAGTAAAGGTTCTTGATGATACACAAAATGGAAATACTTTTGATGTTGCAGAAGGAATATATTATGCTGTAGATAATGGTGCTGATATTTTAAATATGAGTCTTGGCGCTGACTTAGATTCAGAGGAAGTGCCTTCTCATTTAACCGAAGCTGTTGAATTTGCTGACAATAAGAATAAAATTTTAGTAGCAGCTTCAGGTAATAGTGGAATTGATTCTATATTATATCCTGCTGCTTACCCTGAAGTTATTGCAGTAGGAGCTGTAGATAGAAATAATGAGCAGGCAAGTTATTCAAATTATGGTTCGAATTTAGATTTAGTAGCACCAGGTGGAGATTTTGATGTTGATACGGGAATTTTGAGCACCTGGGGATATTATGAAGATGGGACTTTTTATACAGATGAATATTATGAGATGGAAGGCACTTCAATGGCAACCGCATATGTTAGTGGTGCAGCTGCTTTATTATTAGAAAAAGATGTCGCACCAAGAGATATAAAAGATCGACTTACTTCTACAGCCGTAGATTTAGGTGCAACAGGCAAAGATAACGAATATGGTTATGGTTTACTTGATGCTTATGGAGCACTTTTAAATAAAAAAATTGCAGCACCCTATGTTTTTGCTGCAACAAAAAATAATAATGTTATTACAATAGCAAGCAATTCAACCAGGATGAATAGTGATGGAAGTTACACTCTATCTGATAGAATTATTGGTGACTATTATATGGTTTCCTGGAGAGATATAAATAATAACTTTGAAATTGATGGTGGAGACTATTTTGGAATTACAGATACAACAGAAGATTATCAACCAGGTGTGGTTTATGAGAATCAGGACATAGACATGTATTACGTAACTTCAAGTTCCAGCGCAGCTGCACTAAGCGTAGAAGGCATTGAAAAGTTAAGAGACTAATCAAAGGAGGAGTTTAAATTGAGAAAAAATATTAAAATTTTATTTCTGGTAATAGCTATTGCTGCTTTATTTTCGATTTCAGCATCGGCTCAGATTAAGGTAGAAAATAGAAATATAGATTTTGACCTTGTACCAGATCAAATAACTGCAGACACTTATATACCTATCGAAAAGCTGGTTGATGCAGACTTATTTGATATCGACAGAGTCAGCAGCAATCGGTATATTGTGCTAAAAAACAATAACTATTATATTCTAGAAAACAATGAAAAATTGGTCAGAACTAATTTAAGAAATCGGAGTCTTGAATATGCACCAGTAGTTATTAATCAGCATTTTCTGGTTCCGGTAGAATTTCTGGAAGAGTTTTTAAATTTCAATGTTCGAGTTGAGAAAGGTTTAACCATGCCGGATAGAATTGATAGAGATGATCAAAGCGAAAATGAGCTTCGCTTTAGAGTTTACCTCAATGACGATGAGTTTGAGCGTGATGAGCGGCTAAGACTTAGATTTGAAATTATGAATACTGGAAGAAATGATGTTAATCTGCGCTTCAATTCAGCTCAAAAATATAATATTTATGTAAAAAATAGATTTGGGCGAGTTCTTTACTCCTGGGCTGACAGCAAGATATTCTCTCAGGCAGTACAGAATATTGAAATTGAAGGCCGAGATTCTCTAAGATTTGAAGAAGAAATTGACCTGGATCAGTTTAGAGAAGGCAGATATTATGTCGAAGTAGAAATAACAGCAGATAATTATCAATTTGATCCCATAGAAAAAGAATTTGAAATTGATGATTAAGAATTTGTTTTAATCAATACTAAAATAAATAAATATAATTAAAAAGCTTAATTTATTAAAAAGGGCCTGATCATTTGATTGGGCCTATTTTTTTGCCTGAAATTAGTTAAAATAGTTTGACAATGGATAAATTAACCTGATATGATTTTAGTATATACTAAAAAAATATAGAATTAATTAAACAAAAACTAAAAGATAAGCTGGAGGGTTAAATTGATGAGAGTAAAGAAGCTTTCACTGGTCATTTTTTTATTAACTATTTTCTTAGTCCTTAGTCTTGCTGTTCAGGCAGCTGATGCTGGTTTAATAGCGCATTATCAGTTTGAAGGAGATTTAACTGATGCAGAAAGTAATTTTTCTGATTTTAAGGTAACTGGTGACAGAATTTTTAATAGTGGTGGGAAGATTAATTTTGGTCAGGGGAAAAATGGTCAGGCAGCAGTTTTTGATGGCAGTTCAGGATTGTTCTTAGCAGAAAATCTAATTGACGATTATTCCTACAGCATTGCCTTCTGGCTGCGGGCAGATGCTATAAATCAGTTTACAACAACATTTTTTGCTGGGCTGTCTGATCAAGAATCAGGTATTGAATCCTGGATTAGTTTTGTGCCCCAGGGTCCCAGCGGGAGAACAATGCTCTGGTCAGGAAATAACTGGTATGATGCTGATGGTAATTTTAAGATACCGGAAGATCAGTGGGTTCACCTGGCGGCCGCAGTTGATCAGGGTGAGGTCCACTTTTACATCAACGGTACAGAACATTTTAGAGGGTCTGATTTTCCTGATGTTTTTAGTGATATAGAGGCCAAATTTGCTCTGGGTGTAAACTACTGGGACAATCCCTTTGAAGGTAAAATTGACGATCTGAGAATTTATGATCAACCTTTAACTGCAGAAGAAGTAGCGGAACTTGCTGCAGGGGCAGAAAAAATTGAAGTTAAAGCTGAGACAAAAGTAGAGCTTGATCCTCAGAGTGTTTCAGTTCATGACCCAATGATTATTAAAGAAAATGGAAGTTTTTATGTCTTTGGTTCCCACCTGGCAGCAGCGAAATCAGAGGACTTAATAGAGTGGAAGCAGATTTCTGGTGATTGGGATGCTTCCAATCCAATTATTCCTAACCCGGAAGAGGAACTGCAGGAAACGCTTGCCTGGCCTGAGCCTGATGCAGAAAGCACTTGGGCCAAAAGTCCCATCAAAATTAGGGCAAAGGATACGAATAAATATCATTTATATTTCAGTTCAGCTAACTGGGAGTCAGAGCGGTCCAATATTTCTCTCGCGGTTTCTGATAATATAGAAGGTCCCTATGAGTTTGACAGGATTTTAATCAGAAAATATGAAGAAGGTCAGTACAGCCGTGAGGCCGGCGAAAACTTCAAGCATCAAAAACATCCCGGAGTAATTGACCCTCATGTTTTTTATGATAAAAATGACAGGCTCTGGATGTTATATGGTTCTTATGCTGGCGGACTTCATCTGCTTGAGATGGATGAGGAAACAGGCTATCCAGAAAATTATAATCCAGAGACAGGCTATTTAGAAGAAGGCTCAGGCTATGGTAAAAAGCTGGCAGGTGGAGGTCATTCTCCAATCGAAGGTGGCTATATTTTATATAATCCAGAGACTGACTATTATTATCTCTATATGTCATTTGGCACCCTGGCAGCAGATGGCGGCTATAATATCCGAGTTGCTCGCTCTAAAAATGTTGATGGTCCTTATTTAGATCCTCAGGGGACAGATCTAAGAGAATATGACAGCGGCAGCTGGGCTGATGCGGTTAACTATGGTGCTAAATTAATTGGTAATTTTGTTTTTGAAAAGTCTGAACTGGGATATTTATCACCGGGCCATAATTCAGCTTATTATGACCAGAGCAGCGGCAAAAGTTTTGTCATTTTCCACAGCCGCTATCCCGGTCAGGGAGAATATCATCAGGTCAGAGTTCATCAGACAATTTTTAATCAAAAAGGCTGGCCGGTAATTACCCCTCATGCTTATAATGGTGAGAGTCTTTCGGCAGTCAGTGGGGAGAAAATAAGCGGCAGCTATCAATTTGTAAATCACGGCCGTAATATTCAAAACGGCTATAAGGAGATCAATTATTCAGAAGAAATAAAACTAAATGCTGACGGCAGCATCAGTGGAGAAGTAAGAGGCAGCTGGAAGCTGATCGATGATTATTTTGCTGAAATTACTATTGAGGGTGAAACATATTATGGAGCATTTATCAGCCAGTTTGATAGGGGCTTAGCTAAAAAAGTAATGACTTTCAGTGCCCTTTCTGATAAAGGCGTAACTGTTTGGGGAAGTAAATATTAAAATTTATTGAGCTTTAAAATAGCATTCGAAAAGAGGATTTAGTCACAATCTGACTGAATTCTCTTTTTTTATACTCCAAAAAGCAGGAAGTAGCTAAAATTTATAGAAAACAATTACTAATAGCTAAAAATTTAATTTTGATGGGGTAATAATTTATGTTAAAAAATAAAATCAAATTAATGGATAAATATATTATCAAGGAGGTCAGCTATCCCTTTATTCTTGGAGTTTTTATAGTTACTGTGATCCTGATTGGTAATTATTTTTTTCAGCTGACAGATTTAATAATAGTAAAAAAAGTTCCGGTACCGCTTGTGCTGCAGCTTTTAGCCTATAAAATTCCTTCCGTAATGGTCGAGACCTTTCCGATTGCAGTTTTATTTGCAACGATGACCGGGATCGGGCGGCTGAATAGAGAAAATGAGATTACAGCAATCAGAATGGGAGGAGTTAGCATATTTCGGCTGATAATTCCACTGCTGGTTGTCGGAATAACTGTGAGTGGGCTGACCCTGGTTTTAAATGAGAAGATTGTGCCCTGGGCCAATCATCAGGCAAATAATATTATTCGCGAAACAATTTTAAAAGATGCAATGCCCGATCCGGAAGAAGAAGTCTTTTTTAAAGGTCCTCAGGGGCGTCTTTTTTATATAGAAGAATATGACGAAAAAGCGGGAGAGCTGCGCCGGGTTGTTATTTATGAGCTGGGTCAGGACCAGTTCCCGGAGGTAATTACAGCTGAGCGAGGAATAATTGAAGAAAACCGCTGGCTTTTAGCATCCGGGATTATTCACCAGTATGATGAGCAGGGTCGAGTTATCTTTGAAAGTAAATTTCAGGAGATGGAGATTCAGCTGACTGATGAAATGAAAGAACTTTACGGCAGCCAGAAGTCTTCTTCAGAAATGAGCAGAGAGGAGCTCGGTAAAAGAATTGCCTTGTTCAAAAAAAGCGGGATTAATGTGGACTCACTGATGGTTGACTATTATTTAAAACTTGCCGAGCCGCTGACAGCTCTTCTTTTTGTGCTGATTAGTGTACCCTTAAGCTTAAGTGGTAAGGAAAGCAGAACTTTAAATTTAATTTTTACAATCATCATTGTCTTTTTATACTATGTAATTTTATCCTTCAGCCGCTCTTTTGGCAAAAATTATATTCTGCCACCACTGGTTGCTGCCTGGCTGCCCAATCTGATATTTCTGCTTCTGGGAGTTGCACTGCTTTTCTGGCGTGATTCCTGGCAAAAAATAATCAATAAGATCTTTAAAATCCTGGGGATTTCTACGGCGGTTTTCCTGCTGGTTTTAAGTCTGAACACAGCCGGAAGTGCCGAAGAGTTTAGAGTCAATGCAGATTATTTAGACTATGATCAGAGCAGTGGCTTAATTAAAATTAGAGGTAATATCGATGGTAATTATGGTCAGTATTATTTAAAATCAGAAGATATAAAGATTGAGCTTGCCGACGGCAGCCAGCGCAGTCTGGAGAGTGCCGAAAATATTGAGCTTTTACCCGGAGCAATTTCGGGCTGTGATTTTGACAATCCCCACTATTATTTTGATGCAGAAAGAGTTGTCATTAAACCGGAAGAATATATTAAGATGTATAATATAGTTTTTAAAGAACTAAACGGCAGGCTGCCGCTTTTATACTGGCCCTATCTTTACATCTCACTGAAAGAAGAAAACAGCAATTTTGTGCCTTCCTTTGGCTACCATCAGCAGCGGGGCTGGTTTATCAAGACCAAATATTTTTACAACAACCGCTTTGACCTCCCCGGTAACTTTTATCTGGACCACTACACTATTTCAGGTTCAGCAGGGGGAATTAAACAGTACTTTCTCAACAGCAGCCGACAGGAAGCCTATCTTTATTACTATACTCAGCAGAATAAAACTGATCTTCCCGGCCTTTTCAACTGGGAAGCAGAATTATATCATGAGGCCGATCTCGGCAGCTGGGAGGAAGAGCTGTCCTATTTTTATCAGGATTATGATGACAGAATTGAAATCGAGACTGGACTTGATTTTTACTACAACAAACAGAGTCGGCGCAGCAGAATAAATTTTGATTATGAAGAAGAGGATTATTTTGAGCAGAACAGCCGGGATCAAAAAGATTACGGGCTTGATTTCTATTTTTATGACCGCTTTTTCGACAGTCTGACAGCCAGAGTTAATTATGACCGCGATTATACCAGGGATCCTGATGATGGTCTGGAGCGGGAAATCAATAGAGACCTTGACCTGCGCTATAATCCAGGCGGAGGCTGGCGCAGTCGGCTTAACTATTATGATGGTGAGAGGGAAAGTCCTACAGAACCTTTAAAAAGCAGACAGGGAGGGGAATTTTCAATCTCCAAAAGAAGCGGCTACTATGATTTCACTTTTTTACTGGAGCAGTATTCTCCCCGCCTGACAGAAGATGACCAGGTTAACTTTTCCCGACTGCCGGAGCTTTCTCTCGACTATAATCCACCGGGGGCTTTTTCCTACCTAGGTCAGCTGGGGCGTTATTACGAAGATGCCAGTGGAGTAGAAGGTTACCGGATTCGCGGGGAAGCAGAATACAGTGACTCTTTTTCCCTGCCTTTAAATAGTTATCTGAGAGTCAGCCAGGAATTCAGCAGCAGTGCCTATCAGATTGAAGGCAGAGAATATGACCGAATTCCCAACCAGCAGCATTCTGAAACCGGCCTGCGGCTGAGGACAAATTTAGGCCGCAGCTTAACTCTGCGCAATAACTATACATATCGAGAGCAGTGGGGCTATACCCCCTTTGAATTTGATGAGGTGGAAAGAAAAAATGAGCTTGAAAATGAGCTTAATTATCAAATTTCTCCCTATCTAGATTTTGACCTGGAAGGCGGTTATGACTTTCTTGATTATCAGTATCTGCCGCTGGAAGCATATCTGGACTTAAACCCGACCGAAAATTGGGAGCTTAAGCTTGGAACTCGTTATGACTTGAATAATATGCTTTTTGATGATCAACTAATTTTCAGCAGTACTTATGAGAGCGAGCGCTGGGAGCACCGGCTGGGGCTTGAATATGACCTCAATTCCTCCCGGCTTGAAGAAATTGACAATCAGTTGATTTATGAGCTGGAAGGAGACTGGGGCTGGTATCTTGAGAGTAATTTGAGTATCGATTATGACTATGATCAGCAGATCAGGGAGGCCAATATTCAGCTCAACAAGAGATTCCACTGCCGGGAGCTTAAGTTTAGCTATGATTATCTGCGGGAGGAATTTACTGTTCAGTATTCAATCGATCTTTTCCCCGCCGATCCAGTTGGCTTTACTAAAACAGAAGACGATCTAATTTTCGAATCACGGATAGAAGACCGCCTTAAAAGCGGTGAATTGTAGAAAGGAGAAATTCGATGCAGGCTAAAAGAGTAATCTTATCAGTTATAATAATTTTAATTTTAGTTTTCAGCTTCTCAGCTTTCGGGCTGGCTCAGTCTGAGCAAAATACTGAGCAGACAGCAGAAGTCGAAGAGTCAACAGAAAATGAAGATGCAGTCTATATCAACGCTTCTCGCCTGGAATATCAGGAGGAAAAAACACTTTTGAGTGGTGGAGTTCGAATCAGAAAAGATGAGACCATAATTAATGCCCTCCAGGGTGAGCTGTTTAGAGATGAGCAGAAGATGATCTTAAAAGAAGAAATTGCAGTCGAATATCCTGACGGCAGAGTTAAATCAAAACTGCTGACTGCTTTTTTAGAAACTGAAGAATATATTTTTGAAAATGAAGCAGTACTTAATTACATTTTATCTGACGGAGATGAAATGGTTCTGCACAGTGATTATCTAAAAATAACCGGGGACAATAATTCATTTACTGCTGAAGAAAATGTGGAGATTGATTATGACGGCCAGAAATTTAGAGGCGACAAAGCCAACTATAATGGCGAAACTGAAATGATGGAGCTGACAGGTAATGTGGAGATCGAGGAAGACCGCGACTGGGTGCGCAGTGATCGAGCAACCTTCAACCTAAAAGAAGGAGAAGAAGGCTATACTGCAGAGGGTAATGTCGAAATTAAGATGATACTGGATTAATCTAATATTCGGTTTGCAGAAAAAGAATGACTTAAAATTTCAAGGGAGAGAGGGAAAGCGATGGGCCTGATATTAACAATTTTAACAGCATTATTATTGACCGCGGCCAACTACTATGTCCACCTCTATTTTTTGAGCTGGATTGCTTTTTTGCCCTTTCTCTATTATCTTTATCACAACAGTCCGGAAATGAGCTATAAAAAGATTTTTCTGAGCGGCTGGAATCTCGGATTCTGGATTCTACTTTTCTCAGGCAATTTTATGTATCATTCAATTAAATTATATACCGGGGCGCCGCTGCCAATTATTATTTTACTTTTAGTGCTGCTTTTTTTGCTGCTTGCTTTAAGCTACGGTATCTTTTTTCTCATTTATTTTTATCTGGAGCAGCAGCTTTTGGCAGCTGAAGGATTTAATCCTTTTTTCTTTGCCGGCTCCTGGACTCTCTTTGAGCTGGCCCGCCATTATCTGCTTTTCTTTTTCCCAATTGCCAACCCTGCCTACACTCAGGCTGAATTTTTGGCGTTTATTCAGCTGGCTGATCCGGGAGGAATCTGGCTTTTAACTTTTATTTTGATTCTGGTCAATGGACTGCTCTTTCAGATTATTTTGAAGAAAAATTTCAAAAAAATACTGGTGCTTGGACTTTTGATAGTGCTGATTTTTGGTTTTTCCCATTACAGTCAGCAGAAGCAGCTGGCAGAAAGCAGCGACATTTCAGAAAAGATAGAGATCGGGATTATCACCAGCGAAATTAAACAGCAGGAAAAATGGAGTTCCAGACAGCTGGAGCAGAATATTGAGCTGACTTTAAATGCGGCTCATAAGTTAAATCAGACGAGCCTGGTTATTGCTCCGGAAACAAATCTCACCTTTGATTTTCATCGAGATCAGCATTACCGGCAGCTTTTTTTAGAAAGAATGGCAGCAGAATTTGAAACTCCGGTTCAGATTGGTTCTCTGGCCTCTAAAGATTCAGGCAGCGGCCGCTACAATAGTTCCTATCTCCTTTCAGAGGAGGGAGAAGTACTTGCTCGTTATGATAAAAATTTGCTGCTTTATTTTGGTGAGACCTATCCCTTTTTGGAGCTTTTAAACAATTATACACCTTATTATTTCTCATCCTTAGAAGCTGGAGAAGAAAGAGTTTTATTTAAAAGTGGAAACTTAAAGTGGAAAATCGTAATTTGTTCAGAAATATTATATCCAGCTTATGTTAAAACAGAAAAGGAAGTTGATTTTATAGTCAATCAGACAAATGAAGCCTGGTTTAATGAAAGCAGGCTTTTAAAAAATATAATGTGGCAGGCTGCAGTATTGAGAGCAGTCGAAAACAGAATGCCGGTTATTAAAACAGGAAATCAGGCTCACAGTGGGATTATTTATCCTTCCGGTGAGTACAAGAAAGTTGATCCTGCAGAAAATTATCATAAATTAAAGTTAAATTAATTTGCCAAAAACTCTTTTCAGATCAGGCCTTTTTCTGATATAATCAACTCAAGAAAATGTTTTCAAAAATTATTATTTTATTTATTGGGAAAAAAATTCAAAATTTGAGCCGGCCGAAAAAAAGAAAATAGCTATTTAGAGTGGATATATTTAAATCAATATCCACATTTTTTATCTCTAATTATTTTTAATTTTCTTTTTATTTAGTCAGGTGTATAGTTATTGATTTTTTAAACAAAATTTGGAGGTGCAGAGATGGCAATTAAGGAAGTTAAGAAATTTCCTATTGGTGGAATCCACCTGCCTGAGAAAAAAGGGCTGACAAGTGATCAGCCGATCAAAATAATGCCGGATCCGGTAGAGGTAGCGATTCCCTTAAGCCAGCATATTGGTGCTCCAGCGGAGCCTATTGTTAAAGCTGGCGATAAAGTTAAAAAGGGTGAATGTATAGCAGAATTGCAGGGGAAGATTTCGGCTCGAGTTCATTCCAGTATTAATGGAACAGTTAAAGGAATTGTCGAGCGAAAAATGCCTGGTGAAGGAAGTTATCAGTGTATTTTAATTGAAAAGGATAAAGAAGAGGTTGAGCTGGAAAAAGAAGAAATAGATCGAAAGCTCCTGCCTGAAGTAGAGACAATTAGAAAGCGGGTAGAAGCAGCCGGGATAATTGGAATGGGAGGGGCTGGTTTTCCAACCCATGTTAAACTTAGTCCACCTCCGGAAATGGAAATTGACACAGTAATTATCAATGGAGCCGAGTGTGAGCCTTTTCTGACAGTTGATCACCGCCTGCTCCTGGAAGAATATGAAGATTTGTTTAGAGGTCTGGAGCTGATCAAAAAGGCAGTTGGAGCTGAAAATGGGATTATTGCAATTGAGTTAAACAAAAAGGATGCAATTGAAAAATTACAGCAGAAAGCTGCTGACTGGCCCGGAATTGAGGTACAGGCACTGGATACTCGTTATCCTCATGGAGCCGAAAAACATCTGATCAAAGCTGTTTTAGATCGAGAAGTTCCCAAGGGGGAGCTGCCGATGGCGGTTAATGTGGTTGTTAATAATGTGCAGACTGCAGTCAAAATTGCC
>Ga0182239_1000534_pt1 | contig 13861 bp, 10 predicted proteins | sample hydfrate6_PW_210_FD_132456 | JGI IMG/M metagenome (GOLD analysis project Ga0182239, IMG submission 132456) | Subsurface microbial communities from deep shales in Texas, USA - hydraulic fracturing test 6_PW_210 | ecosystem: Environmental > Aquatic > Deep subsurface > Shale gas/oil reservoir >... | reverse complement strand
CCCGCACAAACATTGGCCCCGCACAAACATTGGGAGTAGTTAGTAGCCTGGTGGCGCTCACGGTCTTCAAAACCGATGGGGGGGCGCATCCCGTCCCCGGTGGGTTCGATTCCCATCTACTCCCGCCAATCAATAAAAACAGGGGTTTACGTACTTCAGACGTGAGCCCCTGTTTTTTATTTGCCATTGTAAGTTGCCTTTTTGGGACAATTTTGGGACACTCGTGTTTACAAAACGGTTTCAAAATGGGGGTAAAAATGGCTGCTATAAACAAGCGCGGACCTTATCAGTGGCAAGTCAAAATCAGAAGAAGAGGCTATCCGGTTCAATCCAAAACGTTTGAAACATACGATGATGCAGCTGCATGGGCGCGTATGATTGAAAATGAAATGGATCGCGGCGTATTCGTATCCAGGAAGGAAGCAGAGAGTACCACCCTGGGCGAAGCCCTGGAACGCTATGAGAGCGAGAAAACCTCTCTGAAGAAGGGCGCATCACAGGAACGGCACAGAATAGCCATGTTCAAGCGCTCAGCGCTTGCAGATCGGTTTTTAGCTTCGATACGCAGTACTGATATTGCCAAGTACCGAGACAAACGCTTAAAGGAAGGCAAGAGCCCTTTCACTGTTAATAATGAAATGATACTGCTGTCGAGCCTGTTCAACGTCGCAGCTAAAGAATGGGGTCTGGAGTCTTTAAACAACCCAGTTGCCAAGGTTGCACGTCCAAAACTTCCCAGAGGTAGAGACAGACGTTTGTATGAAGGAGAAGAGGAATTCTTGATGGAAGCGTTGCCGGATAGCATCAAACCTGTTTTCATTGTCGCGCTTGAAACAGCAATGAGGCTTGGCGAGATCACAAGAATGGAGTGGAAGAACGTCAATCTCAAACGGCGAACAGTTACGCTGGAAGATACCAAAAACGGCGAATCAAGAATGGTACCGCTATCAACCAGGGCAGTTTCTGTGTTTAATGCTCTACCCAGGCAAATCAACGGCAGAGTTTTCAACATTTCACCAAACCATGTCAGTAAAACCTTTCACGATACGTGCAAAAAATCTGAAATAGTGGATCTTCGATTCCATGATCTTAGACACGAGGCGACAAGCCGACTTTTTGAAAAAGGGTTTAACCCCATGGAGGTGGCCAGCATCACAGGCCATAAGACTCTGCAGATGCTAAAGAGATATACTCACTTAAAAGCTGAAGATTTGGCACAAAGACTTGGATAAAAATTGTCAAATTCTTACAGTTAAAGACATCAATGAATTTCTTCATGACATTGAATTTCAGCTTAACCAGGGAAGGAATAAGTTCATGACCAAGAAAGAATTGGCAAAGAAAATTGCAGAAAACGCAGGTCTAACTCAGACACAAGCGAGTAAATGCTTAAGCGCAGTGCTGGATTGCATAAGTGATGCTCTGCAGCAAGGTGACAAGGTGGCATTACCCGGGTTTGGGACTTTCAGTGTTTCGAACAGAGCAGAGCGTCAAGGCAAGAACCCCATTACAGGAGAGTCAATTACTATTCCCGCATCCAAGATTCCAAAATTCAAGGCTGGTTCTGTTCTAAAATCGCAAGTCAACCAATAACAAACTTCATAAGGGGATATCCTGTATGAAAAACTGGCTAGAAGCCTCATGGGTTACCGTTACGTTTGAAGATGTTTCTGGCCCCGGTGATAAAAGCCCAACTTCGCTCAGAGAAGGTGTTTGGGATTTCATCTATACAGACATGGACAGTCTGTCTGATGCAATGGATGGTTTTACAGACTACTGTAATGCTAATCAATTTGAGATCAAAACAATTGTTCCCATAGATCGAGCGGTAACACACGATTATTCCAAACAAGATACATGGAGCAGTCTCGGACAAACTGGCGGAGCTGGTTATGGTTGGGGCTTAGGTTACGGTTGGGCTTATACCAAAACATGCGGTTTTACAGCCCTTTTGCAAAAATCAGAAACCATTGATGACGAAGAATACGAAAAACGTCTTAATAACATTAAGATAGCGAGAAATATAAGAAGCAAGAAGCGCCTGCTTGAGAAGGAGCTAAAAGAACTCAAGCAATCAGTCGCAGAAAAAAACGAAAAACTCCACCCCTTCGAAGGGGTACTGGATGAGTATGTACAGGAAAAAAAAGAGAAAATGTTCAGCAAAAAATATACATTCCGGCACACCACGTTTGAAAATAAGCAGGATGCAGAAGATTATCGGTTTTCACTCGTCACGAAATACGAACAGATTTCACGGGAAGTGTCTCGACTTCAAGGGCTTATAAATGAAAAAGAACAACAGCTAAAAAAGATATATGAAGAATCGAAGTCTTTGCTTTACTGGAAACCGTAGGAAATAGATCTTGAATTGCAAATGATGGTAGTAGTTCCAAATTGAGCTACGAAATACAATCTTACCAATCACTGGGCACAGAACCGCCCTTCGTCCTAAATAGGATTTACTGTTTTTAGAGTTTTTAAATTTACGACAACAGCAGCAAATGGGCGGTTCACTTTTTCTTTGAGGAGATTAGAGGTTTTAATCTTTTTCACAAAAGAATTCTTACAAATAAGCCTTATGAAGTATCCCTACTAAACTGATCATACTGGGAAGCCTATTGCAATCCTACTTAAAGGCATCCACAGAAGTATGATTTAATTGATTTTTTTCTCCCCGTAAAATTTTAAACAAGCTTCTTATACCCCCTCCAAAGTGAATCCAGGCTCTAAGCTTTTCAAGACCGACAAACTAGCTTATAGTCGTCTATATCCAACTTAATTCAGCTTGACCGAAACTGGAAAATTTAATACTCTCTAACAGAGCTATTAGAATGGGTCATGAAAGCCTATTTGAGAAAGGGCCTAGCATTGGAAGACAGATGGCTATCAGTAGATGAAATCGGGGCGTATCTTGGTATAAAGCGGGATACCGTCTACAGGTGGATTAACGAAAAATATTTGCCCGCACATAAGATCGGGCGGCTGTGGAAATTCAAGAAAGATGAAGTAGATGAATGGGTTCGCAACGGTGGAGCTAGCGAAACAGGTAGTGGACATGACATCAAAAAATGATCTTCTAACTCCGTTTGGATTCAGGTTTGGGCGCGGCGGCGTTCACACCTCGCGAACCATGATGCTCGAAGAGTTAAAAAATCTACTTTCGTATGTTGATGATCCTGAAGCGGGTAAAAGCACTTACGCAAAAGCAATAGATGAAGAAAACTGCTTAGGTAAACGCTCTGGGAAGACCCGTATACTGACATATGGACACCTGGCTGATCTCTACACCCTTGATTCCAACAGCCTTCTTTTTCGTGCTCTTCTTTACTTCTGGAAGCGTGACATTCAGGGGCAACCGCTACTTGCACTACTTTGCACCTACGTTCGAGATCCAATCTTTCGCTCAACTGCGCCCTTTATCCTCAAATTCTCTGATGGAACCATCATCTCGCGCGAAGCGATGGAAGAGTTTATCGATGCACAAGAACCGAGTCGATTCAGTCATGCAACCTTGAAGTCCACTGCGCAGAATATCAACTCCACATGGACAAAATCCGGCCATTTATCCGGCAGAGCAAAAAAGGTACGCACGCGTACTTCGCCAACTGCTGGCAGTGTCTCCTACGCGTTGCTTATAGGATATTTGTCCGGAGTTCGAGGCCAAGCGCTTTTTCAAACAGAATATATAAAACTCCTTGATTGCACCTTTGACAAAGCCGTAGAACTCGCAGAAGAGGCCTCTCGAAAAGGATGGATCGTATTCAAGCGTATTGGAGATGTAATAGAAGTTCTGTTCCCTAATTTGATTAACCAGGAAGACATGGAGAAGCTCCGTGAGCAGAGTTAAGCGCTTGATCCAATCCTACAACAAATATATTTCTGTGCCGTGGCGCAGTGATGCTGCTGCAGCACAGCGGGTTATCTTTTGTGTCTACAACGAAACAGAAGAACGCTTGCTGCGAGCTAAAATGGATGAGTTTGAAATTGCCACCCGCCAGGCAGGGCATGAATGGGTGGTTTTCGACTTAACCAATACATTTGCCACCTGGCTCTCCTCACAACGCTATGCCAAAAGCTATTTTCAGAAGCCTCACCTGCTTGCCACGTTATTACCCAAATATATGGATTACCTAAGAGATGAATTCGAATCATTTCTACACCAGAAGGATATAGGGGTGGATCACGTCGTTGCCCTTAAAGGTGTAGGCTCATTATTCGGTTTTCTGAAAGTGAAAGAAGTTGTAGACAATCTGGCTCCTATGTTTGAGGGGCGATTGTTGGTATTTTTCCCTGGCAGCTATGAAAATAACAACTACAGGCTGCTAGATGGCTATGACGGATGGAACTATCTAGCAGTGCCGATCACTGCAGACAAAGAGTATTGAACAAGGACTTATGATGAATAATCGTGATATTTACCAAAAAGACCCCTCCGCAACAAAACTGATTAACCAGGGGGTAGCAAACGTCAATGACGAACAAACCAGCCAAGCCTTGGCCGTCCTCCGGTATGAGCTGGAAACCTTCGTCTGCGATGGACAGTACGAAAAAGGTATGGACCACATCCTTGAAACATACCTGAAAAACATCGACCAGTCACAACAGCCTGCTGTCTGGGTCAGCGGTTTTTATGGATCCGGTAAATCTCACTTAGTCAAAATACTCCGTGCCCTCTGGGTAGACACCGTTTTTGATGATGGAGCTACTGCCAGAGGCATCACAAGCTTACCCCAGAACATCAGTGATCATTTCAAAGAGCTAACTACCCAGGCTCGTCGCCACGGTGGATTGCATGCAGCTTCAGGCACACTTGGGGCAGGTGCCAGCGGCAGTGTTCGACTGGCCTTGCTACGCATTATTTTTAAATCTGCGGGCCTGCCGGAACAATACCCCATAGCGCGCTTTGTCATGTGGCTTAAACATGAAGGGATATGCGAAGAGGTTCGAAACCATGTTGAACAAAAGGGTTACAACTGGGAAGAAGAGCTGGATAATTTCTATGTAGCTGAAGGGCTTCACGAAGCACTTGTCAGCACTAAGCCGCGGCTTTTCCCCTCCCCTACCTCCTGCGTAGAAACCCTTAACAACCTCTACCCACATGTACATGATATTTCCAGCGATGACATGCTAAAGGCGATCCGTCAGGCTTTAACCAACAACGATAAGTTCCCCCTGACCCTGGTCGTCCTCGATGAAGTTCAGCAATTCATTGGGGAAGACAGTCAGCGCTCCATAGATGTGCAAGAAGTGGTTGAATCATGCAGCAAAAACATCGGGGGGAAATTGCTGTTTATCGGCACTGGTCAAACCGCTGTCACCGGGACCAGTAACCTCAAGAAACTCGAAGGTCGCTTTACTATTCGGGTAGAACTTTCCGATGCCGACGTCGAAGCCGTTATTCGGCAAGTCATTCTAGCCAAAAAACCAGAAGCAAAACCTGCGATTGATGAAATCATGCAAACCAATCTGGGAGAAATTTCCCGCCATCTTGAGGGCACAACGATAGGACATAAGCAAGACGATATCCCCTACTTCCCTCAGGACTATCCAATTCTTCCCGTACGACGCCGCTTCTGGGAAAATACCCTCCGCGTTCTCGATCAAACCGGGACAGACAGCCAGTTGCGTAATCAGCTCAGCATGATTCATAAAGTTATCCAGACCAACCTCGATGAACCGCTGGGGCATGTGGTTCCCGCTGACTACCTCTATTTTGATTCTTCTGACAAATTACTTCAGTCTCGCATTCTCCCGCGCAAAGTTCACGAAAAGACCATGAGCTGGAACAAAGGCTCAGATCAAGAGCAGCTCATTGCTCGTGCCTGCGGACTGGTATTTCTGATTAACAAACTCGGGGGCCAGAATAACGAGATCGGCATCCGCGCTACTATAGATACAATAGCTGACCTTCTGGTTGAAGATCTTTCAAGCGGCAGCAGCAGTTTGCGCAGCCGGTTACCCGGTCTGCTTGATAAATGTGAACTATTAATAAAAGTTGGGGATGAATACCGCATTCAAACCGAAGAAAGCGCAGCCTGGAATGATGAATTCCTGAGTCAACGTTCTGCACTATCCAACGAAGCCCATCGCATCGAAGCTGAGCGTGATGATCGTATTCGAAAAAAGTTTGCTGACATAGTACGCAAACTCTCTCTGACTCAAGGCAATTCGAAGGTCAATCGTGAGCTACACCCGATTTTTGACCCCCAACTTCCCAACGACTCAGAGCAACGTGTGTGCGTATGGGTGCGAGATGGCTGGAGCATTGACGAAAACTCAGTGCGTGCAGATGCAAGGCAAGCAGGAAGCCAGTCTCCCACAATATTTGTATTTATCCCCAAACGCTCTGCCGATGACCTGCGCCATCACCTCATAGAATACAAAGCGGCCCGCGCTACCCTGGATAAACGAGGGGTGCCCAATACCCCTGAAGGGACCGAAGCCCACGCCGCCATGGAAACGACCCGGCAGAGTGCCGAAGGCAAGATAAGTGAATTGCTGGAAGATGCCTTTTCTGGATCTCGGGTTTTTCAAGGCGGCGGCAATGAAATCCTCGGCAACAATTTGCAGGAAATGATTTTAGAAGCAGCGGAAAATGCACTGCAGCGACTTTACCCACATTTACATATAGCAGATCACGCAGGATGGTCCAAAGTATATGAAAAAGCCAAAGTTGGCACGCCCGATGCCCTTAAAGCGGTAGGAGATGAAGGCGAAGTAGCAAAAAACCCGGTTTGCAAAGCCCTCCTCTCATTTATTGCCGGAGGTAAAAAAGGCGCCGATTTGCGCACTTATTTTGAAGGCAAAGAATTCGGCTGGCCGCGTGATGCTGTAGATGGCGGCCTGCAAGTTCTACTTGTTACCGGCCTTATCCGAGCCCATGACGAGCGTGGTCAAACCATTGAAGCAAAGGATCTGGAACGCAAAGCCATCGGCAAAACCATGTTCAAGGTAGAGTCAACCACCGTCACCACGGCTCAACGCATCCAGATCCGTAAATTGTTCCAAAAGATTGGACTCTCAACTAAACAAGGCGAAGAATTGGCCCAAGTCCCCATTTTTCTGCAAAAGGTTAAAGAACTTGCAGATCAAGCCGGAGGCGATCAACCACAGCCGGAACGTCCTGACACCCAATTTCTTGAAGATATCCGCCTTACATCGGGTAACGAACAACTTCTTGCCCTCTTCAACCAGAAAGAAAAAGTGAAATCCAGCATCGACACCTGGACTGACATCAGTAAACTCATTGCGAAACGCTTACCAAACTGGAAGATTCTCAAGCGTCTTCTCAGTCACGCTGAAAACCTTGATAGTTCAGACATAATCAAAGCCCAGGTCGAAACGATTGAACGCCAGCGCCAGCTCCTTGAAGAACCTGATCCTGTGCCACCCCTGATTACTAACCTTACACAACAGTTAAGGGATGAACTTAATACGCTGGATAAAAAATATGCCTCTAAGCATGAAGAGGGCATGAAACGCCTGGGAGAAGACAGCAACTGGCAACAACTGGAGCCTGAACAACGCAACAAATTATTAGCTGGCGAGCATCTGACCTTGAATGATCGCCCTGTAGTTGAAGTGCAATCCACAAATGAGGTCCTGGCGACATTAGATAGATGCTCCCTGTCTATGTTCATAGATCGGGTAGCAGCTATGGCAGGGCGTTTTGATAACGTTGCAAACGAAGCCGCTGAACTATGTGAACCTGAAGTGCAGTTCATGCGAGTGCCACGCCGCACCCTTAAGACAGAGGATGATGTAGACACCTGGGCTAAAGAAGTGGCGCAAAAAATCAAAGAAGCAATAAAGCAAGGACCCGTATCTTTAAGCTAGGGGAAAACCACCATGCGAACAGCCAAAGAAATCCATGTTATTTCGCCAAGTGAGTTAATGCTCAGGAAATTGCATAGAATGCAATTAAAGTGCAATTTCCCCCATAATTGATAAAAAATTGCACTTTATAAAGTTCTAGCGCAATGCAAACTATGAGGAAACCTATAGATGCCTTGCAGACTGAGATCGTTTATCGACCGGTGAGGAGTATCTGGCATGCTGGAAAAAATCAAATTCGAAAAATTTACAGCCTTTGAAAAACTGGAAGTCAAATTTTCTCCAGGGATAAATATTTTTGTTGGCGAAAATGGAACTGGTAAAACGCATATTCTAAAAGCCGCGTATGCGGCATGTGACATTGCCAAAAGTAAGGGAGGCTTTGCCGAGAAGATCAATAATGTTTTTTACCCTTCGGGCAAGCAGATTGGACGATTGGTCAAGCGCTCATCAACCAGCAGTAAAGGTTTCGTTGAAATCAGTAGAAAGATTGATGAGAAATCGATCAACCTCAGACTGTCACTTTCAAACCACACCGCGAGACCAGAAAACTCAAGGGTTTCAGGCTCGACAAAAGCATGGCTTGAGGCACCATTTGAAGCGGCATACATCCCTGTCAAGGACATGATGGCCAATGCACCTGGCTTTCGCTCTCTTTATGAAGAACGCGAAATTCACTTTGAAGAAATCTATGTCGACATTATTCGCAAGGCGTTTTTGCCGGCATTAAAAGGCCCGACAGATGGTAAACGAAAAAAACTTCTGGAGCTGTTGCAAGATGCCATGGATGGAAAGGTCGTCGCAAAGAACGAGGAGTTTTTTCTTCGCAATCGCCACGGTGAGTTAGAGTTTACACTATTAGCTGAAGGGCTTCGCAAGCTTGGTTTACTCTGGGTGCTGATTCAAAACGGCACTCTTTTGAATGGTTCGGCCTTATTCTGGGATGAGCCAGAAACCAACCTTAACCCCAAGCTGATGAAAGCGATTGTAGGTATTTTGCTCGAATTACAACGCATAGGTGTGCAGATTTTTCTTACAACCCACGACTACGTGATCCTCAAAGAGTTTGATCTCCAGTCACAAGCAGATGACAAAATTTTCTTTCACAGCCTGTTTCGAAATGGTGAAAGCGGTGAAATAGAGCGTTCTACCACATCCAACTATCTCGATATCGCCCCGAACGCCATCGACGACACTTTTGGCAGTATCGTTGATCGAGAAATTGAGAAATCAATGGAGGGACTTGGCAAATGAAGGTCGATGCCGATGGCTTCTCTTTTGATTTTACCGATGCGCTGGATGCGTTTGTTTTCGACGAGAAAGACAAGACGAAACCCACCTATCATGGCCAGCCAATGAAGGCAGTGGATATTATTGCCGAGTTCCCGGACGCTTACATCTTTGTAGAAATGAAGGATTTTAACGATCCAGCAGCTTATGACACAAAAGACTTTTCTACCGAAGATGAATTGAATGCTAAAAGAGATTGTTTTAAATGGTTAAAAAATTACCTCAAATACAAGTATAGAGACTCTTACCTTTTCCGCCATGCCGAAGAAAAAGTCGATAAACCTATTCACTACATCTGTTTACTGACATTCGACAATGCATTGAACACGGCTATGCGCAAGGCACTGCAAAATGAACTTCCCGTTGGACTGGCATCCAAACGATGGAAACACGAGATTGTTAAAAGTTGCCAAGTAGTTAATGTAGCCAAATGGAATGAAAATTTTCCCAAATGGCCAGTGCGACACGCTTCAACCGGGAGGGCATAATGCAACCTCTGGACAAAAGCCTTCGCAACCAATTGGAACATACCATCAAAGATGCACGCACCATTGCCGAGGACGCCGCCAGTGCTGCGCTGGAACAGCTTGGTGTGGGTGAGGCCGCGCCCTTTGCTCACCTGAGCCAACAGGACCGGGAGCTGCGCCGTAAACTGCGCGTTCATGGTCGCCAACTGGGTGATTCTCTGAATGGCGGTAAGATTCAAACAATGGATCGCCTGATCGAAGAGGTCGCCTACGAGCACTGGCACCGCATGCTGTTTGCCCGCTTCCTGGCCGAGAACAATCTGCTGATGTACCCCGACCCGGACGATCCGGTGGCGGTCACCCTCGAAGAGTGTGAAGACCTCGCTACCGATGAAGGCACGGCTAACGGTTGGGAGCTGGCCGCCCGATTTGCCGCCCGCATGCTGCCGCAGATCTTCCGCCTCGATTCGCCGGTCTTCCAACTTGTGTTACCGCCCGAGCATCAGCAGAAATTGGAGCGCCTGGTGGCTGACCTGGAGCTTCCGGTCTTCACCGCCTCCGACAGCCTCGGTTGGGTCTATCAATTCTGGCAGGCCAAGAAGAAGGACGAGGTCAACGCCTCCGAGGTCAAAATCGGCGCACGGGAGCTGCCTGCCGTCACCCAGCTCTTCACCGAGCCCTACATGGTCAGCTTCCTGCTCGACAACTCACTGGGAGCCTGGTGGGCGGCAAGACGGCTCACTGAGACCGATCTCCAAAACGCCAGCAGCGAAGAGGAACTGCGCCGTAAGGCCGCGATCCCCGGCGTGCCGATGGACTATCTGCGCTTTGTCCGCCTCCCCTCTCCCCCTGGGAGAGGGGCCGGGGGTGAGGGAGAAACGGCTCCAATTCCCGACAATATTCTCAGAAACGCGAGGGAACTGCGCCAAAACCAAACCGATGCCGAGCAGCTCCTCTGGGGGTTACTCCGCGACCGCCGCTTTGCCGACAAAAAATTCCGCCGTCAACATCCTGTTGGGCGTTACATCCTCGATTTCTACTGTCACGAATTGAAACTGGCGATCGAACTGGATGGTGGTCAGCACAACGAAGATGCGGCCCGGCAATATGATGATGAGCGCACCCGGTTTTTAAATGAACAAGGCATTCGGGTGATTCGCTTCTGGAACAATCAGGTACTGCAAGAAACGGATTCTGTGTTGCAAGCGCTGTGGAACGCCCTCACCCCAACCCCTCTCCCCGAGGGAGAGGGGCTTTGGACACCGGCGGCAGGAACCTTTGATGGCTGGCCGAAGCAGCTTGCCGACCTGAAAACCCTCGACCCCTGCTGCGGCTCGGGTCACTTCCTGGTGGCCGCCTTCCTGATGCTGGTGCCGATGCGTATGGAGCTGGAGCATCTTTCGGCACAAGAGGCCGTCAACGCGGTGCTGCGGGAAAACATCCATGGCCTGGAACTGGATCAGCGCTGCGTGGAGCTGGCCGCCTTTGCCCTGGCGCTGACCGCGTGGAAATACCCGAGCGCTGGCGGCTATCGGGTGTTGCCGGAATTGAATGTCGCCTGCTCTGGCTTGTCCGTGAGCGTGGCGAAAGAGGAATGGAAGCAGCTCGGCCTGGGCAAAAAGAATCTCACCATCGCCCTCGACTGGATGCACGATACCTTCAAGGATGCACCGGTTCTGGGAAGCCTACTTAATCCTACAAAATCACCGTTACCGATGGATGTAAGTTGGCAGGATATCCAGCCATTATTACAACAGGCCCTTAAACAAGAGCAAAGCGAGGAACAACAGGAGGTTGCTGTTGTTGCCCAGGGACTGGCAAAGACCGCAACCCTGCTTGCCGGACGCTATCAATGGGTGATTACCAATGTGCCCTATTTGAGGCGAGGCAAGCAGAACGAACGGCTCAGGGATTTCTGCGAAAGGCACTACCCAGAAGCGAAGAACGATCTGGCGACGGTGTTTCTTGACCGCTCTCAGGAACTCTGTGTTGAAGGCGGGACATCCAGCATCGTGTTGCCACAGAACTGGCTCTTTCTGACCAGCTACAAGAAATTCCGCGAGAAGCTACTGAAAAACGACACTTGGCATCTGATTGCCCGGTTGGGAGAAGGAGGCTTTGATTCATCAGCGGCGGCGGGTGCTTTCGTGGCCATGATCAGCCTCAGCCGCGGCAATTCAACAAAAGAATCGGGAGGGCTGTTTGGAGATGCCGATGACGGCAACCTGATTCGGGGTGTGGATGTATCAGAACCCCGCACCGCCGCCGAAAAAGCGGCGCAGTTACTGACAGGGGAAATCAAGAGCGATGAGCAGGCTAAGCAGTTGGAGAATCCAGATGCAAGAATTGCTTTAGAAAAGGCTTCTGTTCTCCAGCTTATGTCTAAGTATGCGACCTCTTATCAAGGGATCACGACAGGGGATAATCCGCGCTTCATTTTTAACTTCTGGGAAACAAATAGTATCAGTAATGAATGGCGCACATTTCAGTCAACAGGCGACGAACCGCTTCACTACTCGGGTCGCAATCAAGTTTTCCTTTGGGAAAATGGAGAGGGGTATCTAGCATCTTCAGATGCAGCGCGAATTCAGGGACAAGTTGCCTGGGATGCTCAAGGTGTTTCTGTGAGGCAGATGCGGAAGTTGCCTCCAACCTTAAACTCTGGAAGTCCCTGGGACATGAATTGTGCGACAGTTGTACCCCAGAAATCAGAACACCTCCCCGCCATCTGGTGTTTCTGCTCCTCGCCCGAATACAACGAAGCGGTGCGGCGAATTGACCAAAAGCTGAATGTTACCAACGCCACTTTGGTCAAAGTCCCCTTCGACCTCGACCACTGGACCAAAGTTGCCAAAGAAAAATACCCCAACGGTCTGCCAAAGCCCTACACCGACGACCCCACCCAATGGATCTTCCATGGCCATCCCTGCGGTTCGGTCATCTGGTATGAAGAGCAAAAGTGGACCGCCCACGGCCCACTGCGCACTGATGACAGCGTACTGCAAATCGCCGTCACCCGCCTCCTCGGCTACCGCTGGCCTGCCGAGCTGGATGCCAGCATGGAACTGGCCGACGAGCAGCGCGAATGGGTCAAGCGCTGCGAAGCCCTGGCGAGCTTCGCCGATGATGACGGCATCGTCTGCATCCCGCCGGTACGGGGTGAAGCGTCGGCGTCCGACCGCCTGTTGAACCTGCTGGCCGCCGCCTATGGCGATGCCTGGTCCAACGACACCCTGGCTGCGCTGCTCAAAAGCGCTGATCACGCAGGCAAGAAACTGGAGACCTGGCTGCGGGAGAAGTTCTTCACCCAACACTGCAAGCTGTTCCAGCACCGCCCCTTCATCTGGCACATCTGGGATGGCCTGCGCGACGGCTTCGCCGCCCTGGTCAACTACCACAAACTCGATTACAAAAACCTGGAAACCCTGATCTACACCTACCTGGGCGACTGGATCAGCCGCCAGAAGCAGGACATTACCAAAGGGGTGGACGGAGCCCAGGAACGCCTGGCTGCCGCCGAGGCCCTCAAGAAAAAACTGGAGCTGATCCTCGAAGGCGAAGCGCCCTACGACATCTTCGTACGCTGGAAACCACTGGAACAGCAGCCCATCGGCTGGAACCCGGATCTCAACGACGGCGTGCGCCTCAACATCCGCCCCTTCATGACCGTCGCGGATGTCAAAAAGAAAGGCGCCGGCATCCTGCGCGACAAACCCAACATCAAATGGGGCAAAGACCGCGGCAAAGATGTGGAATCAGCACCATGGTACCAAACCTTCGGCGGCGAGCGGATCAATGACCATCATTTGAGTTTGGCGGAGAAAAAGGCTGCGAACTGATTGGGAGAGAACACGTGTCTGAAACACCATTTACGAATGCAAAATTCTGGAAGTGTGCATTGCAGGTTAATCCGGCCGGTTATATTGATTACCGTGGCGGCGATCATAGGATGACAGAGGAGGGATACAATCAAGAACTTCTCAATGTCGCCCTCGATAACGACATCAAAATTATTGGTTTGGCTGACCATGGAAACGTAGATGGTGTTGATGCAATAAGAGACATTATGAGCGCAAATAAAATCTTGGTGTAACTATTCACCACCCCGGCTAGGCCGGGGTATAAAAATACAAATTCAGCCCGTTATTGCTCCTGCATAAACGAAGGTGATTTGCCCTCAAACAGCAGGCGCAATCCTACGGACGCACTCACACCCTGTTTGCGACACGTAGATATATAACTGCGGATGCGGCAGAAGATGCGTGCCCCTT
>Ga0182239_1000533_pt1 | contig 13864 bp, 9 predicted proteins | sample hydfrate6_PW_210_FD_132456 | JGI IMG/M metagenome (GOLD analysis project Ga0182239, IMG submission 132456) | Subsurface microbial communities from deep shales in Texas, USA - hydraulic fracturing test 6_PW_210 | ecosystem: Environmental > Aquatic > Deep subsurface > Shale gas/oil reservoir >... | reverse complement strand
GGGAATTCCAGCACTGCAGGGGTACCTTCGTCGCCCGCTTCCACCATGCGCGGATCAACCGGAATCTGCCCCAGAAACGGTACCGTCATTTCGGCGGCCATCTCGCGTCCACCGCCCTTTTTAAAGATATCCACTACTTCGTTGCACTTCGGACACACAAAGCCGCTCATGTTTTCCACAATGCCGTATACGGGGAGATTGAGCTGGCGGCAGAAGGTAACCGTTTTGCGCACATCCACCAGTGCTACCTTCTGCGGGGTGGTCACGAGAACCGCACCCGCATCCTCGCCGAGGAGTTGCGCAATGCTCAAGGGTTCATCCCCGGTGCCGGGAGGGCAATCCACCACCAGGTAGTCGAGCTCGCCCCAGTCTACATCGCGGATAAACTGCTGAATCACCCCCGCCTTCATGGGTCCGCGCCAGATCAGGGCGTCATCCTGCTCCTGAATCAGAAAACCGATAGACATCACCTTGATATCGTATTTCGGCACCGGCAGCATCAGGTCGTCCTTCACCTCCGGACGCTGCAGTTCCAGACCCATGAGGGTAGGCACACTGGGGCCGTGGAGATCGATATCCAGAAGCCCCACCCTGGCGCCTTCTTTTGCGAGGCTCAGGGCAAGATTTACCGCGGTGGTGCTCTTGCCCACCCCGCCTTTGCCAGACATTACCAGGATCTTGTGCTTGATTCTGGCGAGATTAGCCTGCATCTGCTCCTGCTGCTGTTGTTGGTCACACTGTTGTTTGTCTGTGTCACTGCAGCTGCTGCTTTTTTCGCAGCCATTACACGGGTTGTCACTCATGCGTGTTCTCCTTGATATGGATAAAAAACCCATGGGTAACTAAGCACCACTTTTGTAGGAGCGGCTTTAGCCGCGAACAATCGCGCCTGAAGGCGACTCCTACAGCGCCATGCCGGCATAATTTTAGCCGGAATCCAGATTTTGCACGGTTGAAAGTCTGGGTCCCCGACAGAAACCCTCGGGGATGACGGCCCTTGGATTGGCAGGTGAATAGTTACAACCATGGCTATGAAAAAGGTGTCTGAAGACTAATCCTGTCGCACGAAGGTTGTCAAATATTTTGCCGGAGTATCACTTGGGTTTCGTATCCTCGAAAATATATGCAAACAACTAGAATAGCGTTTTATTTTCTTGACCATATATAACTAAGTCGCTAACTTCGCGAATTCTACGAAAATCTGCCACGGAAGAAAAGCGTTATTCCACAAGTGTAACCAAGGGAGGAAAGAGGAGATGCAACGAGGAAGAGTGAAGAGAACGATGATAGCGAGCATTATAGCTGTCTTGATGCTGGCGTCACCGGCGTGGAGTGCGATTGAATTTTTCGGCACAGCGCGTGTAATGCCGACGTATTATAAAAACTTTGATTTCGATGATGATTCAAGCGACCAGTTTGCCGTCAATGAGGCCGGGCTGGCGAAGGGTGAACATATCCGCGCTGAGCTGCGCCTGGGCTGGAAAGCTGCAGGAGAGAAGTGGTCAGTGAAGATGATCTCCGAGGCGGATGTGATCATGCAGAAGGATACGGCGGATCGTTCCTTTTATGTCGGTGCTGAAAAGGATGGAAATCCCAACAGCGGTGGTGAATTCGGCATTGAGAGGGTTGAGTTGCTGTACGAGTTCAATCCGGCCATGGAGTTGGAGACAGGCTGGGACGTACGTGCGCTGGATATCCGCACCGGTGGCCTCCTGTACGGCGATGATCATCCGTTCCTCGGCTTCCGCGGGGACCTGGGACCTCAAACCAGCTACGAACTTTTGTATCTGCCCATCCAGAATATGAGTGGTGTTACCGGTGATCCGTTTGACAGCGATGAAATCAACGATTGGCGTGTGTACAGCCTCAAGCTGAATCAAAAAGTGGGTGGTTTTGATCTGAGTCCATTTTACGCCTACAGTGATAACGACAATCATGAGGCCCAAGTGCACTACTACGGCTTTGAAGCGTTAAGAAAAATCGGGATGTTCAAACCCTCATTTGAAATTGTGTTTGCCGATGGTGAGTTCGACAATGGCAAGGATATCTCTTCTATGGCCGCCTTCGCGGGGCTGGAACTGGCTCTGAGCAAAGCTTTCAATCCTTATGTGGCACTGCGCTATACTCAGGGAGATGACGATGCTGCTGATGACGATGTGGAAGGTTGGGTCGGGATTACCGATATCGGACGCTTTACGCCGCTGATGGGCATGGACGGTGGTATCATGAGTGATGACCTGGGTCAGAGCTATGGTGCCTCCCTGTACTCCTATGCACCGGGACGTGCTGTGGCTGGTGGCGTTTATCAAGAGGATAATTATACTGATGGACTAGAAAAAGGTGCCGATAAATATAATTCTGCCATAGCTGAGTATAATGCGGATCTTACGGAAGATCATTACGGCGGTATCAGCAACGGCAGTTCCGGGGATAATCCCGGTCAGTTTATCGCCGCCATCGGCGCCAAAGGGGATCTGTCACGCTGGGTAAACAAACTGAGCTACAAAACCCAGATGTTCATGATCTGGTACGATGAGACGGATAATCTGAACAACAAGAACTCTGAAGAAAAGGTGGATGACTACGCCGGCACCACTTTTGATCTGCAGCTTAACTATGCCCTGGATGAAAACTTCAGCCTTGGGTATATTTTCAGCATCTTTGTCCCCGGTGACGGCATCGAGGATCAATTCGGCGATGATCCGGCTATGATCAACTGTATCTCCATGGTATGGAGCTACTGATAACGCGGATACCGGATTAAGCACCTGAATGGCATTCCGGCCCTTTGGTACTTGTCTTAAGTATCGGGGGGCCGGGGTGTTTAAAAGCGCGAACGCAGCAAAAGGATGAAACGATGAATTTAAAGCGGTGGATGTTTATTCCAGGGATCGTACTCGGGGTGGTATTCTGCTCCGTCGCTCTTGCGACCGGCTGGCCTCAGCTTGAAAGCCGCCTTGCCACCTGGGACGGCGCCAGAGAGGTACAGTTGCCCGCCGGAGTGAATCCTCTCGAAGATCCGCATTTTGCTCCCGTGGTGGAATTGCTCTTGCGCGAAGGCTTTGCCGTACACACCCGGGGACAGGGGGATACACCCGACGGCTTGATCCTCAGCCGGCACCAGGGGGCGAGGGGCACCCGCCTGATTTTGAAACGCGCGCGCGATGGCGCCCTTCTCGCTCTGGAACCGCTGGAAGATGCTCCGCCGTCTGTATCGAAGCGGGCTGCGAATGAAGATCAACGCAGCACAACCAAACCTGGGGCCAAGGTGCTCTCCACCGCTTCCGTATCCCGCTCGCGTCCGCCCGCTGTTCCTGCAGAACCACTGCGGGTCCAGTCTACGCCGCAGAGCCATACCATGAGGGTGGGTTCGAGCGCAGCTGCAGCCGAGATGCTGGTGGATATGCCCGGCGCCCCCCGCAGCATTGCCACCTGGCCTGCAGCGGAAGAGGCGCCGCAGGGTTTCCATCTCTTTGTCCTGTACGATACCGCTCTGGTTCATTTTCGCTATCGTTCCGGACAATTGGAGCGGATCGCGGAATTCACCCCGCCGGCGCGGGTGTCGCGTGCGCTGCGGCTGGAATGCAGCGATTTCGATGGGGACGGAGTTCCGGAGCTTGCGCCGGTGTGGGTCGAAGATATCTACAGCGTCGATGAGGGAACCCGGTCGCGTCTGCACTCCTGGGTTGTGGAGGTCGGTCCCGCCCGCGGTATGAAAGCCGGTAGTGCCGATCTCGAAGGTTATCTTGCGCTGGTGGATGGCCGGCTGTATCTGCAGGAACGCGGCGAATACAGCGCATTCAGCTCTGATGTGTATGCCGTGGAGTTTACCCACGGAACCTATCAACGCAGCACCACCCCGGTGACACAGGCGCAGCACTGGGTCTTCAATCATGCGCGCTGGCCCGACAACGAGCGGGTTCTGATCTGGAATGATGATCAGCGTCTGGTGCTCGCAACGCGTTCCGGTGCAGAGGCTGAAAAGGCCCCTTACTCTACGGGTACTCTCCTGTCCGATTTTGGTACCTACGTGGGTGCGAGCATATACGTGCCACTGGAAGAGCCGGAGTATCGGAGTGGTTTTTCTGCGCATGACAAGGTGATGGCACGCAAAATCCGCGTGCCGCGCCGCATGTTGCCCTACGGGGATGCTATTTTTACCCTCGCGCGCGGGCGCGAGGCGGGGATGCCCCTGGTGGGGAAGCCGTCCGGACGGGACAAGCTGGTGCAGATCAATGCGGGACAGACCGGGTTGCAGGCGCGCTTTCCTTTCACCCCGGTGGATGCGTTTATCCTCGACTTCGATCTTCTTGAGCAGCAGGGTGGAAACCCGGGTGCGATCCTGCTTCTGAATGAGAAACAGGATGGTACGGGAAAGGCCTATCTGCAGATACAGTAAGGGCGGTCAAGAGTGTGGAGCATGGATTCAGTTATTCTCTTCCTGGATCTCAAACTTTTTCATGCGGTAGCGCAGGGTATCGCGACTCATTCCCAGAGTCTTCGCCGCCCGGGTCTGATTGTAGTCGTGGCGTCTTAGTGCCATGATAATCAGTTCGCGTTCGACTCCTTCCATGGTGATCCCTTCGGGGGGGAGTTGGATTTGAACCCTGTTCGTCTCATTCGCACTTATTACTCCCGAGCCCAGGGGGGCAGCGTATTTCTGGTGCGGGGTCGCGATCTCTTCAGGTAGATGCTCCGTGTCTATCTCAACCCCGGTTCCCAGCATCATGGCGCGCTCGATAGTGTTGCGCAGTTCGCGCACGTTGCCCGGCCAGGAGTAGCTCTCCAGAGCCTGCATCGCAGCATGAGTAATGCCGCTGAACTCTTTGCCGTATTCGCGGTTCAGGCGTTTGATGAAATAATCGACCAGGGTCGGTATACACCCGCGCCGTTCACGCAGTGGCGGGAGACGGATAGTCAGAACATTGAGGCGGTAGTACAGATCGCTGCGGAACTCGCCGCGCTCTACCAGAGCAGGGAGATCGGAGTTGGTCGCGGCCACAATGCGCACATCCACTTTGAGGTTCTCACGCCCCCCCACGCGCCGGAACGCGCGGTTTTCGATCACCTTGAGGATCTTTGCCTGCATCGCCAGGGGCATATCCCCTATCTCATCCAGAAAAACCGTCCCACCCCGGGCACTTTCAAAAATACCCTCCTCTCTGGTGCTCGCATCGGTAAACGCCCCCTTTTCATGGCCGAAGAGTTCATTTTCGAGGAGATTTTCCGGAATCGCGGCACAGTTTACTTCGATAAAGGGCTGATCGCTGCGCTCACTGTAGTCGTGGATCGCCCTTGCAATCAATTCTTTGCCGGTTCCGCTCTCTCCCAGGACCAGTACGGTTTTGCAGTCGCTTTCGCCGCAGATTTTAATCAGCTTGAACACCTCTACCATCTGTTCTGAACTGCCGATGAGTTGATCCGCTTCTTCTTCAATTCTGGAGCGTCTGACAGGCTCGGAAGCAGCTTGTTTTTTTTCTTTAAGGCGCTCAAATACGCTTTTCACGGTTTTTTCTACGTGGGTGAGCTTGAACGGTTTACCCACGTAGTCATCCGCACCCCCCTGGAGCGCCTTAACGGTGCTATCCAGGTGCGCATCCGCTGTGATCATTATCACGCCCACATGCGGTTTCCGCTCTTTGAATTTAATCAGCAGTTCGAGACCGTTGGCATCGGGAAGACAGATGTCGAGAAGCACCATGTCGGGATCGAACCGGGCGAAGCGCTCTATCGCTTCCATACCTGAATTGGCGGTTTCAACGGCATATCCACCCGACTTCATGGTTTCGGCCAACGACCAGCACACCATTTTTTCGTCATCTACAATCAGAATCTTTTGTTGCACCATTGTCAGTTACCTCTTGAATATGGTTCGGTTTTTGCACCTTTACTGGCGGATATCAATCAACTGCCTAAATTCTTGCAAAAAGCTCTCCTATTCTGTATATCGGGGAATGATGGGATTTTCTTTCATGAAAAAAGTACCGAGGACGGAAATATGTCGTCTGCTTCGTCAGATGACACAGTACGGTTGCGCCATTTGGCTGAGCCGGAATGTGAGGCCGGGAAAAAGCCGGGGCAAATGCCCCAGTTGTTGTGTAGCGCTGGGTGTTTTGACCCTGGTGCTTGCCGCAGTACTTATGCCCACCTGGGGGGTATGCGCTCCCAAATCGGTAGAGGCCAACTGTGTTGCAGTCATTAAAAGTGACATCATGGAGCAACCATTGTCCTACCCCTCACACCTTTATTACGACGCTCAGGAAGATGAGGTATATATCACCGATTCGGGGCATAACCGGGTCGTGGTGTGTAGCAGCAATTATTTTCCTGTCTATGAATTCGGTAACGTGGGTGCAGGTAATTTCGGAGGGATGACACGGATCGACGGCACCCTGGCGGTGGTGGCGCGGGATCAGAGTAAAGCCGCCGAGGGGGTTGAGCTCGCTAGATTCGATGATGCATTTCTCCCCGTCCCTTCCCTGGTTCTGCGGGGCTATCCTCAGGTTGAAGAACGGACATTTCTTCCGGCGCGGGTGGTACAGGGACAAAACGGCAGATTGTATGTTGTGTCTGAGAATGGCGGCCCGCTGTATGTGTTCAACTCCGACGGCACCTTTGAGCATCTGATCAGGCCCCACGACATGGTTCTGGGAATCAGAGAGCCCGCAACGGTCAAGGATGTTGCGGTGGATAAAAACGGACGCCTCTATCTTTTGAGTGAGCAGCGTGGCAGGGTTTATGTTTACGACCGGAACGAAATTATGCTATTCAAGTTCGGACAAAAGGGGGGTGATCGCGGTAAGTTGGCGCGCCCGCGCGGCATTGCGGTAAATGGCGAGCGGGGCGAGATATACATTGTCGACTATCTACGCCATGCGGTATCTATCTATACCCTCCAGGGCGAATTTGTAGATGAGTTCGGCGGCAAAGGGGTCGGAAAAGGATGGCTGTACTATCCCTCCGACGTGGAGGTAGACGGCAAGGGGAATGTTCTCGTTGCTGATACCTTTAATCACAGAATTCAGGTTTTTTCCCTGCCTTAGGGCCACGGGGTTCACTCTGCATAAGGCCGGGTGGTATATCTAATTGTAATCAGGAGGCATAACAAATGAAATGGAGAGCTTTTTTAACGGTGAGCACCTTGCTGGTGTTTTTGGGTGCTGGTATCGCAATCGCGGCAGAGCAGACGCCGCTACAGGTGTCGGATTGCGACAAGTGTCACAGCAGTATCGTGACCGATGTGGCGGCCAATGGCGGACTGCATTCCACGGCGGTAACCTGTCTCGAGTGCCATCTCGAACATCCGCCGGAAGGTGAAAACGCTATTCCGGCGTGCAGCATGTGTCATTCCCCCGAATCCAGCGCCCACTACACAGTGGACAACTGTACGGGGTGCCATAACCCGCATCACCCTCTCGCTATCGATCTTGCTGCAGCAGGGGAGGTCAATCCGGTGTGTGTTTCATGCCATGAGAGCGAAGGTGCCCAGTTGCAGAAGTACCCCAGTCTGCATACAGAGTTAAGCTGTACCGCGTGTCACCAGGAACACGGTGAGTATCTGAGTTGTCTTGAGTGTCACGGCCCGCACTTGGAAGGGCAGACCTATGATGACTGCTTCACCTGCCACAAGCCGCACAAGCCCACGGTTGTTCGTTATCCGGAGACAGCACCGGTATCCTACTGTTCCGGCTGTCATGTGAAGGCCACGCAGGATCTGGCACAGAACCGCACCCGCCACCATGATCTGAAGTGTGCGTACTGCCACAAAACCCAGCACAAGGCGATTCCCACATGTGAAACATGCCATGGCAAGCCGCACGAGAAGTCAATGCACCAGGCATTCCCGGATTGCTTGAAATGTCATATGGATCCGCATGCGTTGGCCAAATAGGTCTTAGAATTCTGCAGATCAATATCGCCCCGGAATGCTCGGGCATCCCGGGGCTGGAATTAAAACTGTAAACCAAGGAGTTATACATGAAATTATCAGGAAGAAGGATGTTGCTCCCCCTCGCCATGGTTGCATGCGTGCTGTTGGTGTGGGGTTGTGTAGAATCTGGAGTAGGGATGCGTGGTTCTTCCGGAGTGCAGACCCTCAACAAGCAGGCGGTGGAGGTTGAGGCGCAAAAAACCACGGAGACTGCAACAGAAGAAACCGAAAAAGCTGAAAAGGCTGTGAAGCAGCCGGTGGAGCAGAAAAAGGATGAGGCGGTGCAGAAGACGCAAACAGCAGCGCCGACCCGGCAGGATATGGCTGCAGTGGAGGATCCGTATTCGCTCGATCTTAAACCCCTCAGCACTCCTGAATGCGGTCGCTGTCACTTCAGTGTGTTTACCGATATTAAGGGTGAGGGCGGGAAGCATCAGCTCGACTGCACCTACTGCCACGAAGAGTTCCATACATATAAGCCCGGCAAGGATTGGGCGGATGTAGTGCCGGCGTGTAACACCTGCCACGGCGCCGCTCACGGCGAAAACTACATGGAGTGTCTCACCTGTCACGAGAACGCCCACGCTCCGGTAGCATCCATGATCGGGCTGAGCCAACTTGAACCCGATTGTGCCAAATGCCACGAACCTCAGGCGCAGGAACTGGTGCAGAACCCCAGTGCACATACGGAGCTGAGCTGCAGCAGTTGTCATCATACCCAACACGGCAATATTCCCGATTGTGTCGAATGCCACGCCGAGCCACACGTCGCATTTGAGGAGAACAGCGGCTGCGTCGGGTGTCATCCGGTGCACTCCCCCACCAATATTGAGTATGGCGAAGAAGTAGCCAACAACGTATGCGCCGGCTGCCACCAGAGTGTGAATACCAAACTCGCCAACGGCCAGAAAAAGCACAACACGCTAAGCTGTGTCTACTGCCACGAGCAGAACCACGGTTATATCCCTGCATGTCAGGATTGTCACGGCAAGCCCCATAGCGAGGCGCTGCTGTCAAACTTCGCGGCATGCACCGATTGTCACGGTGACCCACATGACCTGAATCTGTCCGGGCAGTAATTACTGCTGATCAGATGAAATTTCATGTAATGCTCGCAGGATTCGGGGTGCTGCTGTTATTGGCGGCACCCCGTCTCTCGGTCGCAGATCCGATAAGCTGGAACGCCAACTGGAACTACTCCCGCAGTGGGGGAGAAGAACAGGATGTGCGCTGGAACATGGGGGAGAGCTACGCTGCCTCCATGAGTCGGGATATCAGCCGCGCCATGAATACGGGTGCCTCGGTGCGTTACACGCAGCAGCGGGACGGCGAAGACCAGTGGCAGTCTAATCTGAACCCCAGCCTTTCATGGGGGTTGCGCAACGATCTCTTCAGTCTTCAGCTTGGAGGGAATGAAAGTCGACGTAAACGCCGTGGAAGTGATGAGGCAATAAACCGCGCGCTGAGCAGCAGTTTCAGCACCTCACTGGCAGAAAAGTGGCCCCAGCTGCGTCTCAACTACAGCCGCAGCGAAAACTTCGACAAAGCTTCTCCACCGCGCCAGGATAGTTGGAACGAAAGCTATAACGGCAGCCTTGACTATGCATGGGGCGGGCTCGAAGCGTTCTACAGCGGCCGCTACAGTCGAGGTGCGGATGAAATCAACGCAAGTGAAACCGATGGTAACTCGCATATGGCGAAGCTCGAAGGAAGTTACTCCTTCTGGAGACAGCGGCTCCAATGGAGTTTTTCCGGGCAGTACAATGAAAATGAAAACACCTCCACGGTGCGTTCGCAGCGCGGTACCACGGTGTTGCTCGCCCAGTCTGTCTTAGGGCAGTACTCCGGTTTTGACGAAAATCCTGTTTACAGTGAACTTGAGCCCAACAGCGCCCTCGGAGATGGAAATGAAGAGGGGGTGGCGCAGGAGTGGAGCGATGATGTTGATGAGGACCTGAACATTGCGGCGCGCCTCGATCGCAAGGATCTCGATCAGATTGAAATGGTGTTCCTGGGCGAGCCCGACCCCCTGTTCCGGCAACAGCTTCAGGCTGCTTTGTATGTGAGAAACAACACCACCACCGATTGGAAGAAGAGTAATACCACTCTGAGCCTGCGCTGGGAAGAAGATCCGGTGTTTGAGCGCTGGAATCTGATTCTGGATCTGGGCGACACCCTGAACGCATCCTATGTAAAGGTGGTATTCACTGAGCCGGGTGGGGTATGGGATCCGGTGCAGATTACTGAATGTTACTGGAATCACGCCGTCGTGGGTACAGGGGATGAAATAAGCACCACTACTGACTTTGAGCGCTATGAATACCAGACCAGTGTAGGTGTGCGCCCGCTGGAGGACTGGTACCTGAGCGCGAGTTATGCCTACGACCTCAGCAGCCCGGGTCAGGGGGCGGAAACGGAAGAGGTGCAGCAGTCCTACGGTATCCAGTGGCAGCCCGGGGCATCTCTTTCGTTTCAGGCGCGCTACAGCGAGAACGAAACCCTTATAGAAGAGCAGGAATCGGAGACCGGGCGCAACTGGTCCATCTCCTCTCAGTGGGATCCTTTGAACACCCTCGCTGCGGCTCTGAGTTTCAACTGCAACGAAAACCTGATTGAAGACGAGTTGCAGAGCCGCACCTATACAGCAACGTCCAACTTCGCGGCCCAATTGCTCCCCGACTGGTCTGCAAGTCTTGACGCAAGCTGGTCGCAGAGTGAAGATATGCTCGACGGTACCGAGGTTACTTCAAACTCCCTGACGTTCGATACCACGGCACAGTTGCGCCCCAGTGTGCAGTTGACCATGTATTTTAACCGCGGTGCCACTACCACTGAGCAGATACGCGGGGATGAGGATACCAGCAGTTTTGACTGCGGTATGACCCTGAACTACCGCCCTTCTGATGTGCTGCAGAACAACAACAGCATCAGCTATGACCGCAACGATGACAGTGTCAGCTGCTCGAGTAACGTCTCCGTTCGTATGAGCAGCGAATTACAGAGCAATCTTTCGGCCTCTTATACCTTTGAGGATGATGTGACCCAGAGCTACAATGCATCACTGGTGTGGCTCACCACCCGGCGCTTGAGTTTGCGCCAGAGTGTGCAGTACTCCAAAGCCGACATATCTCAGTGGAGCTATTCCGCCAACTGCAGTTACAGCTTCTAATCTTCCGGACGGAATTTCAAGCTGGGAACGAACATTCGGTACTTTTTTTGCATATAATATAAAATCGGACAATAATGAAAATGTGGGAAAGGCAGATTTAATCATGGGGAAGACAATACATTCGGGATTTGCGGGTCTGGCTCTGTTTATGCTTTTGCAAATCAGTGCATGCGCGCCTGTGCCCGATTATCATACCGCCCCGGCCCTGGCGACCGGATATGTGAAACGCGTAGCGGTTCTCCCGCTGGAGAACCACACCCAGGAGCGCTTTGTAGAAAAAAGGGTCTACGACCTGTTGAGCACCCAGATCATGAGTCTGGGATTCTTTGAAGTGCTCGAGAAAGGCGATCTACACCGCTTCCTCAACGATGAAGTTCAGGGGGAGGATAAGAGTAAGGTCCCCCATAGCACCGCGCGCCGCCTGGGACGCGAGTTCGGCCTCCAGGCGTACATCGCCGGTGCGGTTGAAGACTACACCATGGAGCGTAACGGGAGCTATTCCTATCCGGTAGTGGCAATAACCCTGCGCCTCGTGGATATCGAGAGTGGCAAGATTCTGTGGCAGGCAAGCCACTCGGCCACCGGATACAGCACTACCGACCGTATTCTGGGGCTCGAAAGCGAAGGGCTTCACCATGTTGCGCGTCAACTGGTAGAAGATATTCTGCTTACGCTCACTTATTAATTAACGACAGGAGCTTCCATGGCTACATGGTTTTCCTTCATATCCCGCCTTATGCGCCTTGCCCTGCTGGTGTTGGTATGCCTGTGCTGCAGCGTAGAACCGGGTCCGGGTGCCGAGCCCGGTACACGTCTGGCACTTTTGCCAGTGGCGGATGTGAGCGGGGGTAATGTATCCTGGGATCGTGAGCTGCACCATAACCTGAATGAGGCACTCCTGAACGCGGGTTATGCCATGGCAGAGCCGGAAGCGGTTATGGATGTGGTGCGTCGCCTGCGTCTGCGCGATCTGGGTGAGGCCGGCAGCTTCGCATGCAGTCAGATCGGTAAAATCCTCAATTGCGAGTATATTCTCAGTGTCAGTATTACCGAATCAACCGGGGGAAATGACCCGGTGCTGGGGCTTTTGTTTCAGTTGTATCGCGCCAAAGACGGTGTGCCGGTGTGGGGACGGAGTATCGCATACGCAGCGGCGCAGCAAATCGGATTATTAGGCATTAACTCAGACACCGAGTTGAATCAGATGCGGGTGCGCGGTATTGACGCTCTGGTGGGACAGCTTCGGGATATGCCGGTTGATACCCTGCCGCAGGTTCACAATGTGCCCGGGTATGCAGTGCGAGTCGTTGATATGACCAAGCGTCTCTTGCGCTGTGGGTCAACGATTAAGTTCAGACTCAAGGTTCGCACCGGAATGGATGCCACCGGGTTCCGCCTCCAGCTGGGGAGCAATGTTGTTGCTCTGGAACCCACCGAACAGATCGATATCTATCGTGCTGAAATAGCCACTCCGAAGGACCCCGGTGTATATCAGGTTAAACTTGTGGGATCTGAGGATGATGCCCACGCAGGGCGCGGAGATATAGTAGCGCACATAGAGACGGTGTGCAGTGCGCCGCAGCTGGCGCTCGAATCCTCCGCCAAAGCGCGGACAGGAGAGGAATGGCCGGTATTCAGCGGGCGCCTGGTAGTGCGACCCCGCATGGAGGAGCGCCGCCCTGTAGCACGCTGGTCCTTTAAAGTGACTGATCGTAATAATAATAAAGTGGTAGAGCAGAAGAGTAACGGTGAACTGCCCTCCGCCATGTACTGGCGCGGTACCAATGCACAACGTTTTCCGCTCCCCTCCGGACGCTACACCGTCACCGTGCAGGTGGAGGATGAGGCCGGATTTTCCTCCAGCGCAGCTACGCAGGTATATCTGCAGCAGCCGCGCGAGGAAATCGCCAGTGTCACCCAGGTGCAAGAGGAAGGGAAAAGCGCGCTCTTGCTTAAAAGTACTGCTCCGGATGTGGAGGCAACTGACGATACCACATGGAAAGTCTATGTCACCGACCGCAATGGTGATACCCTGCACGAGATCGCCGGGCAACAGCTCCCGGCGCGCGTGGAACTCCCTCAGCATCTCGTTGCTGATGAGGAGGTGTTCTGTCAGGTGTATGTAAAAGACAGCATGGGTAATCGCTTCTGGAGTGATGCTACCCGGGTTAGAGAGTTTATCGCCGAAGATGAAAAAGAAGAGAGCGAAGAGCAGAAATTTGTATGGAACGCCGAATTCTAGCCCGCAGGGGCAAACGCCTGCATCTTATTTTTTTTGCGTTTGCAGGTTGCATAAGCCTGTATTTTATGTCAGGATGTGCTCCCGGCCCTGAGAGCGTATATACGGTGCCCAAGCCGCAGGCGCGCCTGTGCAGAGTAGCTTTGTTGCCGCTTTTGAATGAGAGCGAAAATACATCCGCAACAAACCTGTGCAACCGTACCATGCTTACTGAGCTTATTGCGGCACCCCGGGTTCAGATCGCCAACCCGACCGATATGAAAAACATCCTGCGGCGGCGCGAGATATTCCCCAGCACCATACATGCCGCCCCGCCCGAGGTACTGGAAGAGATCGCCGCTGAACTCGGCGTGGATGGATATATCCGAGTCAAGATCCTCGAATATGAGCGGCGCCAGGTAGGACGAAGCGGTGAGGTGCCCCATATCGGCCTGCAGCTTGAGCTTCTTCAGGCTGATGGCAGCCTTGTGAGTCAGCTGTTTCATGCGCGCAGCGGGGATGAATATCGCAGCCTCATGCACTACGG
>Ga0182239_1000532_pt1 | contig 13878 bp, 11 predicted proteins | sample hydfrate6_PW_210_FD_132456 | JGI IMG/M metagenome (GOLD analysis project Ga0182239, IMG submission 132456) | Subsurface microbial communities from deep shales in Texas, USA - hydraulic fracturing test 6_PW_210 | ecosystem: Environmental > Aquatic > Deep subsurface > Shale gas/oil reservoir >... | reverse complement strand
TTTTTGTGCATAAAAAAAGCCCCAACGAGGCTCAATTATTCTGATAATCCAGTATAGATTGTCAATTTATTTCGAAAATTTTATGCTGTCTTTGTTTCAGATAATTTGATTCCTTACATCGGGTCTTGTCAGACAAAGAAATCAAAATGCTCTGGAAAGCACTGGATCTTGAAAATAAGAAAGTAGACATGTATCGACAAAGCAAACTGGCCCTGAGAATGATTCTGCTAACGGGCCAGCGCCCGGGGGAGGTATGCGGGGCTATGTGGAATGAAATTTCGCTTGATAAAGCCCTCTGGAAAATACCGTCTGAACGGTCCAAAAACGGAGAGCCGCACCAGATCCCACTCAATTCGCTCGCAATTGAGGCCTTAAACCAAGCTGAGACCTTATCAGGTGGGAAAAAATATGTTTTTGAATCCAAACACAAACCCGGATTCCCCTTGAAACCCAATACCCTTGCCAGAGCCCTGACCCGACACTGGAAAGAAATCGGTTTTCCAGAAAAATTTGTACCGCACGATCTGCGAAGAACCCTACGAACCCGCCTTGCCGAGCTCGGAGTGTCCGATATAGTCGCAGAACGCGTGTTGGGTCATAAACTGCAGGGGTTGCTGGCGGTCTACAATCACTATCCATACACAGATGAAATGCGTGACGCTCTCGAAAAATGGAATCGTAAACTACAGTTTCTTACAGGAATAACCCCACCTGATGCCGGCAATTGTAAAGTTATCCAGCTAAGACGATAGGAGGGATCTCTATGGCTAATGAAAACCCCTGGTCCGATCTTGTCTATGAATTCTGGCGGTGGGAATATTTGCGGCGCAATGAAGATTATCAACAGAAATACGACATTATGGCAACCAGACTGAATGCCCTGGGGGTCACAGGATTTAAGGATATCGAAATTGACGGGAATACAGAAGTTTCTTTATTTGATTGTTTGTGCACGGACAAAGCAATCCCGCCTGAAGACAACCTTGAAATCTTTTCCTGGCTGTTTGGAATAATGGAAAGATTTAAAGTCTTTCCGCCTCCAGGCCCTAATCATGGCATCAATTCAGATGAGTTATTGAAAAAAATCCTCACCAACGACCTCGTGCTCAGGTACTGTGATGACTCCGACCAAAAGGAAGGATTGATAAACTACGAAAACCTGCCAAGAGGCAACCACATCCCCTTCCCGTTCTCCACCGTTATCAAAGAAAGCGACCATCAATTAACAGAACAGGAATTGCCTGAACCCCTGCGTGCTGCAAATCAGAGATTCTTAGAGCAAAATCAAAGAATAAACGCTCTTGCCGGGATAAAACACAGCTATTTGGATCAAATTCAATCCTTTCTGAAAGAACACACCGAAAAAAAGGGAAATTATGAAATTCTGTCGGGCATGCCCAAACCCATCATAAATAAAGACAAGAAAATGGTTAACGCCACAGATCAATTTCTAAAATCAGGGCAAACTCCTGAATACCTAAAACTGCAAGAAGCTATTCGCAATCAAAGAAAAGCTTATCTTAAAAATGATGGCAAAAGAATCAAACGGCAAAAAGGCTATCTCCCACGCGCCATTGGATTATATCTCTGGGATCAGCAAAAAGAAGAAGGGAACTTAAATCTTGATATCATATCAAATTTTTTTAATAAACTGGAATCGATGATTGAAGATATCATAGATGATTTTGATATCCTGGCAGAACCCGAAGAATTTTTATCAGAATCGGGCCGCAAACGAGTCATAGATTCTGGCCGTGAGTTCAGTAGGCTGGTTCGGCACACCGACAAATGCATCCAGAGGATGGATGTCCTGCCAATAACATAACAGCACACAAAAATCGCGACTAAACCTCCCTCAACCTTGCATCCCTTTGTGCGATAATGAAGCATATTTCATTAGATTTCATTTTTTATAATGAAATCGGACTGTTAAATTTCGCACAAGGAGATGGCTATGGCGAAACAAATCGTACGAATTCTGAGAAAACCTGAAGTCCTGGATATGGTGGGCGTTTCCGACGCCACCCTTTGGCGCTGGGAACGCGACGGAAAATTCCCAAAGCGCATTCAACTGGGCAGCAATTCATGCGGCTGGATCGAAGGCGAAATCCTGGATTGGGTCCAGGAACGTGCTGCTGAAAGGGAGGTGGTCTAAATGCGTGCCGTTGAAACAGATGCGCCCGGTGGCGGGGAGGCCAGGACCGGGCAGCAAAATAAAAGGTGTTTTCAAAATAACAACCGGACCATAGATACGTCAAGACTTATTGACAGGATCATAGAAGCCCTGGGGGGCCATATGCGGGCCAACGGATCTGCTATGGTTCACTGTCCTGCCCATGACGATAAGACCCCATCATGTCATGTCACGCATGACAATGACAAAATCCTTGTCAACTGCATGGCCGGCTGCCCACAGGATGCTGTTATCGATGGCCTGAAAACCCGTGGCTTGTGGCCTGGGAAAAACGGCAGCAGCAACTCAAAAGATTTGCCGCCTGGAATTTCCACCAAGTGGCGTGGGGCCGCTTACACCGCACACTGGATGTACCACAACCCTGATGGTCATGTTATCGGCTATGTTGTCAGATACGACGGCCCGGACGGCAAACAGGTGATCCCTTTTTTCCGCCAAAACGGGAACAAATGGGAACCCAAGGCTGCACCCGCGCCGCGCCCTTTATATAATCTGCATATGCTATCCAGGCAGCCGGACAAACCCGTCCTGGTTGTCGAAGGAGAGAAGACAAGTGCTGCCGCTGGCCGACTTCTGCCGCGGTATATTTGCGTTACATGGCCTGGAGGCAGCAATGGCGTGGGAAAGTCTGATTTCAGGCCCCTTAAAAGCCGTGAAGTGGTTATATGGCCTGATGCCGATGATCCTGGACTAAAGGCTGCCCGGAATGTTGCCGAACAATGCCGCCGGGCCGGGGCTGCAGTCGTGACCATTATCAAGCCCCCGGATGGCGTCAAAGCCGGGTGGGATCTCGCAGACGCAGAAATTGAAGGATGGACCGAAAAACAGCTTGCGACATGGATCGAGCAGCACCAGGAAACAGACCAGGAACACCGGCGTATTGTGTGCGTGTCCATTGGAGACTTTCTTGCACTGAACTTTCCGCCCCGCAATAACATCCTGCATCCGTGGTTGCCTACCCAGGGCATTGCCATGGTTTATGCATATCGAGGCATAGGCAAAACTTTTTTCGCCCTGTCCGTGGCGTATGCGGCGACAAGCGGAGGCAATTTTTTAAATTGGATGGCGCCAGGGCCCGTAGGCGCACTATATATTGATGGAGAAATGCCAGGGCCCGTAATGCAGGAAAGGTTAAGTCAGATTGTGGCTGGCGCGGACCAGGAGCCCAAAGCACCCTTCACCCTTCTAACCCCAGACCTGCAACCTGAAGGCATGCCCCGCATTGATAATCCCGAAGGGCAAGAGGCTATTGAATCGATACTGACACCCAAAATTAAGCTAATTGTCATCGATAACATTTCGACACTGACAGGGGCAAAGGAAAATGAAGCTGACGGGTGGACTCCGGTGCAAGCCTGGGCGCTGAAGCAACGGCAGAAGGGCCGGACTGTCTTGTTTGTGCATCATGCCGGCAAAGGCGGTGCACAGCGAGGCACCAGCAGGCGCGAAGATGTTCTCGACACCGTTTTAGCACTGAAACGCCCTGTGGATTATCACACTGATCAGGGCGCAGTTTTCGAGATCCACTTTGAAAAGGCCCGTGGATTGTACGGAAATGATGTTGATTCCATAGAGGCCCGGCTGAGTGATGAGGGTGCGGGCCTGTTCTGGAATTGGCGACCAGTTGAAACATCTAATTTTGAGCGGGTGGTGGAGTTGTCCAAAAAGGGTTTAAATCAGAAAGAAATTGCCGACGAGCTGCAGCTCAACAAATCCACCGTGAGTAGACACATCCGGAGGGCCAAAAGTGAAGGATATCTATAATCCAGTTGCAGGTTGCACTCCCGTATGCATGCAACCTGCAACTTTTGGGACACAGAACACAACTAAGGATGCAACTGCTATGCAACCGACCCCACTTAAAGCATTGGCAAATCAGGTTTTAAAACGCAACCAGCAATGCAACCGCCATGCAACCGAAGGGGAAAACCGATGCAACTTTTACCCCAAAACAACAGCCCCAAAGTTGCATCCGAGCTGCACCCTAAATAAGGCCACCGGGTTAAAAATCGAACCGATGGCCCACTGCCTGCACAACCGCTCATGCCCGCACCTGGACGCGCCCGGCGGCAACCATCGGCCAGCGTGCTTGAAGGCCATGGGCTATATTTTTGATATGGATGCTTGCCCGGCAGGGAAATGGTTACGGTCTGCTTAGCTCCAACATTAACAATAATAAAGGGGGTATAATATGCCTGATAGCACGTTTAAAACACGAGATAAGAAGGGGCGTTGGCAACCCGGTGTTAGTGGCAATCCACAGGGGCGGCCTATAACAAATCCAGCCCGGCAAATGCTCATGGAAAAAGCGGAAGACCTGATGAAAAAGGCTATTTCGATGGCCCTTGAAGGCGATACTGCCGCTCTTAATACCTGCATCTCCAGAATTATTCCGCAATATCGGCCTGTACAGGCGCCTGTCTCACTGGAAATCGACCTGGATGATGATCTGACTGCCATCGGCCGCCAAGTGGTGGCTGCTGCTGCTGACGGTCAATGTCCGCCCGATGTTGCTGCAAATCTTCTCCAGGGCCTGGGTACTTTGGCCCGGATAACTGAAATCCAGGAACTCAGGGAACGGCTGGAGGCCCTTGAAAGAACGCTTAAAAAAAGGAAGACATAATATGAAAAAATTGCCGGAAAAACTCTATGAAAATCTCAGCTCGCGGGAACGATTTGTTGCTACGTGGGAGGCAATCGGGCGCGAAGATGAAAACGAAGCTCAAAAGTTGCAGGATACGGCCCCGCGTCATCAGTTTACCGGCCCTGATTCAGTTATCAGGAAATCCTGGACTGCCATCATTGCAATAAGCCTCGGCATAGAGGCCGATATCAGCGGATGTGTCCTGACCTTTCAACTGGCACACCATGCGGGACAAACCGAAACGGCAATAGCCTCGCTGAAAAAAATGAAAAAGATTGATGCAATGTGGCGGGAACTTTTAAAAGAAATCGGATTCTCGGAAGCGGCAATCAAAGCAGTACGGCCGAAGAAGCATCCGCTTGTTGAACATTTGCTTACAATCTTGAAAAATCACACTCCGGAACCCGATGACAGCCTGGATGCTTATTTTCAAGAAATCCGGCAGATGATTCCGATCCTGCATCATTAGCTCAGCATACACCTCCGAAGTGCACTGGTGGTTGTTGGGTCTATGTTTGGATCGTTACCGGCAAGGAGATACCGGCCTCCACTGCCACGGGGGTATAAATATCGACGTTTTCCTCAGGTGTTGTTATGGAAACGATCAAGGCATAGCGTGCTTTGCTGTGCCATTTATCAAGATATGCCCGCTCACGCCACCATCCGATTACCGGAAAGATGGCAACGATTCCAGAATCAGCCAGGTCTGGGGCTGTTCCTTTCCAGATATCGGAATGAATAGACCCCTTATCTCTCCCGTTTTTTCCTATCATCCAATGCTCTGATGCGCTCTTGGTCCCTGGAGGTCCCTCTTCTTCATCCCGGGCCGCTGCATTGATCCGCTTGATAAAATCTTCCCGGGACTCACCCGGAGATTTTACATCAAACCGCAGACCATGAGATGGGTATCGATATCGATCTTTCCAGCCAATTTCTCCGGGTCCGGGTTCGACAAAGTACGACAGCGTTATACGCATCTCCACATCAACCGTATCCGGAAGATCCAGCAGCACGTTTGCAGGCCAGGGCAAATCATAAATGTGCATTTCATTTGTCTTATAACCCTGCCCGTTTTCTTTCTTAGCAAACGGCTGAAGCTCGTTTTGCGCCACAAGCGTCAGAGAGTTGGATGCACAATACAGCGCCCGGTCCAGGTCGGGGACCCCATAGCCGCATATTCTTAATAATTGCCAATAAGATTGTTTTGATTCCTTTTCAAGAAACTGGTCTTTCATTGCATCTGTCCACTGTGCAGAATGGACCACCAAGGCCCGGATTGTTTCCGGCCAGTAGCCAGGATACGATCTCTTGATTTTTGCAGCCAGCCATGCAGCCTGGGCGGTAGCTGCACTGGTCATGTTAAAGGGATAAAAATAAGAATCCGACGGCCTGAAAAAAGTGGAAATCAAAGAATAATCGTTGCACTCCGTAACAAAGCCCTGGCCGTCATGTGCCAGATTCCCACCTTCCATGACAATATCTGGCTTTACCGGCCACCTGTTGTCAAATGTAATTGAAGTGGTTGTAAACGGAGAAATCCCGCCTGGCCGGGCAACCGGAACATATCCTTCCAAAGATTCATCCGTTATCTCGCAAAGCTGGGTACAGGCCCCTACTGTGAGGGCATTCCAGGCTTGGGCCGGATCATGGACAGGATCTGTGATCTGGCTTTCGGGGTAATTTAAGGCAAGCTCAACATCTACGCTATTCCCCGTGCAAACAATAAAAAGGCTTTTATCGTCGCCACTCACCCCAAAGGTAATTTGATCGATGGCTCCCGACCAGGAAGTTGGCCGCCCCCGGTCTCTTGTGTCCGAAGCAGCTACAGCCATGCAATAAATCCGGCTTCGCTTTGGATTCTGAATACTTGCCAGGCTCACGGCTTGTGATGTGATATATCCCCAAAGCTCCGGCTCATTGTATTCCGGCGGCTTCGGTAATATCTTCACAGATTCCAGGCAATGCCCCAATACGATTGAATCACGGCTTATCAGGCATTCCCGCAGATCGCCATAAGCGGACAGCCCGGCCATCAACGTCCCATGTCGGTCATGATCATATTCACCCCAGTCAGGGTCCACCGTCATGCAATTCTGATCGGCAAGCACCGGAGACAAAAGGGGATGCCCGTTGTTGACGCCCGTGTCGAGAATACATACTGCAAGATCGGAACTTTCTGATACCTCTACCCGATCAAGGATATCTGCCACCCATTCCGCCTGCTCGTAATTCTCCATTTCCAACCAAATGGCAGCAGTTTCTTTTGCCCTTCTGAATTCTGCGATATCGTCGGAAACTGTAGCTATCAGCTCCAGGTCTTTTTTGCTGGCGAGTATCATTTTAACAGATCGTTCTGGAAACCGGACAAATCCATTTGCAGTTTTGATTTCGTGGCGGGAAAGCAGCTTTTCAAACCGTTCAATAACAGCCTCTTCATCGCTGCTCAGCCACACTTCGCACCATGCTTTTTCATCTCCCGGTATCAGCTGATCGCTGTCCTGCCAGAACGATTTTATTTTCAATGCCTTACGAATGTCGGCAATGCTATTGACCAGTTCTGCATTTTTTGGTGTTCCGCTATCCGAAACTTCATTTGCATAGGCCTCTATTTTATCCAGAAATAAATTTTGCTTCGCGTAAGGAACATACACAGTGGCGTAGGTTGTTGCCCCCTTCCCGTCTGTTTCCACCCGCACGTTTAAAAGTCTAACCTTTTCCTTTGAGCGGAAATCTTCAAGGCCCTTGGTCACCAATTCAGCGCCTGGATCGCTTTTAAACTCCATATAGACGCCATTGCGTCCAGCCTGATACACAGCATTTTCATGTTCAGCCGCCTGCCAGGCAGCTGAAAGCTTTTTTATCAGGTGCTGGCTGTGGGCCTTCGGATCTCTATAAGGAATGTGTCGGTCGGCACCGAAGGAAGGGGGTCGTGTAAAATTTGATGCTTCAGGGGTTTTTTCCAGGAAAATATGGGGAAGACGGTCCTGGGCCATAGAAGATTATACCTTTGTCGATTTATTTATAGGATGCCTGTTTTTCTTCGATTAAACTTTCAAATATCTTATAGGAGATATGGCTCTGGTTGGAAAGAATTGTCATTTTTATAGCGTCTTTGCAGGCATGATCTATCTCTGCATGACTTAGGCCTGCTGCTGCATTTGCGGCTTTTTCAACTGGAAAATTTTTCCGCTTCAGAGTTCCCAACAGGTTAGTGATCAAACGCGCACACTCTTTTGCGTCCGGCAGATCATAATAGAGAATATCATCGAAACGCCTGAACAGGGCACGATCCAAAAGTTTGGGGGTGTTTGTGGCCGCAATGATTAGGTTTTCAGAGGGATCGTTTTCAATAAATTGCAAAAAAGAATTCAATACCCGCCGCATCTCCCCGACATCATTGTCCAAGCCCCGCTCGCCACCAATGGCATCAAATTCATCAAACAGATACACGCCTGGGCCAATGCGGATCCGGTCGAATACAAGTCGGAGTTTGGCGCTTGTTTCGCCCATGAATTTTGTCACCAGCCGATCCATCTGAATAATTTGCAAAGGCTGTTTGAGTTCATGCGCCAGGATTTTGGCTGTCATTGTTTTTCCGGTCCCCGGAGGCCCTGAAAGCAGAATCTTCCGCCGATGCGTCAGGCCATGTTTTTTTAACTTCCCCTGCTGGCGATACTCAAGGACAATGCGCTCAATACGGCTTTTCAAATCCTGATTTACCACCAGAGAAGATAGTGGGATTGCCGGTTCTTCAGATAATATAAGCCCGGTCAGCTCCTTGGGAATGGAAACAATGACATCCGAGGTCTGTTTTTTCCTGGCTTTATCAACCAAATCCCGGATATCATTTGCCAGGGCTGTATGACCCTGCCGGGCTTCATGTGCTGCCACCTGGAGGGCTGTCGTGAAAAACCGGTCAGGGCTTTCATCCAGATGGGATCGAATTAATGATTTGATCTGTTCTGCTGTGGCCATTGGAATTACCTTTACATGAATTAACGGCCTATATACTCTACATCTTATTTATTTTCAAGAGGTTTTACATCAAAACGCAAATCAGCAACTAACACAATTCCTTGCCGATGAAACGATCCTCGTAGCCGGATTTTCTATGTTCTTTCCGGATATCAGAAATCTTGCTTTGGGGAATCACCTCGCCTATTTCATCTGAGCTCAGGCTCAAACCATACGCTACGGCCAGTCGGTCATAATCGCACGGTGCAAGGTCAGGCGCCTCCAGTTGTTTATCTATTGGGATATCCTTGATTTCAAACCCGTCAAAATTCTTAAATCGCTGCGCAAGCCTGTTTCCACGATCCTTTATCATTTCACGATATAGCGGAAGCCGTCCTCCCCCTCCGCAAATAAATACAGGAAGAAATTTCTCCCAGACACCGGAATTGGGATCGCGTCTTATCTTTGTGCTGCGGATCACTTCCCCAATTAATTTGGAACAAGTACTGAAAAAGTTGCTGTCATGCTCCTGCATGAAATCTTTTTCCAGTTTTACCTCATAGTGATCAGCCGGTGGAACTGGCAGGATTGGATCAATAAGATTCTTTTTTTGCAAAATACTCTGCAAATTTTCCTGAATAGCTTTAATCCGGCTTTGATGAAGGGCCATCGTGCCATAACGGCTAACGTCGGTTTCCAACAGCGGATAGACATCCTCGCCTTCCCGGCTATGGATAATAAAGGCGGCTGTATCAAGGGTCGTTGCACCGACATCCACAAGGAGGTGCAGCCCTTCGGTGCGCAATGAAGACCGAGCATACCCGGCAACTTCCATAATAACCTCAGGGTGGATATTGACATAATCCGGATGCAGCCAGATATCATCAAAATATGAATCTGATTTCCCGTTTTCTTTAAAATCTGAAATAAGTTCTCTTGCTTTGCGCAAGCACTCTTTTACCTCCTTGATGCTCACCCTCGACGGCATTAAAGATATTCTCCAGGCGGCCATCACAATGGCTCGAAAAGTTTCCTTTTCTTTTAACTCATCGTAACTCTTTGAAGGGATGCCAAAATTTATGTTCCAAAAAATATGTGTTTTCCGATAAATGGAATGTGTGTGCTTAAGAAACCAGCCACGGGCTTCCTGAATAACCAGACCAATATAGGCGGCTGCCAATTCAGAAGCGATAATATGTTCTCCTGTTATCCGGGCGTCAAACAGCTTTTTTTCAGATGCCTCCATGAGATGAATCTTTAAGTTGCTGCAATAATGATCACCGCCGGCCAATGCCACCACCCCTTTATCCGTGATGGATACAGCTGTCGGGATCAAATATTTGTTTTCCGCACAGGCAAAGGATTTAAATGGAACCGCGTAGGCGGTCTGCCTTCCGGAGTCCCGAAATACAAGTTTTGAAGAAGAAGTTCCAAAGTCAAACCCGATCACAATATCACTTTCAGAATTGTAATCTCCGTTATGAACCTGCGTATCGGATTTGTGTGTTGTCTTATCCGGAGTTGCCTTTTTATTGTTTTTTGCTTTTGCGGAATAGAAGGGACCTGCCTCAATAGAAAAGGAATTGTCAGCAACCGGTGTTAAACCAAGCCTTTTATTCTGTCCCTCTTGATCCGTTCGTTGAGTTGATTTGGCAGCTGAACTCTTTCTCCCCTGCGCCCTTGATTCTGACGGAGTCGCATCAATTTTTGCTTTTGTTTCTTCAGGCGGCGAAGGGGCATAAACCCGTTTTTTGGGTGGCTGGGATCTTTTCCTGGTGATCAGATTATTGGTTGCAGAACTTTTTTTTGTTTCCTGGTGGGCGTCTTTAGTTGTTTTTTTCTGGGGGGGCGCCAAATGACTTGGAGTTTTTTTTCTTTCTGAGCTTTCTGTTTTCCTGGCCTCTGCTTGGTGAAAGGCAATTTCAAAAGCCGTTGGTTGATCATCTTTTTTTACGGAATAGCTTGTTTTGCCTGAGGTTTTTTTTGCCTTTTTTTTCTTCATGGCCCCCTCGCTGACTTTTAATCCAACCGAATAATTCCCAGACACACATCTTTTGTAGAATGTTTTAACTTTCTTTTTTCCTGTATCATTCGCAGCTGCCCCCGGACTTTGCTTTCAAGCCTGTCAATTTTTCCCTGTGTCGGGGCGATCATGCTCAGGTGTCCTTTTTCCTTATGCCGTTGCATAATTTCCTTGAGCTTTTTTTTCTGCCTTGCCAGATGGAGCTTCAGTGTTTCTTCCTGCAAGTCTGCACGGTCATTGTTTTCGTTTTCTACCCGCTCTATATATCGCTCATAACGCGTCTCCTCTGTTTCCATACAATATTCAAGTATTGGGACAAACTCGGAAAATTTTACCTCATTGGGAGCTGACAGCCAATCGCTGCCGTATTTTGCTGCAGTTGTTACCAATTGCTCTGCTTTTTCATCACTTAAAAACTCTGAAGAACTGCCCCCAGGCTTGACGAAAAAAACCAGCCGCTCTATGTCTTTCATCCCTTTTATTGTCCAAAGCCTGGCATAAAAAACAAAATCACGGGGCGTCTGCCCTGGAATCCTCTTATGGTCAAGGCGGAGACTGACAGCCGGGAAATAAACAATTTCGGACCGGCCTGTGCGCTTGTTAATCTCTTTGCTGACAAACCGCACAACCGGGTGAAACTGATTAATATATTCATGCCGCACCCGGTTTTGTTGGGGCACCTGGTTTTTAAACTGGCAGCGGACCGGCTTGAATGAAGACTGCGCCATTCTTGTCTGCCCCTGAAGGCGCTGGGCCTGAATAAATTGTTCCAGCTCAAAACAGGCCTGCTCGGATAATCGGACATCAAAAATCAATTCGTCTGCTTTAAGCTGCCTGAATTCACACCCCTGGTAATTGCTCCTGAAATAATCCCGTACATAAATCCAGAGATCTTCGTCGGTAATCCATCTGCCCAACTGCCGGGCTGCATTTACCTTATTGAGAATGTAGTCTCCATGGGCAATCAGATTGTTTGCGTTCTGCTCCAGTCTTTCTTCTTCATCCCGCAGATTGGAAATGGCCTGCTGCGTCTGGGAAATGCGTTCTTCTTCCTGGGCCGGCGAAAGAGTTGCTTTTATAAGGTCATTGGTCATTTTCTTGATTTCTTCGCCTATTACGGCCTCAAAGCCGCCCAATGCATATTCAAAAATTTTAAGGCGCTGATACAACCTCTCATGAATGCGGGCATCAATTGTGTTGGCATAAAAAAGGTTCCAAATACTGATCTTGGGAGATTTCTGCCCGATCCTGTCAATACGCCCGATACGCTGTTCCACTTTCATGGGGTTCCAGGGCAAATCGTAATTGACCAAAACGCGCGAAAACTGCAAATCAACACCTTCACTGGCTACTTCCGAGGCCAGAAGCACGCTCGGTCCCTTGGGGTTCCTGAACTTTTCTATGGTTTCATACTTGTTTGCTCCCCCGCCACCCACCAGAACCAGGCTTTCAATCCCTTCTGCAGTCAATCTCTCATGGAGGTAATAGAGGGTGGGCCTGAAATAAGCGAAAACTACGATTTTATCTTTTGGGTTGTCCTTTAAATATTTTTTCAGCTCAGTGCTCAACCGCTGATATTTTGAATCATTTTTCCAGAGCTCATCCAAATTTCCAAGTTTTTCAGCGTTCTCAATAATCGTTTGAACCAAAGGGCCCATTTCCTGGCTATTGCCCGGGTCCTGTCCAAGATCTTCATATAGTAATTCCGCATTCCTTCGGTCGATCTTTAACTTTCGCTGCTGCCAGATCCGGAGCGCGGCAGGCATTGAGCTTGAAATCTGCCTTTGGGGGGTTACCAGGAGAAATCCGTCATTCACATCCCGGTTAGCACAATACTGCCTTACCAAATCTGTTACTTCTTCATAAAAGTCCTTTTCAGGATCTGACATGGTTACGATCTCAGGCACGGGGTCCCTGACCACACGCCATTCTGTAACCTCCCGCTTGCGTGTTCTGGTTACCGCATGCCCCAGCAGATTGATATTCTCAAGACTATAGGCCATTTCGCTTCTAAATGAATTGGTCTGAAGATCTTTTTGTGAGGGAGGATTGTCTATTATCAGCTGAAGCTGCCGGTTATTTTTGAGCAAAGGATAAAGTTTTGCTTCTTTTAATTTTTCTATAAATTCTTCAACGGTTGCAGATCCCTGCAGAATCATGTCCCGTGCCTTGATCAAAGGGGCGTTTGCCTGAAGAATATCATCAAACACATGAAGTTGATTAAAGGAATCCTCATCAACAATGTTGAGCAATTGATAAAGATTTTCATTCCTCAGGTGTATGGGGGTTGCAGACAATAAAAGGACATTATCCGCCACATTCCGCAATAATCGTCCAAGCCTGGATGTCATGCTTTCATGATTCCTGAGGTAATGGGCTTCATCGACTATCAACAGGTCAATCAGGGGCTGATCATGGGCCGATTTGTCAAGAAAGGTTGCAAGCCTGGTCGATGCCTTATTGGCGATATCCGTATCATCTTCCCAGTTTCTGTTCGGCCGGAGGCCCTGCATGCTGGCTACAAGTGAAAATTCATGCAAATCGCCCGAACTGTTTAATTGAAATGTATCTAAAACGGCTTCTGCATCCGCCACATCTGCTGAAATGTCGAACCTCTTTTTCAACTCCAGGGCCCATTTCTCCCGAAGCATGGCCGGACAAAGCACCATGAGACGCCTGGCATCATACCGGCTTCTTAATTCCGTCCAGATAAGCCCGGCCTCGATGGTTTTGCCCAACCCGACCTCATCTGCGATGAGCATGCCCCCGCTTGGCGATTCCAGGAACTTCAGCACAGGTTTAAACTGATATGCATAGAAATCCGTATTGGTGGTCTCCATGCTGTAGATCAAGTCCGCCAGGCGACCGCTTAGGCGGATATGGGTAATCGCACCTCGCAGATCTTTTGCCCGGCCGATTTTTCCCTGGCTAAACAGATCATTGTTGGTTTTCTTTTTAAACGGACTTTTATTATCTGATTATTTTGAACTGTTTGATAAATTTTCACATTATTTGCACCGGGGATAATTCAGACTGGCATAAATTATCCCCGGCAACAAGCTT
>Ga0182239_1000530_pt1 | contig 13891 bp, 17 predicted proteins | sample hydfrate6_PW_210_FD_132456 | JGI IMG/M metagenome (GOLD analysis project Ga0182239, IMG submission 132456) | Subsurface microbial communities from deep shales in Texas, USA - hydraulic fracturing test 6_PW_210 | ecosystem: Environmental > Aquatic > Deep subsurface > Shale gas/oil reservoir >... | reverse complement strand
GTCCAAAAGTCTTTGTACCCAATACGTTTTACGATCCGGAATCCTTTGGCCTTTCTCTCCAGGATCAGATTCGGATACTGCTGAATGTACTTCAGACCAGGAGCGGCAGTCCATGCGGATTGAATTATGTCCTTATGGATACGTTGATGGAAAGATATCCTGGCATAATAAGTTTAAAGGAGATACGTTCCATGGGAGTGGATGTGCTCAGCAGGCAACTGGTCACTCCCAAAACTGCTCCGGGTATCGCCCCAGAACGCCTGGTTCAGGCCTTGCTTTGTTTAGGATAGGATAGGATAGAGGCTGTGACATTTTGAAAATAACTGTTTTTCAAGGAAAAGCGCTATGCAACCCTGACTCAGGTGAGCAGGGACTTGGGGGTGGCCAAGAGCAGGGCCACGGCCTTGATCGATGCTTTATTAGTGGGTAAGGGACGGGCTGAACGGCATCCGGATCCGCACGATGCACGGATCAGAGTGATTGCCTTGACCCGCAGTGGACAGCAAAAACTCGATGCAGTCCGGACGTATCAAGCCACTGTCCATGAACAGGTATTGCGCAAAATGACCGCCAAGGAACCGGACCAGATCCTGACCTGTCTGGAAAAGCTGAAATATTGTATGGAACTGGTCAAAGAAGAATTGGAGGAAAGCAGAAAAGATGTAATCCAGATGCACTTTTCCGGCACAGGGGACGTGGACGATCTTGAGCCAGGACGGCAGATCCAGGCCAAAGAGTTTGGCCATCTTCAGGGCCTCCAGGGAGGAATTCTCACAGCAAAAGGCAACGATACTCGGAGTCTCGGCCTTTGCGCTCAAGGACAAATCCAGCTGGCTCTTGATGCCGTTATCCTCAAAGCCCATAATCTGAATTGCATCCTGAGGACATTCGCTGGCGCAAATGCCGCAGGCCTGACAGGCAATCGGCGATATGACCGGCTTATCCTCCCAGGAGATGGCTCCGTGGGGGCAGCAGCGGTAGCAGGTGAGGCAAAAGCAGCATTTTTCCTTATCCACTACCGCCCTGGCTTCAGGTACGAGTTTGGTCCCGTCTCCAAGAAACTTGTGGACCTCCAGGGCTGCATTGGCCGCATCGACCCAGGCCGGGGAAAGATCGGCCACATCCCTGCTCCCGCCAACCACAAAGATGCCTTCACGGTTCGAACGGACGGGGAAGCAATGGACATTGTTCTCCTGCAAGAAATTTAAATAAGGTGCGTATTCAGTTTTGTGTAAATAATTTCAGTGAGTTCGGTCCAGATCTGATGTGTTTTGCAGTGTTCCATGCGCGGACAGGGGGTATTGTTCACCCAGCAATTGACCAAATCCAGGTCGCCTTCCAGGACCCGGACTACATCCCCTAAATAAATCTCGTCCAGGGGTTTGGTCAAACGGTGTCCGCCATGAGGCCCCCGTTTGCCGGTCAGATACCCTCCCTGTTTGAGGATGCGGGTGATTTTTTCCAGATATTTTAAGGAAATGTCTTGACGATGGGCAATTTCATGCAAGGAAACCGCCTGACCTTGACTGTGCATGGCGATATCCAAGAGCAACCTAATGCCGTACCGGCTTCGAGTGGAGACTTTCATGCATAGTCCTCACGATTTCCAGGCAGACAACCCTTATGGAGAACCGTTGAGAGGCAGGATGCTTGGCAAAAGTTCATTCCATTGACGGGGTTTTTGTCTGCTACATCACGGTGCTATTTTCTTGCTGGCCTTAAATAGCACACATTTCAGCCCTCCTGCAAGCAATGGATGTTTCCGGAAAAAATAAGAAAGGCAGAGGCTTCCGGTCAGCAAAAGACCGGAAGCAGCTCTGCCTGATGGGTTATGGTCTCCTTGCAACCGTCTGCCATGCATGTCTAGGACGCAGGCTCCTGATTTTCCAGTTCCGCGATGCGCTGTTCAAGGGCAGACAAGGCATCGCGCAGTGAATTTGCTTCTTGTTGGAGCATATTTTTTTCCTGATCCAAACTCATGGGCGGCGCGATTCCGGGGCCATATCCTCCATAATAGAGCCCTGGAGCCATGCCCCAGAAAGGTCCAAAACCTGGTCCTCTGCCCCGGCCGAAGCCACGACCAAAGCCGCGTCCTCGGCCGAAGCCTTGGCCACGACCAAAACCCGGGGTCATAGCTCCCGGCCGATTTGATCCGGCGCAAAATCCAGCGCCCCTTCCGGTCATTGGTCCCATTCCCATGGGTCCTGTTCGATCTCCTCCTGGCATATGACACCTCCTGTCTTTTTTTGTCTTTGCGTGGACAACAGTGAAAATTTAGGTTCACAAGCCCGATTTTCATCGGTCTTTTCCTTACACCCTGGCAAGTATGCGGGAGGCTTTTTTGATCAGCGCCAATCGGTTCATTGAAAATACATCAGGTACCTTGGGGAGGATTCAGGCCGTATTTGGCCAATTTTCGGTACAATGTGCTTTTGTGTATGCCCAGGCTTTTGGCCGCCTGGGAGCGGTTGTATCCGTTTTGTTCCAAAGCCTGCATGATGGCCTTGGCTTCAGCCGTGTGGACCGCTTCACGGGCAGCTCCAGGAGAAGAAGGGGGTTCAGCGTGCAGACCCTGAACTGCCTCTGGAAGGTGCTTCGGCTCAATACGTTACTCGTCCGGAGAGGGGGAAGGATGAGCAGTCCATGGATGTTCCTCCTTGGCCTTGTCCACGGTTATATTGTTCTTGGGTGTAATGTGCCGGTCCGCCAATGGCGGGACTGGTTTTCGTGTTGTCAATCATAAGGAGGCTTTTTATGCGCCTGGTAATTATTGGTGGTGATGCGGCCGGAATGAGTGCTGCCAGTCGATTCAAACGAAAATCCCCGGACTCAGAAGTCATTGTATTGGAACAGACCCATGATGTCTCCTACAGCGCGTGTGGCATGCCGTATAATATAGCTGTTCCAAAACGGCCCATAGATGACTTGGTTGTCCGGTCAGCTCACGTCTTTGAACAAAAGCTGCATATTGACCTCCGCCTGGGGCATAAGGTCATCCGCATCGAACCAGAGGGCAAAAACGTCATTGGTCAATCGGCGCAAGGAGAATTTGCGTTGACCTATGACAAGCTGCTCATCGCCACCGGGGCTTCACCCATAATGCCGGATATACCGGGGACTGATCTGCCCGGAGTCATGGCCTTAAAACGCCTGGAGCACGGGCGGGCCATCAAAGAGTATCTGGCAGAACACACCGTGGACAGGGCAGTGATTATCGGCATGGGCTACATTGCCCTGGAGATGGCCGAAGCCCTTCGGGCAAGTGGCATACAGGTGGCTATGGTCAAGCCAAGACCCAGGCTTTTGCCCTGGATGGACCATGAGTTATCAAGCATGATCAAAACAGAACTCACTGATCATGGTGTCGAACTTTATGCCGGTCAGTCTGTCCAATCCCTAAGTGCCGGGCCAAAAGGATTACAGGTTCAGTGCTCGGAAACCACATTATCAGCCGACTTTGTTTTGTCTGCAATCGGGGTCAAACCCAACAGTGAATTAGCCCAAGAGGCCGGACTTGATCTGGGACCCAACAAGGCCATTGCTGTAGACCGGAGTATGCGTACCTCTGATCCGGACATTTACGCCGCAGGAGACTGCGCCGATGCCTTTCATCTGGTGACCAAAGAACGGACCTGGATTCCGCTTGCTCTGCGGGCCAACCGGGCTGGATGGGCGGTAGCCGATCATCTTTTGGGACATGAAGTGGATATTCCTGGTGTTGCCGGTACCTCTGTTTTTAAGGTTTTTGGTCTGGAGGTGGCCACAACCGGACTCAGTGCCAAGCAGTCCTCGGAGTATGGTTTTGATCCACGAACTGCAACCATCGAGTCCGTGAACCAGGCCCATTCCTATCAAGGAAAGACCGAGCCGATTAAGGCCCATATGATCGTGGATGCAAAGAGCAGACGTCTGCTCGGGGCCCAGATGGTGGGCAGAGGGGGAACAGCGCTGCGCATCAATGCGGCCGCAGTGGCTCTTTCTGCTGCAATGCAAGTTGACGATTTCTGCCAGTGCGATCTGGCCTACGCCCCACCTTTTGGACCGGTCTGGGATCCCTTGCTCACTGCGGCCAATCAGGTTTTGAAGAAACTGTAGTCGTTTTCTGCGGTTTAGAATTTTACTGACCACCCGGCTGAGGCAAAGGCAAAGCGTTCCTGGAAATGCTGATAACAGAGGGCAGCGCCTTGCTGACCAGTGCAATGGGAGACGGCAACCAGGTTCAATCCAAATTCTTCAAAGGCCTGGATGGAAGCGTGAAGCTGCTCCCCGGGTCCGCCCATAAAGCGCAGATGGGTCCCTCCGATAACGGCATGAAAACGTGAATGACCGGTTTTTTCTGCGAAGTGGTTGAGCACATTCACCGCACCGGCATGGGCGCAGCCCAACAGAACCACCGGCCCTTTGTCCGTTTCAATAAGTAAACTGGCGTCGTCCAACAAGGGATCAGGGACAAGTTCTCCGCCCTGTTTGATGTGTAACCTGCTGTCCGGATGTTCGAACCGGGTCTTTCTGGGGACTTCCCCGGAAAAGAATATTCCTGGAGCCACTTCCTTAAATTCGCGGAGGAAAGAGAGACGGGCCTGAAGAGTTGTCTCCAGATACTCCTGTCTGTACTTTATTCCAATGAAAACCGTTTGTTTGCCTTTGGGGGTATCCAACTGGGCATACTTAGGAACAAAGATGTCTGGATGGGCAATGACTTCTGTTTCCCGGGGAGGATACAAGACTGCCGGCAGGCCACCAGTATGATCGTAATGACCGTGACTGAGGATTACTGTAGGAATAGAGCTCAGATCAATGCCCAGTATATGAGCATTGTTGGCTAGGGCCATTCCCTGTCCGGTGTCAAAAAGGATCCGTTCACCGTTTCTTTCAATCAGGGCTGAGAAGCCATGTTCACCCATAAGGCCCATTGGGCCGGCCGCAGTGTTTTCGCACAAGATGGTTATCTTGGTTTGGGTCATGATATGCGCCTCCAAAGATGTTGCAATGATACCCAGTGATTTTCTCTTTATTTTCAATATAACATGAAATGATGGACTGTGTCCAAAACAATTTCAGACTATTACGGAGTGTTTTCACCCAGTCTTATTGGACCGGAATACGCATTTTTTTCCTGAAAAAGAAAAATTTTTGCTTGACCCAGACGGTGTTTGCACTTAATATGCAAACGGGCTGTCCACGGGGACTGCCTTTTCGTCCATTTTTTTTACTTTTCGAGGAGTAGAAGAGCTATGAGTAAGAAGATGTATGTTGGGAATCTACCTTTTTCTTCCACTGAAGACGATCTCCGCGATCTGTTTTCACAGTATGGCGAGGTACAATCTGCAAACATTATCTATGACCGGGAAACAGGACGTTCCCGTGGATTCGGCTTTGTAGAAATGGCCGAAGAAAGTGCAGATTCGGCTATGGAAGCATTAAACGGCAATGAATTTGGGGGACGGACCTTGCGGGTCAATGAAGCCAGGCCGCGTTGGTAGATTCTCAGTGTGGATACTCCAGTTTCTTCACTTAAGTTGATACCTAAACGTCCTGATTTTTCAGGGCGTTTTTTTATCTTGAACCAAAAAGCTTTAAAGACAGTCGTTCGCTCTCTTGACAAGGGTTTACCCTGATTTATTTTTAGCGAAAAGGAAATGGTACATGGTATCAAAACAGGAGGTGAATGCTATGCTCAGGAAATATTTGCCTGAATTGCGCAAGCGGTCCCAAGAGGTACAGCGCCCGCAAAATCTGTTTGATATGATGGAATCTTTTTTCAATGAACCCTTTGAACGTATGCCTTTTGCCGAGTTCAGTTATCCGCAGGTCAATGTGAGTGAAGACGAAAAAGAAATCACTGTCAAAGCGGAATTGCCGGGTTTATCTTCCAAAGACATTGATATATCTATTCGGCAAAACAACCTGATTCTGCAAGGCGAGAAACAGTTTGAGGACGAGGAAAAAAACAAAAATTATCACCGCATAGAATGCAGCTATGGTTCTTTTTATCGGACAGTTCCACTGCCTACCGAGGTAGATGCGGATAAGGTGAAAGCCAAGTTCAAAGACGGGATTTTAACTGTGTCTCTGCCCAAGGCTGAGGGCGCACAGCGAAAGAAAATTGAAATTGAATCCTAAAGGATTTGAAGCAAAAAAGCCGGGACATTGTTCCCGGCTTTTTTTTTTTTGATCTCGCCCACTAGTGAAAAATCAACCCTAATCTGTCGCTCCCTCTTCTTCGTCCTCCCTTGAGGGAGCGTGCCCGCCAAGGCATGAGGATTATTACTGAAGAACTGAACAGTTCTGGTAACTTGCCCCCGAGCTCATCTTTGGCTAGTATCCGAGCTTTGCTGTAACGGCTAATGGCCTTTGGGAGAATAATAAACAAAGGATGTTCAATGAAAACAGGAAGCTGCATCAAGAAAGGTCTGTCTGGTTCCTGGATAGTGTTTTGTATCACATTGATTGTGTTGTTTGGTTTCATCATTTCACCTGGGTGGTGCGGAAATGGCAATGTGTCCGGCGATGCGAGTTGGAAACGCCAGTACGTTCGTTTGGGGCTGTCCGAACATCTCAGCTACAAAATCTTTTCCAAAGCCATGTCCGGTTTTCAAAAATGGGATTTCACCAAGAAGAATGTCCTGACCATCATCGACTTTACGCAGCCCTCAAATGAAAAGCGTTGTTATGTGCTTGATCTGGACAATGAGCGGCTTCTCTATTGTACCTATGTGGCCCATGGCCGGAATAGTGGCCTCACCTATGCCAGCGAATTTTCCAATATTCCGAACTCATATCAAAGCAGTCTGGGCTTCTTTCGGACCGCGGAAACCTATCGGGGCAAGCATGGGTATTCCTTGCGTTTGGACGGTTTAGAGTCAAAGATCAATGATCTTGCCCGGGAACGGGCCATTGTCATTCATGCAGCAGATTACGCTGAAAAGCGATTCCTCCAGGCGCATGGACGCCTGGGGCGAAGCCTGGGATGTCCTGCTTTGCCTCCTGCCGTGAACTCGGACATTATTGACCGGATCAAAAGTGGCAGTTGCCTCTTTGTTTATGCAGATGACAGAGAGTATCTGACCAGTTCATCGGTTTTTTCTTCACCCAACAGCTAATTTTTGCTCAGATTTTGTGCTCCATCGGAGCGTGGAATCAGCGCCCTAGCAAGCAAGGAAAACGGGGATGCTCAAAGGCGGGGTATACTTGGATGTGGAAAATTTGACCCGAAACGGCGGATGGGGCATGCGTTTCGGTGTCATTGCCGAATTGGTCAGGGCTCAAGGGGTGCAGATGCTGCGGGCCAATGCGTATGTGGCTGCCGATTTTGACCGTGAAGCCTCAGATCCGGAATATGCACGCAGGAACAAAGAGTTTCGAAACGCCATCCGCAGATCGGGATTTCATTTGCTGGTCAAAAGGGTCCGCAGGTTCATAAACGAGGATGGCGAGACCATACTCAAGGCCAATGCTGATCTTGATCTGGCAGTTGATGCCTTGGTCCAGTCCGAGAATCTGGATTATATCCTTTTAGGTACTGGAGATGGAGATTTTGTCCGCCTGGTCAGGGCCCTGCAGAACAGGGGGCGGCGGGTGGATATTTTGTCTTTTGCCCATACCAGCAATGAACTGCGGTATGAAGCGGATTTTTATTTTTCCGGATTTTTGATTCCCAATCTTTTGGAAGCCGACGACGGGGATAGGCGCTATCGCGGGGTGCTCTACTCGGTTTCTCCGGAAAGGGGATACGGATTCGCCCGGGTCCGAACAGGCCTGAAGTTTCAGGACGTGGTGTATGATGTCTTTTGTCACATCAATGAATTCCAGGAGCATATAACGAATGAAGAATTCATAAACTACAAAAACCGGGAGACCGTGCTGGAAATGGATCTCATCCAGCAGAGCGACGGCCGGTACAAGGGAGAACGAATCAAGGAATATGTCTGGGGGAGCTAAAAAATTTTCGAATTGGGTTTTATGCTCTGAACAATTGTCGATGGCATACGTTTCCTGCCGCCTACCACCATCTCCACCCCCTTTTTGACCTCTCGCCTCGTCGCCATTTCCATGGAGGAATTGGGTCGGGCTCGATCCACAAGCCTCGATCTTGATTACGAGCTCTGTATTCCAGGGTTTTCCATGTCCTGCATATGTCCTGATCGCAGTATTGGTCATAGACCCAGGCCAGACCAGCGGCAAGCAAAGCTGCCGACAACTCCCGGCTTTCCTTTTGGACCCGGGCCACTAAACGATTATAACGGTCCCTCTCCACAGGGAGGAGGGTGACCGGACGCAGCCATACCTCCCATGCAGTTTTTAAGCGAGCTGTGAAGCCATAGGCCTGTTCCGACTCAGGGCAATCGATACCATAGACCCGAACGCGCTGCAGATGAAAGTTTTGGTCCACAACAGTTACTGTGTCACCGTCGGTCACCCAAAGGACAAAAGCGGATACAGCCCAGGACGGAGATACTGGGCCTATTGTGCCAATGAGAACTGCAATGCCTATGCAGACTGGAGGAAGTGAAAGGCGTTGCATAAGCTGCTGATTTAGAAAGGCTGCCGGAGCCAATAAAGCCGAATGGCTTCCCGGACTGTGCTTGCGGCCAGATGGGCACAGTGTTCCTTGTCTTCCGGCAAATAACCCAGGATGGACATGACATCCATCTGCTCCATGCCCGCAGCTTCTTCCAGTGTCTTGCCTTCAGCGAGCTCACAGGCCGCGTCTGCGCTGACAATACTTGGACCGCAGCCAGTGGTTTTGAACATGGCCTGCTTGATGACATCATCCTGGATATCGAAAAAGATCTGAATTTTATCCCCACAGCTTCCGGTGAGCTCAGCCTGGGTGGATGGGGAGTCAAGGCTGCCCATGTGTACTGGATTCAGCCAGCGTTTGTAGAACGGGGTTCCGAATTCTTCTTTTGTCTGTTCAAAGATCTCGTTTTGGAGATTGGCCACAAAGGAATCTAGAGGATCGGTCATTGATGTCTACCTCCCAACATACTCAAATATTGATAAATTGATATTTTTTCCTCCAAAAAATGTATAAACCAATTCGCATTTCTTGACAAGAAGAGCGATCAAGCCGCCAGTGCCGATACATCGGCACTGACCGAAACTGATTTACGAAAAGCTTATGACCTTTGTCTTCTCATCGGTTATCAAGTCCACAATCTCGGCAGCCCCGGCAATGCGGGCTCCTTCATCAGCTCATCAGGCGCAACCAGGCGCTTGTCCGCACATGCCTTGCACACAAGGATCTTTCCATACACAGCGGGGCGGTTTTCATCTTTTGGCAGATACATTGCCTGAATCCCAGGGCTGTGTTAAAAATCCTTTTTACATGTGTTTACCTCTATCGAAACATAGAGAGAAACAGTTTTGAAGGTAAAGGAGACAAGGCAGATGTTGGGTCGAGAACTGAATGCATATTGGAAAACTGTTGTGGATACAATTCAAGAGGGCATCATGATCGTTGATACCCATGGAAAAATTGTGTCCGCAAATAAGGCCTTAGAGCACATGACCGGGTATACCAGTGCCGAATTGGTAGGGCAATCCTGTCAAATCCTGAACTGTGATATCTGCAACGCCGTCAGGGGCCTGGAAGATGAGCATTGGTGTACATTGTTCCGCTCTGGGGAGATCTCCATGCGCCAGTGTTCCATTGAGCGCAAAGATGGAGGAAAGACCCCGGTGTTGAAAAACGCTACCCTCCTTCGGGAGGATGATGGACAGGTTATTGGAGCGGTTGAGACCTTGACCGAGATATCCGAGATTGTGGAAAAAGATCACCAGATCGAGGCTTTTCGCCGGGCATTGAGTACTGAAGACGGCTTTCACGGTATTCTGGGAAAATCTGCACCAATGCGTCACATTTATGAATTGATAAAAAATGCTGCCTATTCCGATGCTCCGGTGATCGTGTATGGCGAAAGCGGAACCGGGAAAGAACTGGTGACAGAGGCAATCCATGCCGAGAGTCCACGGAGTTCGAAGCCTTTGGTCAAGGTCAATTGTGCTGCCTTGACTGAATCACTCTTGGAGAGTGAAATTTTCGGCCATGTCAAAGGGGCCTTTACCGGTGCCTATACCCATCGGCAGGGCCGTTTTGAGGCCGCCCATGGGGGGTATATCTTTTTGGATGAAATCGGGGATCTGCCTCTTTCCACTCAGGTCAAGCTGCTTCGGGTCTTAGAGGATAAGGTCATTGAAAGAGTGGGGGACAATAAACCGATTCAAGTGGACGTCAGGATTATAACCGCTACCAATCGAAATCTGCAGGAGCTGGTCAGGCAAGGGAGTTTCCGCCAGGATCTGTATTACAGGATCAACGTGGTCCCCATTCACCTCCCACCTTTGCGGCAACGGCCCGAAGATATCCCTCTATTGGCCGACCATTTTTTCCAGCGCATCAAGCTCAAGACCGGAAAACCGTTGAAAGGCATAACTCCGGAAGCAATGGAAGCCCTGACCAGCTATTCATGGCCGGGAAATGTTCGGGAATTAAAAAGTGTCTTTGAATACGCATTTGTGGCCTGCGCCCAGGGAATGATTCAACCCAATCACCTTTTGCCCCATATTTTCCAAACAGCCATATCCCGGGAAAGCCGGGCTGGGGATGCGCCAGTGAAAGATGAACAGGTAAAGCAAGAGCTTATTCGAGCCTTGAGACAGTCTGGTGGCAATCAGTCAGAAGCGGCCAGAATTTTGGGTGTATCCAGGGTAACCGTGTGGAACCGGATGAAAAAATATAATATTCATGTCCAGAATGTTGTGGAACCCTAAGTGTGAGTCCAGGGCAGTACTGCACTCCCCAGAGTCTATGTGGCAGGGAAAGAGTTGTTGGCTGCGGGGCAGGTCTGAATGCCTGCCCTTTTTTGTGACTATCCATCCGCCGCTTTGCAGGCGGATTTGGGATACTAAAAATTAAATACCGTGGATTCAGCCGAGATATCAATGATGGCCGGGGCCCCTCCAAGGTACATGTTGGGAAAAAACCGGCTCTCGTCTACCTGACGAGATTTGGCACAAGGGATTCAGACCCCGATGGGGATTTCCTTATTCACCAGGGTGGGAAGATAATCATTGGGACAGTCGCCGGTGACCGTTTTCAGGTTCATATCCCGCTTGGAGTTGGCCCATTCCACTCCACTGTCAATCAAAAACAGATCTACCTGATGCCCCTTGTCCACAGCTACCTTGGCAAACTGAAAACAGCGGGTAGCTGCCTCGTTGCTGTCTTGACTGAGAAGAAAAAGATAACGGGCCATAAACACCTCCTGTAAAAAGTTTGAGAAGGTTTGTGAGGTGATTGCAGAAAAACAAGGGAAAAATAAAGAAATACATTTGATCCACCAATGGACAATGCATTATCTTTTCCTCCAGGTCAAAGGAAACCAAAAAAAATGCTGACAACCAGAAGCAGAACAAATAACCTTGCATCAGAGGCCGGTTGTAGCTGGTCAACAGCTATTTTTTATGGTTATCAGGAACTGATTGCGAACCCTTTTTTTATCTGCCCCCAATCGGTATCGTTTTCCATGCTTCGTTAGCAAAAGCGTGTCTGTGCTTTGGCAGACATGTGGGTTAGCGTGAACGGATACTTGTCAATAGAAGAAATAAGAGTTATTATTCTTTTTGGATTAATCAAATGGTTATTCACAAACAAGCGAAAAAAGGAGACACTCATGGCAAAACTCAAAGGCACCAGGACAGAACAAAATATTCTCACCGCTTTTGCCGGTGAGTCCCAAGCAAGAAACAGGTATACCTACTTTGCTTCCAAAGCCAAAAAAGACGGGTATGTGCAGATTGCGGACATTTTTGAAGAGACAGCAAACCAGGAAAAGGAACACGCCAAAAGGCTTTTCAAGCTCCTGAAAGGTGGAGATGTCACGGTGAATGCCGAGTTTCCAGCCGGAGTGATCGGGGACACAGTAGATAATCTCAAGGCTGCGGCAGCAGGGGAAAATTATGAGCACAGTGATATGTACCCCTCCTTTGCCCAAGTGGCTCGGGAAGAGGGTTTTGAGGAAATTGCCCACATCATGGAAGCAATTGCCGTGGCTGAAAAACAACACGAAAAGCGATACCTGGATCTGGCGGCAAATATAGAGGCCGGGCGGGTATTTCAGCGCAGCGAGCCGCAAACCTGGCGTTGCCGGAATTGCGGGTATATCCATCATGAAAACAGTGCTCCGGAAGTTTGCCCTGCTTGCGCTCATCCCCAGGCCCATTTTGAAATTCTAAGTGAGAATTATTAGAAGCTAATTCTCTCTGCATAGGCCAATCATCCCTTGACGAGGCAGCAGGGGGTGATTGGCTCACAATCTTTGCTTTTCCTTCCTAATAAACCTCTCATGCCCATGCCCTGGCGGGCACGCTTGCGCTAACGAAGCATAGAAATGATTTCGATACCGATTTGGAACAGACAAAAAAGCGGTTACCCAATCAGATCCTGATAACTATTAACTAATAACAGTTTTTCATACAAATCCTCCAGTGAGAGAAAAGTAGTATGCATTCTCAAGGGGATATCTCTCATTTGATCCTTTTTCCCTCCGGGAATGGAGGAGGCCCTGCTCGGATTAGGTAGAGGGGACGAAGTTCGGCTGGATTATGCACCAGGCAAAGCTGTGCCCGGCTGGAAGGAAAAGGTTATCCGTTCCCTGGATTGCACAGACTTCAGGCCGCCCCGACAGTGTCCTTTAGTATCTGATTCCAGGTTGGGGCGCTTTTACTCCAACCGGCATGTGCTCCATGATCTTAATATCCATCCGGAACTGCCGTTTGCGGATGCGGGTTTTGATCTGGTCATCTGCAGCCTGTCCATAGAATATGTAGTTACCGGCAGAGTGCAGGGCTGAAAACGTCCGGATCTGTGTCGCATGGAGGTTTATTCTTCACTGTTTTGTATTGACCTGCGCATGATTTTAATCCTTCGGCGGTGTTTTTTTTGTTCCAGGCGGCGTTCTTTGGCTGCCTTTGAGGGCCGGGTGGGGCGGCGGGGTTTCGGCTTTGCCGCTGCCTGGCGGATACGTTCCTTCAACCTGCGCAAGGCTTCCTGTCTGTTGCCTTCCTGAGTCCGGGCGGTCTGGGCCTTGATGACCAGGACTCCTTCCTTGCTGATTTTCTTCCCTCCCATTCGTTGCAAGCGCTCCTTGACCTCTCCCGGCAGAGAGGAGTGCTGTATATCAAGACGCAGCTGAACTGCTGTTGCTACGGTATTCACATTCTGCCCGCCGGGCCCGCTGGAGCGGATTGCGCTCATCTCCAGTTCAGACAGGGGGAGGCTGATGTTTTGGGTGATGTGCAGTGCGTTTGGTTCCATGTTTATCCCTCTTTATGTAGATACTGATTTCCCTGAGCAATGGCCTCCAAGCGTTTTTCATCCAGGACTTGAAGCTCTTTTTTGGTGAATCTGCCTAAAATCCCCTGTTCGCGCAAGGTACGTACAGATCGGGCAATAGTTGTCTGGTGCACCCCAAGCAGGTGGGCAACTTCGGACTGGCTTACCCCGGGCTGTTTGTGTTCCTGGGCTATAGAGAGCAGGATTTGTTTGAGATTTCAATGGATGGTTAAGGGAAGTGAGATGTCCATCCAGAATCTGATGAAAATCCTCGGCCTGCGAATGGCGGTCAGCGCCGGATATCTCATGCTTGTCGCCTATCCGTATTGGAATATGATCGGATTGTATTCTTAATCCAATGTGTATATTGACTGTCCAGGCCCTTTCTTCAAAAATGCGTCCGGGTGCATATGTTGGTTTTGATGGAAAACAAGTTGAAAGCTATGACTCTACGCAAGCCTGATTGGCTGAAGATCAAATTTTCCGACCCCGGCCGGTTGACCGAGATCAAGGGTATGCTCCGGCGGCTGTCCCTGAATACCGTGTGTGAGG
>Ga0182239_1000529_pt1 | contig 13897 bp, 13 predicted proteins | sample hydfrate6_PW_210_FD_132456 | JGI IMG/M metagenome (GOLD analysis project Ga0182239, IMG submission 132456) | Subsurface microbial communities from deep shales in Texas, USA - hydraulic fracturing test 6_PW_210 | ecosystem: Environmental > Aquatic > Deep subsurface > Shale gas/oil reservoir >... | reverse complement strand
TAGTTCACTACTTATATCGCTCATCTTATCATTTAGTTGTTTCTGTGTGGCCCTGTCTTGTTTACCTTGTTCAGCTATCATTGATTCTTCGTAATCCAATTGATTATTCTGACGGTTTGTTTCAGCTTCGGTGTTAAAGCTTTGCATACGTGTATTTGAAGCAACCGTTCCTGGATCAACTATTTTACCCATTAACTCTTGAGCTGCCTTTTTGTTGCCTTGTCTTAGCTGTTTCCTGGCATCTACCTCAAGACCACGATTGTATGCATGAGTTTCCTGCTTGTTTCTCAGTTCACGCATATAGTTTTCCATGCTGTCTTTACCATATATAGATCCAGCAGCACCTGAGTTACTCTCTACATATCCACCTCTACTATTCATACCTTCTCTTAGTCCAGCAGCATCAAGGTTGGTATAGATATTATCTTTGCCTGTTTCTGTATCGCGGATCTGATTAAATCCAGCAACATCACCTGTTTTCTTGTAACGGCTATTTATTGAAGACCAGGTATTTGGGTTGTCTGTGCTTACCTGTTTTTCCGCACGACTCTTTAATACTTCATCTGGATTCTTTTTAGTATTGCCTGCACTTCCTGCGCTACCTGTCCAATCTGCCTGCTCCGGTGTCCTGAACAATCTTTTCTCACCTGTCTTAATGGACTGGTCAACGCCAGTACCTTCAAGGTTTGGAGCTATTGTCCTAAGACTTCTGCCAGCACCTCTTGCAGTATCTCCAAGAAAAGAGCCATTTACATTGGAAGATGGAGCAGATAAAGGTACAACAGAGCCTCTAGTATTTGTTGTGTTGGACGAACTGAGTTCTTGACGGGCATTGGTATTACTTTTAGTAACTGAAGGCTCAGATCGCTTATTCTTGTTTTGTACTACAGGTTTTCTTTTATACCTGTTATCTATTCCTTTTCCTTTTTCGTTATCGTAAAGTGCCATCAGCTTGCCTCCATAAATTTAGATGGTATTGTTTCTGTATCTATTAACCTTTTTATTCCAAGGAGAGTGTTATGAAAAAGTTTATTATTGCCTGCTTCATCCTGTTTCCTATTGTGTGCTTTGCTAAAGATAACAAGAAGGAACAATGCATTAAAGACTGTGGAGAAGAACTTGGCATATGCATGAACGACTGTGCTGGTGACGCAAAATGTATAAGCCGATGCCAAGCAGCTCATGGAAGATGTATTACCAGGTGCAAAAAATAACATTATCAAACCGAATCTGCTCTAAGCTCTGTAGGTGTAACATCCTCTGTGACTGACCCTGTATAGCTATAACCAATCCTCTTGTTGAAGTTTGTGCTATTCCTTCCAGACCTGCTTGTACTTCCACTAAACCCGAATGAAGTGCTGGTATTGATAGAGTTTAGTGCACTGGAAATAATACTGGTTGAACTCTGTGCCTGGGCTTTAAGTATCTCTACATCTATAGCCATCTTCTTCATGGCAGACTCTACCTGTGCTGTAGCAACTTGTGCTTGTGCGGTTATCTTGGATGCTTCCCCTGCAGCTTCACTCTTGTATCGTTCTACATCAGCCAGCTCCGCAGCCTTGAGGCCATCTATTTTAGCCGCATATGCCATTACCTCTGAATTATATGTGTCTGCTATGGCTTTAAGACGCTCGTTCTCTGACTTCATTGATTCTATTTCAGATATAACCCGTGTGGATTCTGCGTCATTGAGGATCTTTGTACCTTCAACAGTAGTCTTTTCTATGTCAAGAGCAGCCTTGGATGCTTCTATCTCTGCACCGTAGATAGAAATAAGCCCCTGGTTGTAATCTGTAACAGCTCTTATCTTTGCCTGTACCGCTCCTGCTTCAGCCACATAAGCATCTACCAGCTTCTTATATCCATCTATCCTTGCGTTATACACAGCCAGAATTGAATTAAGTGTTTCCTTCTCTGCTTCGAGCTTAAGCGTTTCCTCTGTCTTGTATATCTCTGCCTGGGCAGCTTCTATCCTTGCAGCAGAATCAATGAACACTCCCTTGTTCTGGGCAATGGCTTTCAGATAATCAATGTTAAGGCTTTCAAGTTGAGCAATGATTGAATCGTGTTTGTATTGAGCATCAGTTATCTGATCTGCACGTTGGAGTTCGTACTCTGTTCTCTTTTGCTCAAGGTTAATACGCTTCTGGGTAATATCGTTTTCAAGATCCTCTGCAGCTTTCAAGGCAGCTCGTCTTACTTCATTGATTGAGGCAGCAAGCATACCTGGAGGAACAGAAAACCCCCTTGATTGCATCTGTGCTTCAGCATCTGCAACCTGTTTGGCTTCCTCATCACGCATTCTGGAACGCGCTCTATCGTAGATAGCCTGCTCAATAGAATCATCTACAAGTTTTATATCTGAAGTATTACCATCAAGGGCTACATTCGATTCTACATTGACAAGCTCTACATTATTTTCTGCCTCTATCGATTCCTGTATGGACTGTGAGAGGAAATCAAGCAGCCCGGAGGTATAACCACTAGGGGAGTAAGTTATCGAACCTTCTGGAGGGTCACTGATCAATGAAGAATCAGGTGGCTCAAGATTGTTCAGTTCATCTGCACCAGACCCAAGCAGATCAGGACGATCTGGTAAACTGTCTAACCCTGTCTGTGGTGTCCAGTTTTGAGGATTAAATACAGGTGAATCTACATTGAATGAAAGAGATGCTAACTGAGAAGGAAGCGTTGGTGATGTCTTACCAGTAATATTGCTTTTGTTGAAATCAGGATCATCTACATCAAAATCATCAACCCCTTTGAAGTTACTAAACGGATCGTCACCTTCACAATCAGTTATCTGGCTCTGAAGTGATGTAACAATACTTTCAAGAGATTTTCCTGCACCTGCTATGGCTGCATTTGCTTGAAGTATCCGGCTGTCAACAAACTGTCGTGAATCTGCTTTGCCAGTATAATCTTTGACAAACTCCTGAAATTCTATTACCGCATCATATGTACTCATAAACTTTCCTCTGTATTTAATTCATATAGGTTTGATTCTGTTTTGATATCGCAAACAGGATGATATTTGTCATATCCTCCCTCTTCCAATGCTCTATATATAGCATTTACCAAAACGGATTCAGGAGTGTCAGCATAATCATACATATTGTCTTCACTGGTAATATATTTATTAAACGTTTCACTCTTTATCTGTGAAGCAATATTTGAAAAACTGTTTCTGTATAGATAAGAATGTATGCTGGCACCAACAATTTCATGCAATGGAAGGACACTAATTCCTGCTGAATAGGCATTTACATAGTTACATTCTGACGCATCAAGAAAAGCAGGCCAGGTTCTTTTGCCGGACTCATACTCCCATCCACTTGTATCAATTTTATTGTATAAGGTTGGATTGCCAAGTGTATTTACTATGGGCATTCTATGATCAGTGGTTTGGATTGTAGATGAAAAATCAATTAAGTCAGGATAGTTGTTGGATATATCAATAGAGTCTTCTGTCAATGGAGCATAATTGAACTGTCCATAGATAACAGACAATAAGTCAATCCGTATAAGCATCCCGTTTGTGCAAAGAAATGTTTCTGAAGCGTTATAATCAAGCGGTGGAGACGTTTCACAAAGAACTTCTTCAAAATCATCCAGGTCTGTTTCATACAAAAATGGGAATTTCTTGTAGGTATATATTGTGTCTTCACCTACTCCTTCTGTATTAACACAATAAGCCTGATAAAATTTTTGATTAAAACTTTTACGGTAAAACTGAAATGATGTGCTGTTTTCAGTGTTGGCAAAAAAAGAACGAAGACACAGAGTCATGTGGTGCGGTGGTTGAATCTTAGAATATGGGCCGGAACTCAACGGGTCTGTATATCTAAAGTGGTTATCTGGAAGATCGTCATAGGCATAAAAGGATCTATCTTGAAAGGCATAATTCCATTGGTAGGTAGAGTATGGATGGACTAACCAATTAACCGCATAAGTAGCCATTGTGCTAAAATCAAGTGAATCATTGTTGTAAGGCTCTCCTATACCTATAAATAATCCCAATACCTTAAGATACAAATCAAAGTAAAATGGGCCATTTGTCCTGTATGCACTTCCAGAAAGACCTTCAAAGTCGTAAGATATATTGTTTAAAATTTCATCGTTATCTTTGCACTCTATATAATACGGAACAATGCTACTCATGCGGTTTGCATCTATTGCCTTCTGATTACCACTATCGTCTATATAATACAATCCAGTTCCTGCATCTGTAATCACATCTCCCATATAAGAGAGGTGTCTTAAATCAGGATATACATGCGAAACAAGGTTCTTAAGAGTAAGTCCCTTTGCATACTTAATGTTCACTGGTGCTTCGTCTATGCTGCTATATAAAGCAGAATATGAATACGAAGGAATAGGGTTTCCATCTATAAGAGACATGTATCCAGATTTTGCCTTCAAGCCTTTTGACTTCATAACAGCAAAAAAGAATGGAGCTTGTGTGTAGTCAAAATCACCAAAATCAATTATGTTTCCATTTTCATCCTGGAACTCTTCAGGCCAGTTATCTATAAAATTTGGTAGTTGTATAGCAGGGATATCGCAAGAAAACCATCTAGCAAGAAAAATTGTGTCATCAAGGTTTTCTGCATTGTTGTAAAACAACGATCCATCTAACTCTGTTCCACCATCTGCAAGAGTGGAATAACTGCTTTCATCTATGAAATTAAGGTTTCTTATGTCTTCAGTTATATCTTCTCTATAGTCTTCTGCTATTTCAAATGGGTTGTATATTTCACCACTATCATCTAACACCTTTGGTACTATTTTATAATTTCTATCATTTAACTTTCGCTCTACTGTGCTTATGTCATCATTATTTTCAACTTCGGGGAATACAACTTCCATGTTTCTGTATACATCGTAGAACACATTAAGCTCAATTTTTGTACCAGACTTCTCTATGGGTTCAAATATGATAAACCCTGGGTCTTTTTTATAATCTTCTATTTCGCCAGTAAGGGTTAAAATCACTTTGCAATGAAGTAGTAACCTGTTTTCAGCAAAGAGTTCTTCTTCTTCACCTTCAGTTGCAGCTTCAATATATATAAGATTATTACCACTGGCAGACGAAAGAACTCTGATGCCATATTGATCATTATCGCTTTGTATACTTTGAACCCACGAATCAACACCAATTCTTTGACGCTGTTGTTCTGCAATTCTCAAAAGATTCCTTGCCTTTCCAAGCAGGGAATTACATCTTTCCTTATCTCCTGAATAAGAAAATGAATAGATCAGTTCATTCATCTTTTATTCCTTGAGATTAGGTAGCAAGAAACCTCATCTATTCTAAAGTATGCACCAGAATTGTTTTGAATCTTGATAGTAGCGTAAACGCCAGATTGCGATCTTTGACCATTGAATTTCAATGACCCAAGTTTTCCTTTTGAAACATTGCCTGTTTTAGCAAGACTGCATTGAGTATTTACATCGCTATAACTATCCATAGCATATGACAATGAGATAGCTGCTTTATCGTTAAATGATCCAGATATGTGCATAGACCTTAAACGACTTACTTTTCCGTCAAGGTTGCTTGTTGAAAGCATAAGCATCGACTGAATTGGAGTTCCGTCATCTGCCTCAGAAGCAAATAATTTGCATAGCTTATTTTGTGACAACCCGAATATTCCATGGGCTGTTTCTACAATACCCCTGTCAAAAGAGAAGTTTTTGTATTGAGATATAGCCATATTTTTCAGGTTTTGTCTTAAGCTGATAATCATAGACAACCACCTTTATACATAAGGGTTTCTGCTTCATCATATACTGATTGATTTATATCTGAATAAGTATGACTGGTTGAATCAATTATCTGTGTATTTACGTCAAGTTCTATAAATAAATTTATGGGCATAGAAATACTAAGTGTATATCCTGATGCTTCAACAACATCTGCTTCAAGGTTTATATCCAGTGCAGGATTAGCAGAAAAATAGATTGGTGTATTTATAGAACACTCAGATTCGAGATTAAGTGAGATAACTGCCGGGCAAGAACATGAAACATTATCTGCATTGGTTTTACTAGATTGGCTTGTTACTTTTATCGTAAGCGGCACAGGTATAAGAGCGGATACTGCTTCTTCTATCTGAATAGCTGTATTCAGCTCTGTATTGAGATTTAATTTGGAAGACAGCCTAACCCCTTCCTTTGCAAATAAAGTCGCTCCTATAGGACAGGAGATAGATACATCGGCATTTTTAAACTTATCCTTGACCTCCAAGGGGATCTTATCCCACCCGTACAGGCGTTTTCCTGAATAGAGTGTATGTTCTGCCTTACTTAACTGTATGTTGCCATCTATACATCTAAGCAAATCACTTGTCAGGCTTTCACCTGAAGCGCATAAATATGAATTAGTGGTATCGAAAAACGATATACCAGAATTAGAATAAACAGACCCGAAACCTGTACTGGCTAAGGTATCGCTCTCTTCGGCAATTATCGAACCATCCCAGGGTACAATATCAAACTGATTGACGAGTTCATCTATTCTTACACACGAAGTGGTGCTACTGCCACTCGCACTTGTGGCCGCAGAAGACAGCAATCCAACAATCGAAACTTTGCCTTGACCTATATCAATACAAATAGCTGAACCTGAATCCCCGCCTTCTGCAAAAGTTCCGTCATCTTTGTATACTATAAGCTGATTAGACATATAGATGAAGTCACCGCTTTCACCTATATCAACAGTAACGGTTGCATCTTTTGAAATCAGTTCACCATCTGTAACACCTGTAGTTCTGCCTGACTTATAGACCTTATGCCCAAATGGTACACTATCTGGATGCATAAAAGTCTGCGGGTACTTAGTAAGAGACAAAATTCCAGCAGTTATTCCTGCTTCAGGTTTGATTGAAAACAGGGAAGCATCTATTGTGTTGTATATATTGTAATTAAGGGGTTTGTCTTTGAATACAGAACCAACAACAGAACCACCTGCTTCTGTGCTTTGATATAAGTTTAAACCATTAGCTGTACTTGAATCTGTAAAATCAGTACCATCTGCAATCAAATTGTTTTTTACATAGCTAGGTAGTACGAGTGGATTACCAGCAACGTGTGCATTAGTAACACCGAGTATTTTTCCAGATATCCTGTCTTTTGCAAGAAAGCCAAGTGTTCCAAATATATTCATACCCTCTGGCTGTATCTGAATACCGCCACGTAAAGGAAGGATGTTTTTAGTATGTGTTGTGATGGCAGAAGGCTGAAGAAGTTTGATTGAAAATGAGCCTGTCTCTATAACATCTGTTTTTTTCCCATCTAGTTCTGCAGGGATTCTATCTTCTTCAGATATGTTTTCTGTTTTCTCTTTAACAAAAAAAACAATGGCATCTTCGCCAGTGTCAATACCGCCTTTGCGCTTTGTGCCATTTCCATACCCAACTACGTTCTTTATTTTAAACGGAGATATTTTCAAACTCTATTCTCCTGTATTTATTTTTCGTTGCTATAAATCTGCTATCAAACTCAATGTAGCTGTTATCAACACCTGCCATGTAATCTTTCGTCATGAGTCTATGGATTGTACTGTGGATCGTATTCAGGGTTATTTCCAAAGCTGGTGTTTCTGAATAAACATACAGAAAGGAATTATCTGAAATAATATAATTGAGTTTTTTTACTGTTTCAGACACAAGAGAATGTTCTGCATTGTCTATGTAATTCCATGGCATATCTGTTGATAAAGCATGGAAACAATCAGAAACATTCAAAGTGTTCCATGCAACAACAAACGGAACATTTTTGTGATAAGCATTCTCTGGAGATATTGAGCTGTGCAATTGAAGACGCAGATAATCGTCTACTTTCTGGTAATGCCTGCCTTTATTTATACCAAAAATAGTTTCCTGTGTTTCAAAGTATGAATCAATATCTGTTGACGCTAAAACGTTAGAACATGACCTTGGATATACCGCATCGCCGTTAGATAAATACAGTTCTCCAGTTACTGCACTTACATGAGTAGACTTCATGGCATCTACGCTTGAATGACGTATAAAGATAATTTGTGTTGTTCCATTATCCTCTAGCACAATATCGGATCTTTTTACAGATAGAGTCACTTCGCCATTAGTTATATACAGCATTTCATCTGATTGCAGTTCATGTGATACATCGTCTATGAACAGGTGTGTACCGTAAGCAAAATATAGCTGAGGAGATTTAGATGTAAGATCGTGTGTTGTATCTGATGGGGAAATTCTATCGTTGAAGACAATATCTGTAGAAGCAATATCATGTGTGCTTTTGATTGCATGCACTGTATATGCATCAAGAAGTTGTACAATATCTACAACATGATCATTTATACAATCGCTGGCAAGAATAACCTTTGTTTCTGAAACTGTAGGTACGCTTGACAAAAGGTTGTTTCTGGAATTTAAACCTTCAGAATCTAAAGTAACTAGAGGCTCAGTGACTTCTACAGCGTTTTCGTCTATAAAAAAATTACTGTATGTCACCCAATAATCATCATTGTAATCATCTCTTAATATCTCAAGTTCTTCCATATCATGTACCTATGATTCGTTTATGGTCAAAGGTTACATCTCGTGTAGATCTTGTTCCTGTCTTTGTAATTCTCAGTCCAGTTTGGTCTGCTATGGAAATCTTTACATGTGGGCCACTAAGCACAGTTTTAATGGCTGTTTTACCGATAGGTGCAGGACTAATATCTATAGTAAACAATGTGCCTTCATAATCGATCATATGTATCGAAGCCCTGTTGTTATCTATATATATTTCATAACTAAATAAGTCAGTATAACCATCTAGTTTTGGATATGATGCTAGTGTAGCTATTGATTCAGCACTTAATTCAACCACAGAAAATATAACAAAATCTGGTGAATCGTAAGTTTGTGGTTCTAGTGTATTAAACATATTTGGTATATTGTAATGCCCTGAGTCAATAAGGTCAGCATCTATACGTGCTGGTTTTTTATATACATTGTTACTGGAATCTGGTGAATCGGGAGTTACGAGATACACGTTGTTATCTAATGGGCTTACACTAAACATTTGGTTTCTAGTGGTAGGAAGTTTGCTTGCTATAAGATTCACTATTGTTAGTTGAAAGTTTAAATAGTCAAGCAAGATAGATTCAAGACTAGCAACTGAACCAATACTTTCTATTTTAGAACTATTAAGGGTGTAATCTTTTGGACAATGTGTATGTGATGCTCTTTCATAATAATCACTGCTTCCATTATACCTTATTGATATATTGTGTTTTTCCAGAAAATTTCTATGCAGACTACGCAATTCTTGGCAGAAGTCTGATACTTCTCTCTTAGTTATTCCATAATCAACATTGTAATATGTATCAATGGCAATGTTTATAGCCATTATTTCATCTTTGATATATGTATCTATAACGTTATGTATGTAATAAATCTTGTTACGAAGATTTTCTTGTTTATCTTCTATCGATTTAATCGGATCGCCTGAAGTATTTTTATCATCGGCCCAATCCTGGAATATATCTTGCCTATATGATGCATTTCTTTCAGCCCTCACATTGTCTAATTCACGAAACATTTCATCAATTGAAGGACTATAATATGCATATTTATCTCTTCCAAAATTATCTTCCCATGTAAAATAATTCCTTGCGCCAGCTCTTACTTCATTTGTCAAGAAGCCACCATCAATAACATTACCACCAATTGGTGAAATATTGATTTCTTTTACATATCTTATCATTTAAATAGACCCAATTTTTTGATAGTAACCTTTAACATTATTTTCATAGTGGAAAACTGTGTCTGCTTTACTCCAGATATCTGTACCAGTGTTTTCCAACAATGTACTTGCCGAACTTGCTTTATAGTAGATATAAAACACATTGTCTTCTGAAGACGATAATGATGGCGCAAGAAAAAACACCCGTATTTTTTTAACTCCAAAATCCTGCAGAAATGTATACGTTACATCAAATGGCAATGAATTTAAGTCTTTGTCTGATATTCTAAATTTCTCCTTATTTGACGAATCATACAAAACAGAATTAACAAGAACTCCATCTGGATCTGTAAGGTCAAACATAACCTCTATGTTTTGAGGATTACCTTGAACAGCTTCTTTCTTAACAATAATCTTTCTTCTGATGGTGAAATTTGGATCATACCAGTCAGGTTCTGAGGATTGAGTGTAAATTGTTATGCCATTAAGTGTTCCTGGTAAATCTTCAACTGTAGCTGTAGCCATATATATGCCCTTACCAAGGAATTGGTTCAGCTCGAGGAATCAACATTTGTATAATACTAAACACAGGATACTCTGTGTTATTGAATTGTTCCTTGTTGGTTAATGTGGGTTTTGCATCTTCCCAATACAAAATTGGTGCATATGATATACCTGAACTCCACGGTTCTTCAAGTATGCCATTAAGAACTAAAGTTTCTTGAGTAAATTGGTCATCCGTACCAGGTGGAAAGCTAAATACATCACCATATGTAACTGGCTTATTTGTTGTTCTATTTAAAAGAATGATTTTTATATATATTGCCATATATGGTTGCAGTCTTATGTTTGCATTGAGAGATGGGTCGTAATAAGTTGGATAGATTTCTGTTGAAATTACTCCATCTAAACTAAAAGAGGAACACCACGGTATTGCATTTAAATTCCATCTGTCTGTTGTCAAAGTTGAAGGATCACTAACAAGGTCATCCTCCCAATTAAATGTAATCCTGTTTCCACTATGTACCTCAACAGATACACTTGGTGAGCCAGAACTTGTTTCTTTAACTGGATATACACTTGACTGAACAAGTTTTGAATTATCGACAGGTACAAATATTGGTCTATACATATCAGTATCTGGCAGATAATCCTCTGTATATGAAGGATCACCGAATGGGTCGTAAAACCCATCCGGTATATACATAAAGTCTTTTGCTTCTTGAGGTATCATACCGCATCTCTAAGTTCTATTTCCCACTCAGGTACAGTAACTAGGTTTCCTACTGACAGCATCTGAGATACACATGTAGTTACATACAGCAGCTCTGAACCGCTGATAATAGCTACGTGTGTTGCTGTTCCTGTATCGTCCACTGTTACGTCTTGTCTTTGTGGTACTACGAGCTTACGCCCACTAACTCCATCTGCAATGGCTGCATAATCTGCTGACACTGTTGCAGAGGTTGCTAGTGCGACACCGCCACTTCCGTAAGAAGTAGTTGCCTCACTGAATGTTGCAGGCTGTGCAGTACATAGAACAACATTGGCGCTATTGGTTTGAATGTAAGAAAGGGCAGCATCAAGGATTGCATCGTTTTGCCATTTAGCCATTTTTATCTCCTATATTTTTAAATTGAAAAATCCAGTTTAAATTCGTCAAAAGTTATTGAACCGTTCTGTGTGGCCTGGGTTGATTTAAGGATAATATCTGTTCTGCTTGTGCCTATACTCCCATCCATACGTACAGCAGAAGATGATTCGCCAGTGACCTTGTTATTGTCATACAGGCGAAACCAGCCCATCGTTCCATCTTCTACAAATACTCCGCGCCACACCTCTGTAGAGCTTTTCTCAATCACTCTTCCAACAGCTTCAGCAAAGTTTATCCCTACCCCACCTCCAGGGGTGAAGTCTGCAGCATCAACATTCACTTCAGCTAAAAGAGTTCCGGTCTCAACACCGTCTGCACTCGAAGGTTGTGTTCCTGAATATATGCACAGAACACCATTAGCAAAACTATCTGCAAATGATGCTGTTGAGAGCATAGATTCAAATGCTCCTGTACTCAGTTTTATCATTCCAATTCTCCCGATAAGATTATCTGATTATCGACTATAGCCAGACTTCCATTGACGATAGATTTAAAATCCATATCAACAGTTTCTGAAACTGATGTTATTCCTAAACTATTATCCACCAACAGAATTCCTTCACCTGTTAATACTGCAACACCCTTTTTTATATCTGTTACGCCAGCATTATTTGTTGCAAAAGAAGATAACTTTGAACACATGATGCAACTACTTCCTGTAAGCACCTCTTCCCTGAAATCAGACAATCCATTACCTGAGTATGCATAAAGACCGCGTGAGGTTCCTACAATAAGCGCGTTATCTGTATTGGAGATAAACCGTATGCCATGTGGAAGCACGATGTTTCCTTTTACTTTATTGTACACAAAAGGATTGTACGGCTCCGAACAATACATAAATGGTGTATCCTTGTTTGCCACATACAGTGACCCCTTATAGTAGTGCACAATATTCGTAACAGGCATTTCTCCAATTTCGTACATTTCGTCACCTGAATTTCCAGCGTATTCAGGTATATCTGTTACTACAAGCGAAGTGTCATCTTCTGCTATAAGGCCAGATTCAACACCATTGCAGAACATAGTCATATTACCAATAGTTGTATATGACACTGCTTTATCTGGTGTTAATGGAGCAAATAAAGTTTCCAGCTGATCATTCAAGATATTATGTGAATACAGTGTTTCATTATCTGCAAACAACAACCAATCATCGTTAAAGGAATAAAGACTGTGTGCATTACTTAAATCACTTAAAACTGAAACGTATCCACACCTTCTCTCTACTTTACCGTTATCTGTGATATCGACATTAACCGCTACAGGCAGATACATTGCTGTGCTTGAATGAGATGGAATATGGTTTCTGGTATCAACAGACAAGGATGCCGGATTGTCTTTATTATTCAGACCAAGCGCCCTTTTGAATATAACCCTCTCAGCCATTATGGACTCCATTCATCCTGAACAAACTCCGGTTCATCTGTCTGTGTTTCAAACAGTTCAAGGTCAGGCAGGAACGAGAAGAACAACTTCTGATAATGCTGGGTGTTGGTCTTTGGATCTTCTATTCCATCCTCAATCAAGTCATACAGCTTCCATGCAATGTAATTGACAAACAGTGGCTGGTGCAGGTGAGTAGGAATACATACAGGTTCATCCATTGTGCCGGACAGATACGTAGGCTTTTCAAAGAAGTGAATCTCAACATCTGTGTCACAGCGTTTGGCATAATGCAGGTCTTTTCCTACAACGCACACATCGCATAGAGAACCTAGCTCCTGACGACCTGGGTTCCGTCTGAGGAAGCGTTTGAAGTCGTGATAGTAGTTAGGTGTACCTACAAGATTCTTGTCGCTCTCAGCCCAATACAAGCCCTTCATGTAATTGCTTGGCAGGGCTACCTTATTGTCGAGTGAAGACAGGGTGAGAATGTCTGAAGAGTTAAGGCTGTCCAGCTCATAACGCTGGGTTATAAAGTCTAGACAGCCATTGGCATAAGAAGGTATGGAGTCCTCAAAGGAATCGTCCTGTACAACATCTAAAACCAATTCTGTTATTTCACCGAGCGTCATACAGACTCCATATTAGAAGCTGGCAGGCTTTTATACCCACCAGCCTCATTGTTATTAGCCGATAAGATGCTGATCAAGTTTAAGAACACAACCAAACCCAGAAGCATCTGTGGTTGTAGAGCATACAATCTTAATAAACCCACCTGCAGGAATTGTTTTATTACCGTTTGTGGCATCAGGTACACCATCTGTCCTTGTTCCTGCAGCATCTGTAGTCCCGGCAGTTGCAATATTGATAGTATCTGTTCCATCTGAAAGAGTTACAGTACCACCACCTGTTAGAGCTGTATCATTGATTACAGTCATCTGTTCTACCTGTACAGCTTCCTCAATGGGAATATAGTTGTCACCATCTGTAAGTTGAACTTGCACAAAATACATTCTATTCTCCTATACAAAGTTAAGGGGGCGAAGTTAATCACCCCCATCATCTAAAGCTTATACTGCAGTCAGATTAGTATGAAGTGCATGAGCTTTACGATTGGTACAGATCAAGTTACCCGACCAC
>Ga0182239_1000528_pt1 | contig 13903 bp, 11 predicted proteins | sample hydfrate6_PW_210_FD_132456 | JGI IMG/M metagenome (GOLD analysis project Ga0182239, IMG submission 132456) | Subsurface microbial communities from deep shales in Texas, USA - hydraulic fracturing test 6_PW_210 | ecosystem: Environmental > Aquatic > Deep subsurface > Shale gas/oil reservoir >... | reverse complement strand
TTCTTCGGCATAGGCCTGGGGCAGGGATGCGGGGTAAAGACCCATTCCCCCGGCGCAGGTGCAGACAAACATCACTACAAGTATATGGTTACGCATCAGGGTAATCCTTTTAAAGCTCGTCAGAGGAATCTTCATTGTAACGGGTAATATAGCCGCTGCCAATGGCACTGAAGGGAAGATCAAGCCCCAATCCCGGTACTTCACGCGCGATCCACGCGGTAAAGGTGTTGCTGTTGGGGCCGGGAAAGGCGCGGTATTCGTCAGGCCAGGGGTAAGAGCGCGCTGCAGTTTCCAGAGCTTTGAGCAAAGGCGCTGCCTCGGGGCCACGGTGCTCACGCAGAAGGCGCGGCTTCTCTCCATACCAGTAACGATCCGGGATATCCTCCTCAATGCGCACCACCGGCAATCCCTGTCTCTGGCGCCACCCTACAACCTCATATACGGTGTAGTTATCTGCATCTTTAGGCTTCGCTGATATCCAGGTATGCACCGCAAACCAGCCGCGCCAACTCCAGGCATCGGCGGCATACACCTGCACCACTGCGCTCTTAGTCGCATGGGGTGAAGGTGCGATGTCGGCGGATTCGCGGCTCGCAGTGCGCCAATCCTGGTTGCCTTTGCAGGCGTTGATAAGGAGGCAGGTTGCCACAATAATCAAGGTGAAAATTACGACCCTGCGCCCTGAAAAACGCCTGCTCATGGGTGCTTTGAAAGCTGGGAACATGTATCACCTTGAGGGGTGGCATGGAGATGGGTTGTTGCCCCGCTCCAAGCCTGTTTGGCTTAATCAGCGAGTCTGAAGGTGCCATCCTGCACTTCGACAATCACCATTGAATCGGTATCCAATCCATTGTGATCTTCCGGAGTGATATTGTAAACCCCGGAAACCCCGATGTGGTTGCGGGTGTTTTCAATCGCTTCGCGCAGGGGCTCAGCTTCGGTTCCGCTTTTTTCGATCGCTTTGGCCACAATCATGATGGCGTCCCAGGCATAGCCGGAATGGGTGTTGATGGGGAACTGCTCCTCATAGCCTTTTTCTTTGTACAGGCGGATAAACTCCTGAATCACCTCTTTTTGTGGATCGCTGTCCGGCAGTTCATTGGCAACCATAAGTTTGGTGGAGGGCATCCGATTCCCCTCGCTCGCACTCCCGGCAAGTTCAATGTATTTGGGATCCGGAAGACCGTGGCACTGGAATAATGGGGTTTCAATCCCGAGTTGGGCCTTGTTTTTGGCTACAATCGCGCCTGCGGGACCGATGGTCCAGGCTACGATGGCCTCTGGGCTGGCATTTTTTACTTTGGTCAATTGGGTGGTCATATCTGTATCGCGCGGGGAGAACGACTCCTGGGCCACGATCTCAATCCCGTATTCCGGAGCCATTTTTGTGATCCACTTCGCTCCATCCTTGCCAAAACCATCTGCTGCGGCGAGGAGGGCGATGGTATTTATTTTATGTTCCTGCAGGTACTGAAACAGTCGCGCCACAGCGATACTGGAGCGCTGGGGCGACTTGAATACCCAGTCGAAAGGGCCGAATTTTCCGCCCATAATAACCGGATCACCCCCTACGGTCATGAAAATCGGGGTTTTCCCTTTGTTGGCAAGCATTTTGACTGCCATGCCAGTGTCGGTTTTGGTGGGGCCTATGATGGCGGTAACTTCATCCTTGTAGATAAATTTTTTCGCCAGATTTACCGCTTTAGCCGGATTGGCCTCGGTGTCGCCCACAATCAGTTCGAGCTTGCGTCCGTTAATCCCTCCCTGATTGTTTATCTGTTCCACCGCCATCTCCGCCACCAGCTTGGTGGGAGTGCCGATGAACGCCGCATTGCCGGAGAGATCAAAAAATGCGCCGATTTTGATGTTCTCGCTGGCGTGAGCGCTGAGGGTCATGCTCAGGAGCATGGTTGTAAGTATCAGTATGCGTTTCATGGTTTCCTCCTCCTGTTGTTAAATCAGACAATTTCATCCTGGATACGATTGTCAAACACGCGCTGACTTTTCTTTTCCGAGCGCGGCAAAGTGCCGTAGTCCACCAGTTCGAGTTCGGCACTCACCAACAGTTGTTTCTTGATCTGATGTCCCGCTTCGTGGATCAATTCCGCATTGCGGCTGTTATCCACTCCCTGGCCGCGTTCCACCAGCATGCGCATATGGTCGCGCCCTGAATCCTCATCGCGGCTCAGATGGATCTGATATTCGCTTCCCAGCCCCGGGACCTGGGAAAGGATGGTGTCGATACTGCTGGGGTAGATATTAACCCCGCGGAACTTGATAGTGTCGTCCGAGCGTCCCTTGATGCGCGAATGGCGCGGCAACGGGCTGCCACAGGTACAGGGTCCGGGAATCTTACGCGTTATATCGTGGGTGCGGTAACGCAGCATGGGGGCACCTTCCTTACACAGACTGGTCACCACCATCTCGCCCCATTCGCCATCCGCAACGGGTTGCAGGGTATCGGGGTCGATGATTTCGAGGATGAAATAATCCGCCCAGTAGTGGATGCAGTCGTGGTCGGAGCATTCAATCCCGGTGCCGGGGCCGTAGAGCTCGGTGAGGCCGGTGATGTCGAAGAGTTCCGCCCCGCCGAAGAGTTCGGATATTTTGCGCCGCATGGAAACCGAGGAACGCTCGGAGCCGTAGATAATCTTGTTGACGTTGATCTTATCCGCAATGCCGCGGCGGTGGATCTCTTCCGCCATCAATAATGCCATGGAAGCGGTGGAGCAGAACACGGTGGATTGAAAATCGAGGAGAAATTGAATCTGCAGATCAATATTCCCCGGTCCCACAGGCACCGCCATGGCGCCGATCTTTTCACACCCGGCCTGAAATCCGGCCCCGGCGGTCCATACCCCATAGCCCACTGCAATCTGGATTCGATCCAGGGGAGTAATTCCGGCCATCTGGTAGCAACGCGCAAAGAAGTATTCCCAGTCATCCAGATCCTTCTGGGTGTAGCACAGCACCTTGCGCTTTCCCGTTGTGCCGGAACTAGCATGGATACGTACAATCTGTTCGAACGGCACCGCACGCAGAGGAAACGGATAACCGGCGCGCAGATCATCGGCATCGGTAAACGGCAGGCGCGGCAGATCCTCCAGAGAGGTGATATCTTCGGGGGTAATCTCTGCAGTATCAAGCTTTTCGCGGTAGGAGCCGGAGCCTTCGTAGGCATGGCGCACACTCCATTGCAAACCCTTGAGCTGGTGGCGGCGCAGTTCATCTCCGTTTTTAAAGTCAGGCATAAAATTGTGATGACGCATATCAGGTTTCTCCAGGCGGATATTGGTCAGACCTGCCGCCCCCAGGCGGCTGGCTTTCGGGCTTTCGTTGCTTGCAGCGCCCAGAAAGGCGGTGCGCAGGTTGGGGTCATTCAGAAGCTCAGCGCTGCGTCCCTGCTGTACCAGCTTCCCGTTGGCGAGCAGATAGGCGCGATCCGATGCAGATAGAGCGCGGGCCGCGTTCTGTTCCACCAGGAGGATGGTGGTACCGGTACGTCCGAGCTGGTGGATAATCGCAAATATTTCGTCGGTAATCTTCGGCGCCAGCCCCAGGCTGGGTTCATCCAGCAGAAGCAGGCGTGGTTTAGCCATCAGGGCGCGCCCCATGGCGAGCATCTGCTGCTCTCCGCCGGAGAGGGTGCCGGCGAACTGGGTGTGACGCTCCTGCAGGCGCGGGAAACGCTGGTATATTTCATCCATCCGCTGCTGCTGGTCGGAGCGCTTGAGTTTCAACGCCATGGCCCCGAGGATAAGGTTTTCCTCCACGCTCAGATGTGCAAACACCTCGCGTCCTTCGGGAGAGAGGGCAAGACCGCGGCGTACCATGGCTGCAGGGGAGGTTGAAGTTACATCTTCTCCATCCAGACGAATAGATCCTCCACTCGGCTTCAACAGCCCCATAATACATTTCAGCAGGGTGCTCTTACCTGCGCCGTTGGCACCGATAAGGGCGATGGTTTCTCCACGTTGAATGTGCAGATCCACCCCGAACAGAGCCTGGGCCGCGCCGTAATGGGCGCTGAGATGCTGCGCCTCAAGGAGGATCTCTGTGGGTTCAGCCTTCATGCGGTAGCCTCCATACTCCCGAGATAGGCTTCCAGGACGCGTGGATTATGTTGCACCTGCGCTGGGGTGCCGCATGCAATCACCTCGCCGCTGTCGAGTACTACTACTTGATCCGCAAGTTCCATCACCAGTTCCATGTCGTGCTCTACCAGAAGCATGGTTTGCCCCAGACTGCGCAGGCGGCGCAACTGTGCGGCGACTGCGGCAGTTTCGGTGGCATTGAGTCCCGCCACCGGTTCATCAAGAAGAAGTAGACGTGGATTACCTACACTGGCGCGCGCGAGTTCCACACGTTTTTTATCTCCATACGCAAGTATCTTTGCCGGATGGGAGGCAATGTGAGTCAGATCGAAGTTGTCCAGCGCTTCCAGGGCGCGCAGTTTCAGGCGGCGTTCGCGATGGCGCAGATAGGGGAGGCGCAGCAGGGCCATGCACATGCTTGAACCGGCATCGTTGTTGAGACCACTCAATACATTTTCCAGCACACTCAGGCGTTCGAACAGTTTCAGATTCTGAAAGGTGCGTGCTACCCCGTGACGCGCAATTGCATGCGCAGGCGCGGTGCCGATGGGCGTTTGTTCCAGCTGAATATTGCCGCTGTCGGCGCGCAGCACTCCGGTAATGCAGTTAATTAGGGTGCTTTTCCCCGCGCCGTTGGGGCCGATAAGGGCGGTAATTTCTCCCTGTGGCACATGGAAGGATACCTCATGCAGTGCGGGTAGCCCGCCGAATTTTTTGCATACCCTGTCAAGATGGAGCATGGGGCCTCCGCCGCAGCGCAATGCGGGTTTTAAGCAGATCCAGCAGTCCGGTGACAAAACCCTGAGGCAGGAACATCAGCACCAGCACTACAATTCCGCCGTGAATAAAATCCTTGTAGGTTTCGAATATTTCAATCCATTCAGGCAGCATGGTTATGAGAGCCGCACCGAAGAGAGAGCCCCAGATGGAGCCCATGCCGCCGATCACCACCATAATTACCAGATCGGTGGAGACAAAGATATCAAAGGAGCCGGGACTTATGTAGCCGTAGCAATGAGCGTAGAGACTCCCCGCAACTGAGGCAAGAATCGCAGAGAGGACGAATACCTTGATCTTGCTCGTATGTGTATTAACTCCAAGAGCAGCCGCAGCCGTTTCATCTCCGGCAAGGGCCGCAAGGCCGCGTCCCACCCCGCTGCGCACCAGATTCAGGGACAACAGCAGCGCGAGCAGCGCCACCCCCCACACCAGATAATGAAAGTGCACTTCGTCATCAATGGCGAAATTGCCGATCTGCAGGGATGGTATACCGTAAAAACCGCTTACCCCGCCGGTTACCTCGTCCCACTGCAGCATAATCCGATGGATGACGATATTGAACCCCAGGGTTGCCATGGCGAGATAGTGCCCTGAGAGGCGCAGCGTCGGAATACCCAGCACCAGGGCGAGGAGACCCACAAGTACCGCCACCAGGAGCATAGCACTCCAGGGCGGGATCTCATATGTTACGGTGCATATGGCAGAGCCGTACGCTCCGAGACCGAAGAATGCTGCATGGCCGAGGGATATCTGTCCGGCGTAGCCGATAAACAGGTTGAGCCCCAGCACTACGATGGCATAGATCGCGACCAGGTTGGAGATCCCCAGGGTATAGGGATTGTCCTGCACCAGCGGATAGAGCAGCAGGCCCAGCGCCAGGAGGGTGACCCACAGCCCGGTACGGTGCAGACGCACGAAGTACAATATTTTATCCGAAGTACGCATGTGCATGGGGTTTAGATCCGCTCAGGGGTGAATTCGCATTCGGGCCGCATTCAGGCCTCAAGGCCAAGGTGAAACGCAGCGATATTCTGCTCTACAAAACGTGACGGGGCGAGCTGGCGGATGGCCTCTTCGCAATCCTTCCGGGTGCAGAAGATCTTATCTTCGCGCACCGCTGCTCCGAGCAATACCAGATTGGTGAGCACCGCATTGCCAAGATTACGTGCCATACTCGCAGCATCGAGGCGGATACCCCTTCCATGTGCCTGGGAATTGATCACTATTGTACCCCCAGGGCGCAAGAGCCCCTGGTGTACATCCAGGTTGGCATCCCACAGGATCAGGCCCAGATCGGCCTGCCCTTTACGAATCAGCGGACTCGCGAACGTCCCCACTTTAATGCATGATAATACCGTGCCGCCGCGCTGTGCCATGCCGTGGGTTTCCGAGGTCAGAACCGGGATGTTGCGATTCACCGCAATCTGGGCGATAACCCGGGTCAGAAACAGCACTCCCTGACCGCCGATACCGCTGACAATGATCTGTTGTTTCATGTTGTGCTCCATCTATTTATTCCCCTTTGATCGCAGCTACCGGGCATACGGGGATGCAGGCGCCGCAGCCGATGCAGCGATCCTGGTCGACTACTGCGCTTCCATTTTCGCTATCCATGCTCAGAGCCGGGCATTCAAACGCATCCACGCAGCGGCGGCACGCAATACAGGCAGCGCTGATGCTGATGGCATAGTGCGCTTGCTGTTGGCGTACCCCGGGCTGCATCATACATCCGTGGCGTGCGATGAGTACCGCCACTGAGCCCTGCGGGCTCCGGATATGTGCATCTGCAGCGCGCAGAAGCTCCTCAAAGTGCTGATTGTCATAGGGATCACAACATTCGAGGAATTCAACTCCGCTTGCCTTTACCAGCGGTTCTATGGGGATTGCTTTGGTTTCAGCACCGGTGGCATTGATGCCCATATGCGGGACCGGCTGTCCGCCGGTCATGGCGGTGATGGCGTTGTCGAGAATGACCACAATGATGCGGGCCTTCTGGATTACCGCATTGATAAGGGCGGTGATGCCGGAGTGGAAAAAGGTGGAATCGCCAATGGTGACAACCACGGTGGGGAAGTCCTTTTTCTGATCCTGAACATAGCTCTGATAAAATCCCGCTCCCTGGCTGATACATGCCCCCATACAGTGGACCGTATCTACCGCCTTGAGGTTGATCCCCAGGGTGTAGCAGCCGATATCGGAGGGGAAGATCCCTTTAGGGAATACCTTTTTAATGCTGTAGAATGCACTCCGGTGCCCACAGCCAGGACATAGCGAGGGGCGCTGACCGCGATTCTCCTCCGGTGCCGGTGCTGTGGCGGGGAGACTGAGGAAGTGGCTTAGGGCTATGTAAAGTACGTCCGGGGTTAATTCCCCCTCTTTGACGATATCTCCACTGTGTTTGCCGAATGCACCGGGATGGCACAGTTGCATCTCAATGACCGGATATGTTTCTTCCGCCACCATGATCCGGGTGTAGTCACGCTTCAACTGCTCAATCCAGGCCGGGTTGAGAGGGTAGGGAACCACCACCTGGAAGAGGTCAATGCTGCCGCTCAGGCCCAGCTCTTCGAGAAGATCCACCAGATGACTGTATACGATCCCCGAAGCTACAATAGCGCTGCGCGGATAGCGTCCATCCCCATCGATTTTGCGTGGCTGTATGACATCTTCGGCTGCAAAGGCTTCGAGTTTGGAGTTGAGCTCGCGGTGGAGGCGCGGCAGAAATGCGGGCGTTGCAGCCCAGCGTGCTGGATCACGCTTAAAATCAGCGCGCCGTGCCATGGAGGTTATCTCAGTGCGTTCAATGCTCTGGCGTGAATGGCAGATGCGCGTCGCTGGGCGCAGTACCGTAAGCATCTCGTACTTTTCCCCCAGTTCCAGCGCAATTGGGATCAGTTCCTTCGCCTCTGCCGGACTTGCAGGATCAAACACCGGCACACGACCCTGCAGGCAGAACAGGCGTGTGTCCTGCTCATTTTGGGAACTGTGCGGACCCGGATCATCCGCAACAATGGTGAGCATCCCGCCCTTTATCCCGAGATACGCGCTGCGCATAAATGGATCCGCAGCAACATTCAGTCCCACCTGCTTCATTATCGCGGCACTGCGTTTGCCGGTGTAGCTTGCAGAGAGGGCGACCTCGAAGGCGATCTTTTCATTGACCGACCATTCCACATGCAGGGCCTCGCGCGCTTCGCCATGCCGGTCAGCCACCGCCTGGAGGATTTCCGTCGAAGGGGTGCCGGGGTACGCTGCCACCACCTGACATCCGGCTTCGATAAGGCCGCAGGCCATGGCTTCGTTGCCCATCAGTAGTTCTATATTGATATTTTCGTCCATATTAATCCCGTGGTTATTTTGTGTATATGTAGGGGAACGGCGTGCCATGCCCATGTTTACATTGTAACTGTCGAGTAAGGGCTTATGACACCCATTCCAAGGGACACTTTGCGCCGTCCATGGCGACAGACGCCCTTTCCATGGGAGTCACAAGCCCTGACAGATAACGCGTGCTGAATAGTTATGGCTCATTTTCCCAGCAGTCCCTTCGGGCGCACAAAGAGTACCAGCAACAGCACCACGAAGGCGACCACATCCTTGTAGGCGCTCGAAATATATCCTGCCGAGAGAGATTCTAGCAGTCCCAGGCTGACCCCGCCTATAATCGCACCCGGAAAAGAGCCGAATCCCCCCAGAATGGCGGCGGCAAACCCTTTAAGCCCCAGCAGGACACCGACATCATAGCTCAAGGTGGTGATAGGGGTGACCAGTACCCCCGCGAGCCCACCCAGAGCGCCGGCAATGGCAAAGCTCAACAGTCTTATGCGTTGCGGGGCAATTCCTACAACTGCGGCAGCAGTGGGATTGGACGCCGCCGCGCGCACAGTGAGTCCCATGGGGGTGTGGTGGAAAAACCAGTGCAGGAGCACGATGACCCCCATGGTAAGGCCCAGAATCCAGAGAGCCTGGGGCAGAATAGTCGCACCAAGCAGATTGATGGGTTGTTCGCCACTCAAGGGGGGAACAGCCATGCGGTTGGTACCCCATATCAGTTTCATTCCTCCGCGCAGGATGATGGAGATCCCGATGGTGAGAAAGATCAGAACCAGATGGTTGTGTGAACGTGCGGGGCGCAGACCGAAACGCTCAACCAGCATGGCTATCAGGGCTACTCCGGTTACGGCCAGGAATACCCCCGGGAGTGTCGGCACTCCGAAGGTGATCAGGGCGGTAAACATGAGCATCCCGCCGAGGGAAACAAAATCCACCTGGGTGAAGTTGACAATCCCCATGGTGTTATGCACCACGCTGAAGCCCAGAGCTATGAGGGCGTAGATTGCTCCATTGGTGAGGCCTGCGAGGGTAAATTGTAGAAGATCCTGAGCCATAGGGTTTGCTGCCGCCGGGATAGTTGAAGTTCAGGGATGAACAGCGTATGGCCTGAAAAATCAAACACCAGTTTACACCCCACACAAAAAGGTTGCGACAGGGTATGCCAGACGGGGGAAAAGGTCAAGAAGTGGGGCTCGTGCAGCATAGCTCGTACTTCGAGGCAGGATAAAGTTGCTCTCCGGATAAACAGTAGTAGGTGGGGCGCATCTCAGGTTCAATGCACTTCATTGTTTGTAAGCCAAAAACAAAGCCCCATCCATCTGCGTATAAGCAATAGTGCAGAAGGATGGGGCTTTGTGGTCATTCTAAGAAGAAAACTGACTTGAGATTAAAAAGTCACCACGGCAAACACCTCAAACAGGGTTGAGTCATCGTCCCCGCCGGTGTATTCCTCTGCCGCATCTCCGGGAGAGGCCCACGCGACTACGCCACTGAGATACAGATAGTCGGTAACGCTGTAGTCTACGTAGACATTGACCTCTTCGGCAAATTTATCATCGCTCAGAGCTGTTCCGTAGAGGTTTTTCTCGTCGAGCTGGAAATCGTAATACAGCGCACCTAAGGAGATCTTATCGGTGGGGAGCATATTCAGATGGAGCATGTGCACCTTTTCGTTGCTGTTGAACAGGTAGTATTCCCCTACGATTTCGCCCATATAATGGGTGCCCCAGCCGCGGCTGAAGCCATAGAACATGGGGTCAAAGCTTTCGTAGTCTCCATCGTCAGGGTCTTCATCCCCACTGAAAAACGCATAGCGATAACTCAGGGTCGGTGCCCACGGCAGATTGGAGAAGGTGTAGCCAGCCTCTGCGTACCAGCCCTGCGCATCCACATCCAGGTTGTCTCCGCTGCGCTCCAGAGCATATTCAAACGCTACGAACAGATCCTCGTTGCCTAAGCTGTGCAGGGGTGTGCCCTGGGCGCGAATGCTGAATACATCCATGCCGTCGCGGTTTTCGTAGAATCCTCCCGCGTCTGTATCGCTGACCTGCATCCAGGTGGCGCCGATCACTCCGGCGTCGTTGACATACTCGACATTGAGGCCGTAGAGTTCGGTGTTCTCATAGTCGTCGTCGGCTTCGAGGTAGAAGATGTCCGCGCGCACCGGCTGGGTGTTGAGCTTCAGGATCGCGGTCTGATCGAAAGAGCGATGCGGCGCGAGCCAGTACGCCCCCTCCTTGAAGTCAAACGCGCCATCCATAATCAGAAAACCATCCCCGATGGCAAATTCCTGCTCTCCGACAGAAATCTCAATGGCATCTTCGCCCAGAGCTGAGAAGAGCATATCCGATTCCCAGCCCAGGTACATCAGCTCTGATTCGCCTCCTTCGGATGAACTGCTGGTGAATTCGGCTACATCGCCATCGTCGCGCGTCATGGTGCCCACGTAACTAAATCCGCCGAAGAAGGTCCCTCCTGCGGTGGTGTGGGATCCGCTGAGGATGGGTTTGAGGTACCCTTCCTGCCAGTCGATGGATTCCTCCCCGTCGCCAAAACGTCCGGCGCCGAAGTTGGTGTTGTCGTTGTAAAAATATCCTGCCCCCGCTTCAATAGTGAGTCCGAGATTGGTATCGGGCGTATCCACCAGGGTTGTTTGGGCGTATGCCGGGGCGCTGAAGCTCAGTGCCAACAGCAGAGTGAGGGCGAATGTGGCAGTAGAATAAATGCTGAATCTCTTCATTCCTTGTGTAATCCTTTTTTGGTTCAGGTTCTATATGTTGGTGAGGTGCTACAGCGTCTGCAGATAAGCTTCAAAAGCAGGCAGGGCAGGTTCTCCCTTGCTGGTGGTGACTCCCTCAAACCAGCTGCGATACACTTCGGGATGCTCTTTTATCCATTTCATCCCTGCTTCGACATGTTCCAGACTTTTGTCGCTGTTGAGCATATGCATGATCTCGTTCATCATCTCCACGGGGAAAATGAGATTCTGCAGGAATCTGGCTACATTAGGCTGCTCTTCATCGAAACCGGCGCGGATGTTGGTGTAGACTGTAGCCGTGCCGTCGTTGGGGCCGAAGGTTTTTTCAGTACTTCCCCTCAGATACTCCATGTCGATCAGGGTATTCATGTGGTGCGGCGCCCAGCCGAGGAACACAACCCACTCACCCTGTTGCGCCATGGTCTTGACCTCTGCAACCATGATGGATTCGCTGGTTTCCACCAGCTTGAAATCACCCAGGCCGAACATATCCTTCTCAATCATATTGAGGATAATCTGATTCCCGTCATTTCCGGGTTCGATGCCGTAGATCTTATGCTCCAGTTTGTCCGCATATTTCGCGATATCATTGAAGTCATCCAGACCTGCCTCTACCACAAATTTCGGGGCCGCGAGGGTGTACTTGGCGCCGGGCATATTGGCGACATATTTAACCACGCTGCCGTTATCAAAGAATTTCTGCGCAATGTTTGCCATAGACGGCATCCAGTTGCCCAGAAAGACATCCGCATCGCCCATTTCCAGGGCTTTGTATGCAATGGGGACCGACAGGGTTCTCTTGCTCGTGGAATACCCCAGACTTTCGAGGATGTCGGTGGTGAGTTCGGTCTTCACGGTGACTCCGGTCCAGCCGACGCTCGCAAAGCGGATTTTATCCCCTGCTGCGGTTGCGTTACTACTTAGCGCCATGGTGAGGGCCAGGATGATGTAAATAAGTTTCTTGCTCCAGATGTTCTTCAAAATTCCTCCTTGTGTTGAATTGTGAGGCAGCAATGCCCCGGAATATGATGAGATTAAATGCCGAACCAGTTAATCGGTTGGGGGTTGAAGTTCTGGTATATATGCTTGACTTCGGTGTATTCTTCCAGCCCCATACGCCCGAGTTCACGCCCGAAACCGGACTGTTTAAACCCGCCCCAGGGGGCCTGGGTGAAATAGACGTTGAAATCGTTGATCCATACGGTGCCGAAGCGCAGAGCCGCGGCCACGCGCTGTGTGCGCGCCTGATTGCGGGTCCAGAACCCGGCGGCAAGGCCGTATACGGTACTGTTGGCGCGGCTGATGGCTTCCTCTTCGGTGGCGAAGGTTTCCACGCTGATAACCGGACCGAACACCTCTTCCTGCACAATGCGCATATCGTTGGTGCAGCCGCTGAACAGGGTGGGAAGATAGAAAAATCCATCCTGCAACTCAGGGGCCTCGGGGCGCGCGCCTCCCACTTCGAGAGTTGCCCCTTCGTCGAGGGCGATGCGTACGTAATCTTCCACCTTTGCGAGGTGTTCTGCGGATATCAGTGGTCCCATCTCGGTGCCGGGAGCGAAGCCATCTCCAAGACGGATCTTGCCTATGCGTTGTTTAAGCCTGGCGACAAACGCATCATGGATCGATCCCTCCACCATAACGCGTGCCCCGGCGGAGCAGATCTGTCCCGCATGGAAGAACACCCCGTTCAAAACATGGTCGAGGGCGGTATCCAGATCGGCATCGGCAAAGATGATATTGGGATTTTTCCCCCCGAGTTCGAGGGCAACTTTTTTCACGTTGGCGCTCGCAGCGCGCATGATGGTTTTGCCGGTTTCGATCCCACCGGTGAATGAGATCATATCCACCGCATCACTTTCGGCCAGTTCGGCACCAACTTCGGCTCCGGCGCCGAGAATGGTGTTGACCACTCCGGGAGGGAAACCCGCTTCTTCGGTAAGCTCGGTGACCTTGATCGCTGTCAGGGGGGTTATTTCACTCGGCTTCATGATTACCGTGCACCCGGCTGCAAGGGCCGGAGCGAGCTTCCATGCAGCTTGCAGCAGGGGGTAGTTCCACGGGGATATCTGTCCGCACACCCCGATGGGTTCCCGTACTACGATGCTGCTGGTTTCCGCCACGGGGGAGGCGATTACCTCCCCGGCGTCCTTGTCTGCAAGACCCGCATAGTAGCGGAAGATCCCCGCGATATCGTCCATATCCCAGCGGCTTTCTTCCACGGTTTTTCCCGTATCCAGACTTTCAAGGCGCGCGAGTTCTTCGCGATCACGCTCAATCAGGCGCGCGAGTTCGAACACCAGATTCCCCCGTTCCGGGGCGGGGCGCGCAGACCAGATGCCGGAATCGAACGCAGCGCGCGCAGCGCGGATCGCTGCCCTGGCATCGGCGCGATTGCCTTCGGTGGCCGTGGCGATCACCTCCTGATTAAACGGATTGATGATGTCGCGGCTGTTGCCGGAGGTGGACTCGAGCCACTCTCCATCTATATACATGCGCAGTTTTCTGCTCATAGTGTGAAATCCCTTTACTTCTTGTGTTGGTAAAATGGTGCGGTGGCCGGGGCTTCGGGGGCATTGCCGAGAATCATATCCGCAGCCTTTTCCGCCACCATCATCACCGGGGCGTAGATGTTACCGTTGGTGATGGAGGGGAAGACCGAGGCATCCACAACGCGCAGGCCTTCTACTCCGTGGACCTTGAGTTCACTGTCCACCACGGCCATGTCGTCATAGCCCATTTTACAGGTGCAGCTCGGATGGTAGGCGCTCTCCCCTTCGCGTGCGACAAAATCGAGAATCTCTTCATCGCTCTCCACCTCCGGACCGGGGGCGAGTTCTTTGCCGCGCAGGCCGTCAAACGCGGACTGGGAAATGATGTGGCGGGAACAGCGGATGGCCTCGATCCATTCGCGCCGTTCCTGCTCAGTGGAAAGATA
>Ga0182239_1000526_pt1 | contig 13939 bp, 16 predicted proteins | sample hydfrate6_PW_210_FD_132456 | JGI IMG/M metagenome (GOLD analysis project Ga0182239, IMG submission 132456) | Subsurface microbial communities from deep shales in Texas, USA - hydraulic fracturing test 6_PW_210 | ecosystem: Environmental > Aquatic > Deep subsurface > Shale gas/oil reservoir >... | reverse complement strand
TTGCACATTCGTTTTTGCTTTATCGTAAATTGCCATATTTTATCTTTATATAATAAATATTTAACTATAATAAGGAAAGTAGTGCGTTGAACCGTTGATGGTCACTCTCATAGCACCATCATAAGACAAAGTATCACTAGCTGTAGTGCTAACATTACTAAATGATGGTTCGCCTTGTCCAACAATAGCATTATTCTGCATATTGACACTATCATATACATCTATTTCACTTACCGAATATCAATAGATGTCACGAATATACATAGTTTGTAGATTAGTAATATCAAAGCCACGCATATCAACATCTCCATCAAAAACACTATTACCAGCTACGAATAGTTGGTCATTAACTAATAAATCATCTTCTACAAATAAATCTCTACCACATATAAAGTCTTTACTAGTTCTGATGGCATCTAATGTCACGGATACGCCACCAATAGAAGTAGAATAATTACTATCTCCTGTTAAATAACCTACAGTCTCATAATCATCTCTAAACTCTATTTTCGGCAATCATACATCTGTATATAATTTAATATGTTCTCACGAGCCACTATCCTGTAAAATAGACACTCATTCTAAAGTACCCGTTTTAATATTGTCTGCAGTTAGTAATGAGGTAGCTATATATCATCAATCTATAATAGTGCTTCCTAATTTAGCCTCTTCTACTAAATCTTCAAAAGCCATATCTCATACATCACTACTGTCTAGTTTAACACTAGGGTCATAACCACTACCAAAAGTCGTTGTTCCATCTATTCTAATATTGTTAGCATCTATCAATATTCATTCATCTGATATGTTTATCTGATTAATCACATCATCTTTTTCTACTCTTAAATTAATATTGTCTTCATTTTGTTGTATAGCAGAATATGCGCCTTCTATATCTCCTACTATATTTTGCCATCAGTCAATACCTGTGTCACCACTGATTGGCTCTTTAGACAATCAATAACTATCTGATAAATTAATATCAGGTGATTCGACATAATCAAACTCATATTCCGTAATTTTGTTGTTTTTATCTCAAGCCATCTTGTATATTATCGTAAGTAAAGGATATATCAAAGATTTGTGGTGATGGTCAATTGGTTTTACTTAACTCTACTTTAAACTGCAATATATGAAATTCTTTAGATATAGTATAAGTCTCTTGTCACGGTCAGTCTACACTATCTATCGTATCTAACAACTCATAACCGCTCTCATCTGTATTTATATATAGCTTAATTTCATAACTACCACTTGTATCTGGTATATTATATCATATTCTTAAGTTTTTTAATCTTTTTCTATTAGACATTTGTTTACCTATAAAAGGGTTTGTTTCTAAATAACCATTATAAGATTGTATCTCATTAGGATCTACTAACTTTATAATCTCTATATTATTGTCTGTTCATAGCACAATACCGTCTTCTATTTGTCATACAGAGCTTATATTATAGTTAGATGTATAATCCACTGCTAACGAAGAGCTAAGCTCGTTATATTGTTTTCAGAAACTATAAACCCTACCATTATCTCCACCAGAGATATATATAAGATTTCATTGTTTCGCTAGTTTATTGATTTTGTTCTGTTTATTATCAAATACTATTCTCTCATTATCATATGGTGTCTTTTCTCATCATCTAGTAGTATATAACGCTTGGTTTTCATATCCAGAACTATATAGTAAAGAAGTTCTGTTTAAACCTTCATCTTCTACTATTAAAAAGTCAGCATTCCCATCATTAATAGCATCTATAATTTTATAACCTTTATAATCTATTCTCTTTTGGTTAGAAGAATCATCAGTAATACTACCAGGTACTATTAGCTTAGATTGTCACATATAGATATTATAGTTGCTTCATACTCTAGTTATCTTATATACATTATCTCACGCTTTAAAGCTTCTTAAAACAGCTAAAGACTGTGAGCCTGTCACATCATCAAACCTATAAATATCTTTACCACCATATAAATAAGCATAATCAGCGCTATCATCTGGAGCCTGTATTCTTTGACATCACTCTCCTGCAAATGTATAAAAATCTACATCTATATTACTTCCATTAGTGCCTAATCATAAATCTCCAGCTGATACATTAATATTCCATCTAGATACTCAACTTCAATGTACTAAATATCCATAATCTCCATAAATAGCTATATCTGTTATATCTTCTGTAATCCCTGTATCATATACATCACCAGTTATATCAATAAGATATCCATTTTCACATCCCATTAAATCTGGTCAGCCACTAGGGACACTTAATACAGACAAAACTCTATTGCCATTAGGATTAGATAAAGTAGTTTTATCTACTCAATATAACTGAAAAGCTTTTCAGTCGTTCCTTACATCAATTCAATCAGAAAAATAGTATTCGCCTTTTTTTCTTTGCCATTTATCATTAGAAATTCATCCATACCATTCATTATATACTACACTTTGAGTCATATTTATTTAAGATAATCTAAATTGATTTCTTTAGCTTCTATACTACTATATGTTCTAGGCTTTACATACGATTTAATTTTATTAATCATATTAGCATATTCCTGGAAAGAATTGTTTTTAGCATCAAACATACCCCTACTCGCAAATATATATTGTTTCATACCCATCCATAATACATCTTGATATTGTGTAGGTATCTCTATGTCCTCTTCTGTGTCAGCTAATGTTAATGCTCCAGGCGCTTCTATATATAATAATTTTAAGCCGTCGCTCACATCTTTATGTGGAGTAGGTACTACAAATACACTAGTATCAGCGATAAGTGCTATAGGATTATGTGGAGACTCTTTGTTATCCATAGTCTCTATATCTTCATCTATAGTACTAAACGAATCTAGTTCACACTTAACATACTCTTTATTGTTCTCATATTTAGCATATACAGCGATAATCTTATCAGCATCTACGGGTAAACCATACTCTATCGTATTAGATAGAAAGGTTCTCGTAGAAGATTGCCAAAAGTAGTCTTGGTTGGCTTCTATGATATTATTAGCTACATCTCTATAAACTATATTTAAATACTTTAAAGCCTGTGAGTCGGACACTTGCTCACTAGTTGTATATGTTTGGTCTCTAGCTATATCTATAATTTCAGATACATTCATTGTAGTTATTTAAAAGTAAATTAGTATTTTAATTGAGGGAGTGAGGAGAACCCCACCCACTCTATAAAATATGAACTTACTATCCAGCGATTTCAAGAGCGCCGAACATATCAGCACCTTCTTCAAATACTTTAATACCGTATAGTTGTTTCATTTTATATACATCCGCGAATCTCTTTTCACTTCTTACTTTTTCGATTCTTGGATTTATTTGTGTAGCATAACTAATTCCACCTGGTCTACCAAAGTAATGTTTGATTACTTCTGTACCCAAAGTATAACTAGCTGCGTCTACTGTTAATGACACTCCTAGGTGTCCAGCACCAGTCAATGTCAATTCAGCACCGTTTACTACAGCAGAAATAGCATCAGCTGACAATCCTTTTCTTCTTCTGTCAGCTATTTCTACATAGTTAGATGTATCATCTCCATTAATAGCTTCAGCTAAGTTAGAAGCTGTTCCAGCTGCATCTACTCCTATAAGAACTTCCCCTTCATTAGAAGCAAGACTATCTACAAAAGTAAATGTAGCACCTGCTATTTTAAACACATCACCGTCTACTGGTTGTGCATCTAATGTTAGTACTTGTTTAGCTGGTAGGTTTGTAGATTTATATACTGCAATATCTAGATATCTACCCTTAAATGAACTTACTAGATTTTTATCAGCTTCCTTAAACCCATTTGCTATAATATCTTGACCCATAGCTTTAATAGTATAAGGGTCTGCTACTATTGCAAAGTTATCCATACCCATTGTACCAGTTCTCTCAATAGTTGCTTGTGCTTCCATCAAGATATCCTGTATAGAATCAGATGATAAGTCAAATGGTGAGCCAGCATCGTTAAAGGTGTGTCTACCTTGGTCTACATAAGATAGTATGTTTCTATCTATAGCATTTTTCATAGCATATGCAGATCTCATCATCAATTCTCCTTTTAATGCATTAGCTGATTGTTTCTTTTGTTTATCTTCTAAACTCACAGATATAAATTCATTTTGGTCTATTGTTAATGTTTCACCAAATGAGTTTACATCTTCTGGTTCATACTCATAACCTGTGTTATAAGTTCTTACAGATGGAGTGTTCAGTTTATTAACTTGTACACTGTCACCAAAAGTTAAATCAGCTTCAAATTTAGTGTTCGCTATATCTTTACCAGTTAGATGTTCATCTAAATGCATTTGAAAATATCTCGACCATTTTTTCGGTACTGTTGATTGGATGTCGTTATTTGTAACTTGTGTTGCCATTTTAAATAATTATAAATTAAATTTCTCCATTAATTAAAGCCTGCCTGTACTCTTCAGCACTCATTTGACTCGGGTCTTTTTTAGCTCCACTACCGTTAGCATTAACCCCACTTATACCCATATCTTTGGATTTCTGCTTATTATATTCAGCAGTATGTACGGGTATGTTTTTCTCTTCGGTAAAGTAGTAAATAGCTTCTTTATTAAATTCGTCCACATTATCAATTTCATCGAGTTCGTCTTCATACTGTTTAAGATGTGGATATTTTTCTAAGAAAGCTTTCTTTTTTTGTTCTTTAGTTTCTTTCCATTCTTTTTCTTCGAGTTTCTTTTGCAATTCATCTACTTGGTCTGCTTTCTCTTTAATCTCTTGCAGTTGTTTGTCCAACTCTTGCAATCTCTCATCTTTTTCTCTTTGTTCAGCAGTTAGCTTTTCTATTCTTTTGCTTTTTTCTCTATTAAGGTCTCTTAGTTTAGCTGCATCACTTTTACCTTGAGAAGAGCCTTGTGTTTGCTGTGTCTTTTCTTCCTGTTCGTTTTGATCATTTGTTTTATCTGCTTGATTCGCAGTCATAGTGGTAATAATTAAGTATAAAAAGCTCATTTGTTTTATATGCTTGAGTCGCATATTGTATTTATAAGAGAGCTACTCCTATAAGTACTAATCAACAGGCAGAATAAACTACCCGTTATTTAGTAATTATAATAGTCCAGCTTCTTTATAACTACTTTCTATATCTACATTGTTGATGTCTGTAAATGCATATAAGTCATTAATTATTTTAATAAGGTTATTATAACAAAACCATTCCATCTTTTTAAGGTCTATCTCGGTATATTTCATAGAGTTTCTATCTGTTCCACTTAAAGTATCTAAGTCTTTAAGTTTTATTCCGTTAATGACCTTTTCTAAAGTATCTATTATGTAGTCTATGCCTAGCATAGGATGGTCTGCCATCGTCTTTTTTCTTTTTAGATAGCTTATTAAATATTTATACAAGTCCATTTGCTTGATAGTTAATCAAGTATAAGTATATTTAGCGTCTTCAACACCATCACTATCTTGATAAATATATTTTTCAATTTTATTACACTTACTATCACAATACTTTTGTATATGCTTAAACTCTTTAATGTTTTGCATACCTTCCATATGTTTGTGTATTTTTTTCATACTGGTCTTACTATTCTGTATAGTTCTTTGTACATATTTAGATAATTTATTCATTTCAAGCAGCGTTAGAAGATACATCGTCTCTAGTAATTAAGTTCTGTGTTCCACCTTCAGGTCATTTTTGCATAGCTTTATTTAAAGCCATAGTGGCATTACTGTTCATTACTTTATTCATAGATCCTTGTTGCATAGCCTCCATACTATATCATAACTGTGTTAATGCAGTCTTAATAGCCAACAACACTTCTCTTTTTATATCATTATCATCAGCTTGTTGGATGTATATATAATAAGTAGTTAGTGCTTCTTGTGCATTCTGCGGAGTTAATCCCTTAAATAATGCTTTAGGCTTAACTTCAGCATTTATCATCTTAATAGCTTGTTTAGCTTGTATTTCGTGGTGTGTTTCTGGTAATAGTTGGTTAATTTGGTTAGGGGTAAACCCATTAGCTTTATACATTAGTCTTTGAGCCATTAATTTACCAGCTTTTGGTATATCAGGACTCTGCATAATCATAGGCACTTGTATAGACAACATCTCTCTTTGTTGTTGTGTGAATGAGTCTACTTCTCCTTTTCTTACTAATTTAATATAAGGGTCGTTCTCTAATACAAAATCATCTTTCTGAAAATATGTAGATGGATCTCATTCATAATCTCATTGCAAGACTATCATCTTTTGTTGTGCTTGAGACATATTAGCAACATATCCCTTATACCATTCTTTCCAGAAGTCTTTTTCACCCCACATATCTATTCTATTTAACTTAAGCATTTGTAAGTTAGAATTAGCCTGTATTGTTTGGGCTTCAGTAGCAGTAATACTACCATTTGACCTCATTCATAATTGTTGTGCGTCTAATCAAGTATTATACGCAGCTTCTCTATCCACTAATTGCATACCATTCATAGTACTATTATTTATACCTTCTTGTGGGACTTCTGCAATAGCATTACCTAAGTTCTGGTCTTGTACATCATCATTAGTAGGTATAAATCTAGGTCAAGTACTTGGTTCAGCTAACTCTTGCACATTCTCTATTAATCTAGAATTTACTAAATAAGTACCACCTAATGCAGCCTTTTTACTTTTAATCATTGTAAGATTAAATAGTTGGCTTTTAGCTCTTTCTAGGTCACTTACTTCATCAGTAATAGACTGTCAGAAAAAGTCATTTCTCTGTGGTTTATAATAATTTAATACTAATGGTCGTCTTACTTGACATTTAGATTTTTTCTCTTCTTTTAATATCTCTTGTAGTTTAGTTTTTTGTAATATAACCTTTCTATCAGCATCAGTCACTATTTTATATCTATCACCATCTATAATAGTGTAGTGATAATATAGTCATACTGTAAAATTCTCTTTTAAATCTCATATATTAGTATTATAATTACCTTTATGGTCATAACTATTCCTAGTTTGTTCCGTTTCAGGTGAAAAATGGTCAGCAATCATAGTATTTAATCATTCTTCATCGTATATATCATCATCAATAAGGTCGTACATAGTAGCAGTCCTTGCAAATCCGAAATATCTATAATCCTGACTACCAAACTTACCATTCATAGTCGCATATGGGTCTGGTATGAAGTCTAAAGGGTTAATAACATCAAATATAGGTACTTTTTTCACATCATCCCACCCTGTTCTTAGTCTAATACCTACACCATAAAAGAACTTATCCTGCATCATTTGATAATTAATCTGCTCATAATCAGCCTCATCCATATCAAATTCTGCTATATAGTTTAGGTTATTAGCTCTTTCTTGCGAGATTCAAGTACCATCTCTACTAATAAACTTCACTTTAGGTTTATCAGTATATGATGTTGATATAAGAGTATCTATAGCCTTAGCTACTAGATGTATATTGATTTTATCTTCGTCTTTCCTTTGTTCTAAGTACTTTTCTAGCCTTCTTCTGTATTGTTGCCTTCTATTGGCTACATACTCATATCATTGTTCGTACTCGTCATCTATTTGTTGTAAAATTCTAGCATCTTCCTTCATTGAAGTTAATATTTAATATAAAAATCTACTATAATCGGATGTATACACTTTTTTCTTGTTTTTGTTCTTTTTAGACGCTTCTACGACCTTAATGCCCCTAATAGCATATCTAAAGGCGTCTGCACCGTGTGAAGCCCAATTATGTAAAGGTTTTTTCCTAAAAACATCGTTTTTTTCGTCATATTTCCTTCTATAGGCTCATAAAGCCGTTAATCACTCTTCACAATTGTTTTCATCAAAATAACAGTCCTCAAAGTTACTTCTAACAAGGTTTATCTGGTCTGCAAGCGTTCATCTATTTAAGACATACGATTTATACCCTAATTGTCTAATAAAATCAACTCTTTTCTTTCATATAGTCTGTTCTGTCTGCTTAGCATCGTGTGGTAAGAACACTTTTTCTATATTATATGGTTTTTCGTCCAATATTTCAGTACATATGTCTTCCATACTGTAATTAGTACCCGACCAATACTCTAAAAACCTATATTCTTTACCAATTACTTGGAAAAACCATAATGCAGTATCGTCTCAACCACCTGCTCAACCTATATCCCAAGCTACATACACAGGATAATTGCTTTTATGGTTAACTTTTGATATTCTACCCTGTTTTCTTGCTAAAGATAGGTCTTTTTCGTAATATGCTCACTCTATAGCAGATTTAAAGGCTTCTTCCCGATAACTAGGGAACTCTCTATATATATCTTCTCTTATAGTGTTTTCTTTTTGTATATACCACCTTTTTTGTGCATCTGTAAGCTGTATATTATGTTCTTCATCTAACTCTTTAAAATAATTATCAAATTCAGAAGTGATATCAATATCTCATTGTCATTCAGGTATCTGATACTCATCTTGTTTCCATCGTGGAAAAAAATGGAATTTATAGTCTAATTTACTAAGTTTTTTACCCATTTCTTCGTTTTTCTTAGCTTGATGAACCATATCATAGAACTTACCTGTTTGTCATTCAGCTGTAGACTCTATAAATACAATACCGTTAGTAGGTACAGCTTGCAAAGAACCTGTCACAATCTCTTTAGCAGTATCTGGTTTTTTAGAACATATTTTACCAAATTCTGATATATGTAAAAAGTTAATAGTACCAGACCTAAATGATGTTCCTACTTTAATCTGTGACACACTCTTAGAGCCTTTTCTCTTAAACCTTAATTCATTAGCTCTATCTGTATTGACTTCATACATATGTTTAAGCCACTGTGGTAAGTGGTCTCGTGCTAGTTTAATTTTACTCTGAAAAATATCTTTAGCTAAATCTAATGTTTGTGCAATTACTCACACATTTACATTAGAGTTAAATAATGCATAATCAAGAGCTTGTATTTCTATATCAGTAGAAAACCCTAACTGCCTAGCCTTTAATATAACATTTCTGTTATGTTGTTCATCGTGTAGCTTTTGTTGATGAACATTAGGCTTAAAAGGTATAATGTTAGCTTCTTTGTCTTTTATTTTATATAATTTCCCACTGTTTATCCTTCGCTCTCTGTTACCTAAGCGCTTTTTAATCTCTTTAGTGTCCATATATACTACTCACTATCTAAAGCATCGCTTAAATCGTCTTTATCATCGAACACATCCTTATTGTCCATTATATCTCAGAGTATATTTTCCATTTCTACTTCTGCATCTAGCTTCTGGTCAACTTTTTTAGTCTTATTCCAATTATCATCCTTAGTAGATATAAGTTCCCAGTATCTTTGCCGTCCTTTAGTATCTCCTGCGACCATCTTTTTAAATAATTCAGCCTTTTGTACTGTCTCTTGAATCTCCATAAGGTCTTGTAATTGTTCTAACAAAGAAGCAGATTTCTCATCTAACCCTTTATAGCCTTTTTCGTTATTTATATAAGACATAAATGTCCTATAGGATATATCAAGTTTATTATATATATAATCGGATATTTCACCTTTCTCGTGTCTTTCTTCTATCTCGTTCATAATCAATCTATGTATTTCTTGTTTAGACATAGCATAAGCGTTAATGCCTGACTTAAGCACATCTTTAGCAACTTCTAGCCAGTCTTCACTAAGCTTTATCTTACCACCGTTAGGTACACTCCATCTTAAATCAGTTCTTCTTAGATTGTGTTCTTTACCATACTCATCTAACTCTTTAACAAAGTCTCTTTTTACCCACTGGTTAGTGTATTCAATACCATAAAAATCACACAATGATTTTAATTCATTTACTGTATTTTTATTCTTTATATAAGATTTAGGGACAGCATAGTGGAAAGACTCACTGTCTTGTGGCTCTTTAGATCTTAATCTTTTCATTGCTATATATATTTAATTAGTGTTTAAAGATAATTCCTGAAGTTTATCGTGTAATTTTTTAAGTTTAGCCCATTTCTTAGGCTCTTGTTTTTTATTCACCCTTGAAATTTTATGTATAACATCGGCTAGTTTGTCATCTATATTAGTCATCTTGTGTATCTAAATATTCTAAAGTGGCTTCGCAATAACTTGTATATGAAATTCATAATGAACTACAAGCCTGTTTAGTAGTTAATCAATACTTAAGTCTTAATTTAACTATCTGGTCGGTAATATTTTCATAACTATAATCTTTTTCTGGTATATACTTTTCTAGAATATCTCACTCTATATGCATTATAATGATTTAAGTCTAAAACGACTGTTTAATATTTACCTTTATATTACAATGTATTACATTGTATATTTACAGTGAACACTATTGTATATAATTTAACTATTTTCTTATATCTTAATAGTAATAATTCAACTCCCCTTTAGTGAGTTAGTTTATGAATTACAGTTTATTTGTATTTTATCATTTACAAACTATCTGCAATCATTGTAGTTGCCTGGACATACACTCCATCCCTTTTATCATAATGTTCTAAGGGAGTGAAGTTGCCACCTAGGTTGGGCAACTACTCACTTAAGGGGTAATGCATTGAAACTATTTTCTTATAGAGCTTGAATAGTTCTAAGTTGGTTGCAACTCCCCAGAAAAACCAGAGCTTATAATAGATGATATTATTTCACACAATATAATCTATTTTAAACCATAGTTTGCCTTACTATAGGTTTAGACATTTTCGTCTTTTTTTCAAGTGGAATGTTAGAAAAAGAGCTTGACACTTATTATATATATTATTTAATATATTACTCTGTCTTTGTTTTGCTGTAGTGTCTATACATAAACACCATTATAACAAACTATGAGTTTGTTTATTTACAGATGATACCACACATACAATTAGTATGAATATACGGCATTAAAGGATTGGATTGAAATTGGGTTAAAATTTGAAATGTAGAGAGTCGGGTATATACCCTTAACTCATAAATTTTTCATCGGAATACCCCCCCAACCTTGAAAAAACGAAATAAGCCACACGGTGACAAGCAACAGTACTAGACACCAGACAACACAACTAACATCTCTTATTTGCATTATATACACCAAAGATACACCCATTTGGTGCTGTTTTTTCTCTCTTTGGCTTTGTTATGCCTGATACTCCGCTTTGACTATAAAAAATGGCTGGGGTTTTTGTTATTAAGTGAGAGTAGATACATTACACCCCTATTTTATATCTTAGACACCTTTTAAAGCCTTACTGTTTGTATTGCTTTTTGTAAATAACAACGGTTTAGGACTGTTGCTTTGGTATATATTAATATGTTGTTTTAGTTTTTGTTATTTTGTGTTGTTTTTGTGTTTATTGTAAATAAACAAACTATAAGTTTGTTGTTTTAGTGTATTTTTATACAATTAAAAAAACCGCAACTAAAAGCTACGGTTTGTATTATATAAACATATGTTTTATTTTTGCAAGTCGTGATAATCTTGTAAAGACCAACCTAACACTTCAAGAGCCTGTTCAAAATCTTGTATATCATTCTTTGGGTCCTCTATAAGCTGGTCGATGAACTTATTAATAATTTTCAACCAATTAGGAATATTTAAGTCTTTTTGTTTGATGTTATTCATAGTCATTAGAAGTTAAGAATAAAAAATTTATATACTGTATATATCAAGTATCAACCCGCCTTCAAACTGTCTACAATATCAACAATCTTTAATCTCTTTTACTTCAACCCCTAAATCTTGAGCCGCTTGTTTTAAGTTTGTGTATTCTGTAAACTGTCCGCACATAGATATAATGTTAAACTCAATGTCTTGTCACATCTCAGCCGACAAATCATTTAACAACTCAAACAAACATTCAAGCCCCGCCCTTGTAAAGTGGTTAGGTCTAATGTTTTGAAAATCTCTTACAAATTCTGTTTTACTCACTGTTTTTTTAATCATTTTTTCAATAGTTTATTAATAAAGATATTTGTACCTCCTTATTTGGACACTCACATTATAATCACTTTTAATTATATTTCAAGGTCTTTTTCAATAAATGTTTTTAGTTGTCTGATACTCTCTTTATATCCAAATAACAATCCAGCCTCAAAGTTTGCGTTGTCGACGTCGTCTATATCCACGCCCGTATAATCGCCGTCGATTATATCTTTGTAGGTAGTACCTAAATCCTCAAGCGTTGCGTGGATGTTTTCAATTTTACCTTGTAATTTTTCAATTTGTTTTTCAAGAATTGTTTTAGTCATTGTGTTAATAATTTAAGTATAAAAGTTTTACCCGTTTTTTATCTTAACAACATTATTGTATATATAATTTTTTATTTTTCAACACCTTTTTATATCTTTTTTTTATACACTATCTTTATATAGAGCATTTTAAGCCCCGTTTGACTCACAAAATATACTTATACACCACCGGACTAATAAACCTCGCTTAAATGCATTTATCACCAACTATATACTATACACCTTATTTATATCATTGTATACAAAAACATTTATTATAATTCTTTTGTGTATTTTTTCAAGTCCTTTTTTTTTGGTGTTTGTGTTGTATATAATACAAGCCGTGTTTTTTTGTATTTTTATTTTATCTTTTTATATAGAAAAAATCAATATAATTGTATATGAAAAAAACAAGCCAAAGAACGGCTTGTTGTTGCTATTAAATGCAATAATCTTGTATTATAACTATTTTTTCTTATTTTTCAACCCCTTTTGTTATGAAATATATTTCATATTGCGACCTTAAAGGGAGGGATTTCAATCGATTCCGAAATACTGCATTAAGGTGGCTTGGATTTTCATTTCTTTTTTGACCCCTGGGTATCTTTTTTTTTGTCTTTATCTAATTGTGTATTTTGCTTTTTACCAAATATCTTTTCATATTGACCAGGTTTATAATTAAAGGTATCATTAAAATAACTAGTAGGTTTTCTCATTGATATTCTTTAATGATTTAAAATAAAAGCAATATCTTCTCTATAGTTCATCTCCATAAAATCTTTGACATCTTCGCCCTTCATAGGTTCTAGAATATATATAGGTTTTATGTCAAGATTAGTGTCAATTATATGCCATTGACTATACCAGGAAGATTCGCCCTTAATCTCCATAATATAAGGAACATAATATAAATTAAAATTCTTGTATACCTCTGCATTTTTTTTCTTAATCTTTCTATTCAGTTTAGTAATTATTTTTTGCTTTTTAACAGCTATTTCTGTATTTGCTTTACTTTTATATACATTTCACATATCCCATTGGTCTTGTTGATACTCATAGTTGTGCCACGCATCACAATAGATATGTCCGTCTGCATCTATATTCCAATATGTATCTCATATTCAAGGCTTAGATAAGGTCTCTTCTTCTTTGTGTATACGGTCGTCTATTTGTTCTTTAAGGTCTTCTAGTTGCTCTTTCGTTAAATCTTTTAAATTAATATCTGTCATTGTGTATAATAATTAATAATAAAATATATTACTCTAAGCATCTATTTTTCAATATATCTTTTTTCTACTGGTATATCGTTATTTTCTGCTAATTGTATAGCTCCTATCATTCAAGAACTTAATCCTCTATCTAAATATACTGCCACCTTATCAGCATTTAGCAAATAAGTCCAGCCTGCTTCTATTCATAATTTTCTTTCCTGTGCTTTGTTGTCATCAAGCACTTGAGTATACAATAAATGACTAGCAAAAGGTGCTTCATTTCTGTTTAAGCTATCTAATAAACATTTCTTAGCATATTCTATGTTAACCTGTAGTTTGTCTGGTGTATCACCTTTATATGGGCTTTCTATTTGGACTCTAGGTTTATGCTCCATAATTATTAATATAAACATCTAAATCCTGCTTTGCACACTCTTGTAATAACTCTATATCATCATCTCTTAGTCAGTCTATAATATATATAATGACTATCTCTGCTATATCTAGTCATTCAAACTGCTCTTCTATATCTACGTCTACATCCCTACTAATCTTATTGTA
>Ga0182239_1000523_pt1 | contig 13988 bp, 12 predicted proteins | sample hydfrate6_PW_210_FD_132456 | JGI IMG/M metagenome (GOLD analysis project Ga0182239, IMG submission 132456) | Subsurface microbial communities from deep shales in Texas, USA - hydraulic fracturing test 6_PW_210 | ecosystem: Environmental > Aquatic > Deep subsurface > Shale gas/oil reservoir >... | reverse complement strand
GTGCTGACCCCAAAACTATCCAAAATCCGCGTTTTCGTCAATTTTTAGCCTGTCCCCTTATTCCCCATTCGTCAATTTTTAGCCTGTCCCCTTATTCCCCAATGATCTACCTCCTGTTAGATTTGTCGGATTATCCCCGCATGCGCGGGGAACGCCGGCAGGAAGATTCCCGCTCCCAGGTTGTAGCCGGATTATCCCCGCATGCGCGGGGAACGCACTATGCCGACAGTTTTCGGGGTCGGCTCGGTCGGATTATCCCCGCATGCGCGGGGAACGCTTGTTGATCTCTTGCTGCTGCCCCTTTACCACCGGATTATCCCCGCATGCGCGGGGAACGCACCGGGGAGTGCTGTCGTTCCTGACCATCATTCGGATTATCCCCGCATGCGCGGGGAACGCTAGCCCAGGACGCGCTCTATCGGTTGGCTTGCCGGATTATCCCCGCATGCGCGGGGAACGCTCCAGCCGGGCCAACAGCGCGTCCATCTCGATCGGATTATCCCCGCATGCGCGGGGAACGCCCGGCCTCGTAAATATTTAGGCCATGCTTAGGCGGATTATCCCCGCATGCGCGGGGAACGCTTTCTCTCCGCCTGGATCGTGATACCCATGAACGGATTATCCCCGCATGCGCGGGGAACGCGGGGGCTGGGGCTGCAAGCCCCAGGTAGCGACCGGATTATCCCCGCATGCGCGGGGAACGCGGCAGCAGCACGGACCCCAGGGTTATGCCCAGCGGATTATCCCCGCATGCGCGGGGAACGCGCCGGGCTGGGCGGAGTGACATAGACGTGGAACGGATTATCCCCGCATGCGCGGGGAACGCGCCTGGACCTGAGCCCGGAGGCGACCCACGGCCGGATTATCCCCGCATGCGCGGGGAACGCATGACCGCGCCGTGCTCGGTATCCACCCGGTCCGGATTATCCCCGCATGCGCGGGGAACGCTTTAGATACCGTTAGGAACTCTTCTGTGGATACGGATTATCCCCGCATGCGCGGGGAACGCTTTGTCATTCTCATCTACCCAGTCTCTAAAATCGGATTATCCCCGCATGCGCGGGGAACGCGTCATAGTCTAAATTAGTATTATTTGTTTCGCCGGATTATCCCCGCATGCGCGGGGAACGCGAAGCAAAACGTCCTGGAGGAATATGTGCATCCGGATTATCCCCGCATGCGCGGGGAACGCGCCCTTTTTCAGATATTGGGCGCAATTCTCGGCGGATTATCCCCGCATGCGCGGGGAACGCCAGTGTCTGCGCAGCAATGCCCTGGGTGACGGCGGATTATCCCCGCATGCGCGGGGAACGCCCCGGGCGCTCGCCCCCAGACAAGCACGCGGTCGGATTATCCCCGCATGCGCGGGGAACGCTCTTTCTTCTGGTATTTTTGGGAGGATCGTCCCGGATTATCCCCGCATGCGCGGGGAACGCTTTTTTCTCTTTTTCTACGGGGATAAATGAAACGGATTATCCCCGCATGCGCGGGGAACGCCACTATGCGCTGTCTGGCCGCGTAGTTGTCCACGGATTATCCCCGCATGCGCGGGGAACGCATAACGGTTACCACAATGAAACCAACGGAGGGCGGATTATCCCCGCATGCGCGGGGAACGCAATTGAGTCGGGTGCAACTGTAACCGCTGATGCGGATTATCCCCGCATGCGCGGGGAACGCTCAGCATTTAAAGCGGGTAAATCAATTTTATCCGGATTATCCCCGCATGCGCGGGGAACGCGGCAAAAATCCAAATACGCAGTTGAAAATAGACGGATTATCCCCGCATGCGCGGGGAACGCTACAATATTGACCACATCATACCAGCCCCCACCGGATTATCCCCGCATGCGCGGGGAACGCCGCCGAAAAGCAATCAAGGAAACCCAGATTTTCGGATTATCCCCGCATGCGCGGGGAACGCTGACAGCCGGGTGTATCGGGGCAGGGGGACTGCGGATTATCCCCGCATGCGCGGGGAACGCTTAGCTGTATATAACCCGTCAACAGGATATGGCGGATTATCCCCGCATGCGCGGGGAACGCAATCTCTTTAAAACGTATTTTTTTGATATAGACGGATTATCCCCGCATGCGCGGGGAACGCGGCCGCCAACTGTACTGGGGCCATTTCTCGGACGGATTATCCCCGCATGCGCGGGGAACGCCGGCAAACAAAAGCGCGTGCAGGCCGGGGAGGCGGATTATCCCCGCATGCGCGGGGAACGCCAGTTGATGCTCCGCGATTGCAATCCGCACGTCGGATTATCCCCGCATGCGCGGGGAACGCGTTTCCTTTTCCCGGTGCGCGCCCTCGAAATCCGGATTATCCCCGCATGCGCGGGGAACGCCCAAGCTCTTTTAGCCGGTCCACGGTCACGGCCGGATTATCCCCGCATGCGCGGGGAACGCCTATTACGAGGTGGATTTCGGCTCCGTGCTGTCGGATTATCCCCGCATGCGCGGGGAACGCGTTTGCCAGGCGCGCGGATATCAGCACATCCACGGATTATCCCCGCATGCGCGGGGAACGCCGTAGACTGGGATGACGGCACCAGTTTTACATCGGATTATCCCCGCATGCGCGGGGAACGCTTAAAATCAAACGGCAAGGCGCAAGCTAGATACGGATTATCCCCGCATGCGCGGGGAACGCTGTGCGCTCCATGCGCACTATTAATGATAGGGCGGATTATCCCCGCATGCGCGGGGAACGCTGAAGGGACACTTGCCAGGGCGTGAAGGGATGCGGATTATCCCCGCATGCGCGGGGAACGCATTTTGTATGGCAAGAAAAAATGTGAGCGTTTCGGATTATCCCCGCATGCGCGGGGAACGCCATTCTTCAATTAATGCATTGTGCTGGTTGCCCGGATTATCCCCGCATGCGCGGGGAACGCCTAAAGAGGAAAAATAGCTAGCTAGCAAAAAACGGATTATCCCCGCATGCGCGGGGAACGCTGAAGGGATGTTTATTGAGTTGTGAAGGGACACGGATTATCCCCGCATGCGCGGGGAACGCTTTTGATTGTATTTTTTAATATTGGCATATTGCGGATTATCCCCGCATGCGCGGGGAACGCTGAAGGGATGTTTATTGAGTTGTGAAGGGACACGGATTATCCCCGCATGCGCGGGGAACGCCGTCAATTCCGGCGGATTGTCTAGCACGGCCGCGGATTATCCCCGCATGCGCGGGGAACGCAAAAAGGCCGAGGCAGTCAAGGACAGCACAACCGGATTATCCCCGCATGCGCGGGGAACGCTTAAAACCAGATTGCAAGGCGTAAGTATCTAGCGGATTATCCCCGCATGCGCGGGGAACGCATGAGCGACTCGGAAGAGCTGTTTACCTGGAACGGATTATCCCCGCATGCGCGGGGAACGCTACCGCCCGGAATGCCTGGGCCTCCGGCCCGGCGGATTATCCCCGCATGCGCGGGGAACGCCGCTCAGACCGACGCGGACAACGAGGACATCCCGGATTATCCCCGCATGCGCGGGGAACGCTTTATCTGGTGCCTGGGGCACGACGCCTGGAACGGATTATCCCCGCATGCGCGGGGAACGCCGGCCCATACGATCAACTTTATTTTCCGTTTCCGGATTATCCCCGCATGCGCGGGGAACGCTGAAGGGATGTTTATTGAGTTGTGAAGGGATACGGATTATCCCCGCATGCGCGGGGAACGCCGCAGTTTGACGCTCAAGGAACAATCGTAAAACGGATTATCCCCGCATGCGCGGGGAACGCGCCCGGAGTGGAGCAAGGCTGGAGCTGGACTCCGGATTATCCCCGCATGCGCGGGGAACGCTTGTGTTTATAGCGTGGAGAAGGAGGAGTACTCGGATTATCCCCGCATGCGCGGGGAACGCTATCCTATTAGCAAAATCGCCCAATTCTAAATCGGATTATCCCCGCATGCGCGGGGAACGCAGTGTCAAATCATTTGTGCTGAAGCGTTTTGACGGATTATCCCCGCATGCGCGGGGAACGCGTTAAAACCAGATTGCAAGGCGTAAGTATCTACGGATTATCCCCGCATGCGCGGGGAACGCCGCTGTCTGCCGGGTTATCACCGGGGGAGATACGGATTATCCCCGCATGCGCGGGGAACGCTATTTGTTGTCAATCCTTGACCTGATTCCTGCCGGATTATCCCCGCATGCGCGGGGAACGCGCATGTTTATTTTCTGTTGCAAAAAAACCACACGGATTATCCCCGCATGCGCGGGGAACGCTGAGTGGATACTTGCCAGGGCGTGAGTGGATACGGATTATCCCCGCATGCGCGGGGAACGCAACTGGAAACCTGAAACTACTACCCAGGACGACGGATTATCCCCGCATGCGCGGGGAACGCGGACCCGGCCCGCTCGGATTCCGGGGCCCGGGCGGATTATCCCCGCATGCGCGGGGAACGCGGGCACAATAGATGCGGCAATATCTATGTTGGCGGATTATCCCCGCATGCGCGGGGAACGCCGCGCCATGACCTGTTCTTAATCAAAATGGGGCGGATTATCCCCGCATGCGCGGGGAACGCTCCACAAAAGCCCTCATCAACTGATCGCTGATCGGATTATCCCCGCATGCGCGGGGAACGCTCTTGAAGCAAGTAGCTGTTTCTACTGTTAATTATTCGGAGCCTCAAAACCACCAAAAAATATTCGAATTAATTCAGATAATTAATCAGAAGAATCATCCGGCGGGTAAAAAGAGACCAGGATAGCGCCGTCCACATGCTCAGGGTAACGCCTATTTTTCCCACAGGTAGCAAAATCATAACCAAATTCGGTATTGGTTTGCCACATCATGACCGCATTGCCTTCCTCAATACCCGCCTCCACGTTTTGCCAAATCTCTTCCCGTAAACGCCTGGACGCACGACCAACATACACTCCAGCCCTAACTTCCAGGAGCCAAACAGCCAAACGCCCTCTCAAACGGGCGGGAGCGCCTTCAAGAACGATGACCAGCATCACCAATATTCTCCGGCCCCGGAAAAGCCGGGCCAACAGTATATGTGGTTGGATCAGGCCTGGGCAATTCACCTGCGGCAAGAACCTTTTCAATAGTAGGAATAATTCTTTTGAGAAGTTTAGCCTTACGAAAGCTATCCCGGCAGGCCTTGCGGACATCCCGTTCGATATAAGCAGATCCCCGGGCAGCTATTCTAAAGGCAACTGGGATACTGGTTTCGAACTTAAACAAATCAGCTATGTCATAGACAAACGACTGAGGCTTACCGGTATGAATAAAGCCTACAGCCGGGGCATATCCGGCCGCCAGTATAGCGGCTTCAGTTATGCCGTAAAGACAAGCATTGGCCGCGCTGACCGCCTTATTAACGGGGTCTGAAGAGTCCCAATTTTTGGGATCGTATCTACGTTTTTCCCATTTAATTCCGAACTGACGCCCCAACTGCTTATACATCTCCCTGACCCGGGCTCCCTCAATGCCCCGCAGCTGCTGGATGCTTCGCCGCTGTGGAGGTTTTTCACTAAAGCGCAATTCATACATATAGCGGACTACGCGCAGTCTAGCTGCTTCGTCCAAGGCCAGTTGTGCCTGATAAAGCAAACGATCGGAGCGGGCTCCGCCGGGCTGGCCGGAAGAATAGAGCCTCACCCCACCTTCACCCACCCAGACCAGAAGAGTTCCCACCTGGGAGGCCAGGGTCACGGCGGCATGAGAAACCCGAGTGCCTGGCTCCAGAAGTATACATGCAGTCCTTCCAACAGGGATATGTTTCCTAACTCCCCTCTCATCCACCACCACAAAAGCGCCATCCAAAACGTCTATACGCCCCTTGCCCACAAAAATCATTGATAAGCGATCTTTCATAGGTATAGGCCTCAGTTTTGGAAGATTATGATTCATAGCGGACGCACCAGTAAAAGTCCGCAGCCAAAACCTTTCGCGGGTCCGAGGCCGCGTACCAATGTTTGCACAAATAATTCCGAATTATCCACTTCCAACATCCCGTCATAATCCAAAGTACTTATTCTGACCGGCTTTTTCCCCCGTTTGGGAAGGCGATGTTGGCGATAACTATGGATTTGCAATGCTTCCGGATATAGGGAAAAACCGTATTTCGAAGCCCTACTGGACAACCATTGTTCACCGGCAGCGTAAAGTACATCCTGCACGGGGAATTTTTGACCGGTTTCGCGATCCAGACGGGCATCCATTACCACATCATGTCTTTGACGCCGCCCGTCCTCGCGTTTCCGGGTTACCACCGGATTAGCCCGCAAAGTAAAGGACAGCTGCTGCCCTTGCCTAATTTGGGGAAAGTACTCTTTGGTTTGTATATTCCATACCGGCCGTTTTTTATCCTTGTTTTCCGGCAAGACTTCGGAAAGTGCCAGAAATGACAAGCCGCCGAATTTGGGGTTTTCCTCCCGATACAAAAAAGGACGGCGGCTCCCGTCCGCTGTGGTAAACAGCTCCCATAAAAGCTGATGGATTCGATAACCATCGGCCCCGGCAACCTCGGTAAGCTCATTGGAGGTGAGATCATCGCGCAATGTAATCCGGCTCATATACATCAGTTTTCCTCCTTGGATTCAGGCCAGGGAGCACGATGCTCGTATCGAACTCCGAATTGCCTGCGTTCCCTGGAAAGGGGAGCATCATGACGAGTCAGGGTCTCTTGCGGAGAAATATTTCCCGCTCCAGGAATTTCCGCGTCCCAATAGAGCATTTGGGGCACGGTTTTTCCCGACAAGACTTTCCGCTTCAAAGCCCCGTCAGTTACATAATCAGCTTCATTTATATGATCGGCTTTATCAATCGCCTCGGCGGGATTTTCCGCCTTTACAATTCTGGGGGCTAGCGGAATGGCTGGAGGGCAGGCCTTGCGTCCCAAATAAAGGCAAAAGGCGGGGAAACACAGGGCATGCCGTAATTTATTAAGTGAAAATGGAGCATTCTGCGTTTCCCACACTGCCACCCGCCAAAAACCGTCCTGCCTATAGCTTCGCCTGGAAACAAGCGTGCCTACCGATTTGGAATTCTTCCGGTTATAATTTTCCAGAGCAAAAATCTCGTCACGTCGCGTAGCATGCGGCAAATTCTTCAAGGCCACCCTTGGAGGACTTTGAACGGTATGAAAATCCAAAATCGGCAGCCCTGGATTATCAACGCATACCGCGAGACCGTATCCATCGGCCAATTTTTTATGCGCCTGCTCATCTACGCGCTCTATTCCCAAAGCAGCGGCAAGCAGCCCTAGAAGAGCGGAGCGCCCGGGGCGATTTGCAACCGGCCGCTCCTCTCCGACTGCTATTTCTCCCCAGGCCGCCAAAGGCCCATAAAGCTGAAACACAAGATATTCGATCATTACCCGCCTCCTTCCGATCAGCTTGAAGCGCAGGTCAATACTTCTTCCAAGGACCCCTCGCCGGTATATGCATTTAGAACAGCGTCCGCCGAAGAACACGGGCCATAAACCTTGTCCATTTTCTCTCTAGTCTCCTCTAGACGCTCTATACTCTTTTTCAAAAGCGCCCTGTCCTTAATCCCTTCCAGGAAAGCAACGGCCAGATTGCGCGGCTGCTGGTCCCCTGTTTCACAAAGGATGTAGGAAGCCCGGGCGCGGGAGGCAAAGCTGTTTTGCTTTCCTGTGGGAGAAACCATGGCCGAGGCTTCCACAAGGCCGCGAATCGCTCGCTGGGCAAGGGCATCATCGTCCAAATTCTTTCTGAGCAACTCACGATCAATGCAAATGTACAGATAGTACAAGCCGGACCCGAATTCGGTTTCGCCCATATGGCCGGCACCCATGTCTTCCTCGCTTCGATTCAGGTCATCCACGGCTGTAAAGAAATCATCTTCCACCGCAACCGGGTGGACGGTGACCGCATGGCTGACCTGGGTGGAACCATCAATATTATACCGCGTGGAAGCGGCCAACATCCGACCGAAAAGGGCGATATCAACGGCTGTTGTTTTTTCCCGAAGGAGGTTTAAGTCTTCCTCTTCCGGCATCCGATCTTCCGAGGCAAGCTTGTTGATCAAACTTTTAATCGCTTCTATCTCAGTCGGATCAAAATGCGCCAATTGCTCAATTTCCAAAAGGCGTTGCTTTTCCTTATCCGGATCTTCTGCCTTTTCCGCCTCTTTCCAGGCATCAACCTCCTTTTCCTTGCCTTTTATCTTGCCAAACTGCTTGGCAATCGTTCGTGCCGTCTTCCAGGCCTTTTTGACATCCATCCCCTGGCCAACCAGTTGATCAAATACCGAACGGCCCATTTCCTTGGTACGCGTGCCAATATGTCCGGCAAGGGCCTCCTGAAAAAGATCAGAAGTCCTCCAGGCCCTTTTAAGCGCCTGAGAAGCTATCCGAAGACGATTGCTTCCCCCCATGACAGCGGATTTGGGGCGGCCGAGGTCGTCCCGGTTCAAATTGGACGGGGGATAGGCAGTCAAAAGATGAAGCTGTGCATAACGATACATGATTTCCTCCTAAATTATATTTTAAATTTATTTTTCCTTGCTCGGAGCCGCGTCATAATAAGCAAAAGCCCAATCCCGCTTTACGCGGTCACTCCACCAATACAAATCCTTGCTTAGACCCATGACGGGGATATTGACATTATGGCTTTCCAAAAGCCTTACCGCCCGAATCATGGGGCGAAACAGCTCTTGGACGGAATCCGCTTGCAGCAACCGCCGGAAACGCAAACCGCTCAAAGGAGAACGCTCACTGTCTTTTACCGGTCTACCCATGGCCGAAGCCAAAGACAAAGGTTGTCCGCGTTCTTCGGCCGCATTGCGAACATGGGCAAGGATTCCGGCTATAGCGGCAAGACGATCGGAATAATATTTATTCCCCCAACCAGTTTCTTTAAGTTTATGCCGAAGAACGTGAAAACCCGGCTGAAAAACAACTTCATTCAAAGTTCCCGCCCGGCGCAAGACAGCCCGATCTCCCGGTTTATCCTCCAGCTCGGTCCACCAATCCAAACATATTCGGCAAGCCTGCAAATCATCACTTGAAGCCATATCCATCCTCCTGGAGATAGTTGAACATACTTACTCCCCCTGCTGATCAAGCTTTAAAAAGCTTTTTATCTTTTTGCTGTGGTTGAATTTCAACAATTCCCGTCTAGCCCGTGCCGACCGCCCGGGGTCCTCATACTCGAACCTGCCGGAGACAACCCAGCGTTCAAACAATTCCATGGCTTTACGATTCAATGCCTTATGCCAAGCATGGGCAACAAAAACCATGTTTCTGCTCTCTTTAAGCGCCGCATACAGTTTATCCAGATGTGCATAAAAATCCGTCTCCGTTTCCGCCCAAAAGGACGCTTCCACACCCCGGGCCGACTTACCTTTGGTTTGATTCCAGAACCAAGCCTTGATCACTGTCTGACGCAGATTTCGCGCAATTTGTTCCGCAGCCTCCAGAAAATTTTTAACCTCATCCCGAAAATCATTCTCATCTATATTTTCCAGATTATAAAATGGTACGGTCCCTTCATGCCACCCCCGAGCCTTCATATTATCCATATCGTATCCGAAAGCTGATAGCTCAAAATCAAACTTTGCTCTTCTGGTCCCCGCATATTTTACAATTTCAGCGGGCTCCGTATTTGCCGGATCACCAAGCGCCAAAGCAAGCCAATGCCGGTAGGCAAAGCCGTCCACCCCGGGATGCAAAGGAATTGGCCGACCCTCATTATCAAAACGATAAGGGCTCAAAGGATGCTTCCAAGGGCCGGTATAATTTATTCCATATTTCTGGGTTCTATATGTGGTTATAACCGAACCCTTTTCTCCGGTGACCCCGCATACAGCTTCGCTATTTTCCGGTGCATCCAAATATATCCGGCGGGGCATACCCCAAAAGACATGCAGGGGATGCATATCCTGCGGGGTGGTATCCACACCTTCCGGGCCACTTACCCGCACCTTACCAAGCCAAGGGAAGATACTTGCATCCTCATTTTTCTCCCTATTGCCCGGAACAAGGCGATAAAAATCTTTTTGCGGGAGGATATTCACCCATATTTTATGCCACAAACTACAATGCATTGAATCGCCCAAACTCTGTCCGGGTATAACCAAAGTGGTCAGGGGTCCGCCCCCGCGCAAAGAAGTCCGAATTCCAGCACCTCCGGCCGGAGCATATGTCTGCAGGGAAACCAATGCCATTATAACTCCTGGCAAACCAATGGATTGAATCTGGCCGCTGAGCACAAAAAAATCCAGATTATCTTCGGCGGTTTTAGCCCCGGGCTCATCTATCAACAAGGATGCGATACCTTTGGATGACACGTCCTTGACACTGGGATCCTGTAAAAATCTGGGACCGTCTCCCAAAAGCTCAAAGGCATAACTCTTTTTCTTGAATAAATCGCATAACTCCTCCGGAGTCGGAGGATTTTCAAAAACCTTCTTCCACTCCGATTCTTTTTGGGGAGGTAAAAAAGTCTGGAAAAGACCAATCAAAAATTCCCGGAGCGCTGCGAGCATATCCGGCCTTGGAACCAACAATCGCTCAACCGGATCTTCACCAAACGAATCGGTTATCTCCCAGGGCGCGATGTACTCCGAACGACCACTGCGCCTGAGAATATGTATCCATCTATCCAAAAGTACGTTCATAAAAACCTCCGCAGAAAAAAATTATTAGCCCCTGAAAAACTGCTAGTTACAACAAAACACCATCTCAAATTTTAGTCAAGTGTTTTTGATATTCTTAATAACAAAAAATTATATTCAAATTTTCCTACTTTAATGTTATAAAAAAATTTGTTCCCTGAAAATTCAGGGATAATCCGTGTTTTTGATAGTCTTGAGAACTTAACAAGACTCCGTTCCCCGCCCTGCGGGGATTATAGAATTTCCAGCCCAATAGAAAGGGAATACCGGATTCGTACCAATTCGCCCTTTTCATCCCGGGCATGACCCTGCCACATCCCTTCTTCCTGGGCGGGAAACAGTACAATCAAAGGATAATCCTCGCCTTCCCCCGGCCATTGTTTTTTAAGCACATCCCGAGCCGCATCACATTGGTCATCTCCGGTTGAAGCTTCCCGACACAAAATGGAATTGCGCACCCGAACCTCACTTAAACGCCATCCGTTGGAAATATTTCCAGCCCAGGGGCGCAACGAGCCATCTTCCCAACAACCCAGGCGAACATTAATGGTATCCTCACCCAGCCGAGTAGGCGTCCTGGCCTCACTCCACCAGGGACCATAGGAATTACGGAACCCATCACCCAGATTTACGCTGTTACTCAAATCTGCAAGATTTGCCTGAGCGTTTCTTTCTCCTTGCACTTTTGCGGCATTGAAATCAAAGGCTTTGGGAATATCCCATTTCTCGATCTCTCCAAAAACAGACTCAATCACGTCCCGAGAGTCTTCCGGGATATCCACCCTGCCCTTTTCCGTGATCCAACACGCCGTCTTGTATAATTGCGTATGGTCGGAATAAACAGCGGCAGTAGCCGGAAGAAAACCTTTTATCCAATTCGAATCGGCGTTGGCATCCGGAAAAGGTCCATAAATCAAAATCGGGCTATCCTCCCTTTGATCGTCTCCGCCATCCTCAAACAAATTCCCTTCCTTATCGCGGTTATGTCTACGCCAGCGACCGGCACGCTGAATAAGGGAATCCATGGGAGCCAAATCAGAGACCATGAAATCAAAATCAAGATCCAAGGATTGCTCCACTACTTGCGTGGCTATCAAGATATGCCCGGAACGCTTCTTTTCAGTACTGTACTTGCCAAATCTTGCCAGAATATCGCTCTCGATTCGGAGCCGATCATGCAAGGCAAAACGGGCGTGAAATAAACGCACTTTATTTTCCGAATAGGATTCGTGCATCCTCTTATAAGCTTCCAAGGCGTCATTTACGCTGTTTCTAACCCATACCACGCAATTGCCGTTCTCCGCCTCTTCCAAAATCCGGCTATAGATATATTCCTCATCCTCCACCAGGTTAAACCTCAAAGAACGACTGACTTCCTTTCGGGACTCTACCGGGATTTCAGAAAGCCCTTCACTATCAAGGCGACTTATAAGCGGATATTCATTACTTTGAATTTCCGGGGGCTCATACCCTGCCCCAAAAGAAAAAGAATGAAGCAACTCCTGGCGCATCTTTCGGGGCAAGGTGGCGGATAACAGGATCGCGCTTCCGCCTGCAGCCGCATGGAATTCAAGAAGACGGCGAAGCAGGGTATGAACATAGATATCATTGGCGTGGACTTCATCAACAAGCAGCACCTTTTCCTTCAGGCCCAAAAGACGCAGCGACTGATGCCGGGTAATCAAAACGGCGAGCAAAGCTTGATCTATGGTGCCGACTCCAACGTGCGCCAAAAGAGACCTCTTGCGGCTGTCGGCCAACCAAGCGTTACATATCCCACTGGCGTCCGGTTCTTCCTTTATATAATTGGATGCGGTCCATGATCCGGGAATAATGCTCTGCTGAAAAGAATCAGAAAGGTCCCGATCAGTGTGGGCAAGAACCAAAGATGGATTTTCCTTTTTTTCATACACATTACGATAAAATCCGGAGGTCCTATCATACATGGCATTGGCGGTAGCAGCGGTGGGAAGAGCGATATATGCCCCACCGGCATTTCCAGTTCCGGTAAGCGCCTGCAAAAGAGTAAATGCCGCCTCTGTTTTCCCGGAACCGGTAACATCCTCCAGAACGTACAATTGCGGACCAGGGTTTATTCGCAACTCATCCACTGCAGCCTGCAGGGGAGAGAGTTCAGGGATCTCCGAGAAAAGAGAGGAAAATTCCTTGCGCTGTGCGGTGTTAGCAGGAAACACTCCGGAATTGTCCAGGGCCTTGCGCGCCCGGGGGATGGCATATTCTTCCCAATAATCCCGCAAGGGCATTTCTTCGGATACAGGGGAGAAAAAATTGGAATCAGACCCGATCCAATCGCATAGTGTAGCTATTCCGGCCAACCACCAGGACACCCTGCAAAAACCATCTTCAAAATCATCAAAGTCTTCCCAGCCAATAAAAGAAAAGGATTGTTCCTTAAAAAACAACTCCGATACCGCACGGATATAATTTAAAGCCGCCTCTTCATCTTCAGGCAAGAAAAAAGATTTTAAACTCCTCCCTTCATCCGATGGGGGCTGACCATGATGGCCCATAAAAGGTGCAAGCCATATTTCCAGACAATCCCATAAATCATCTTCATCCACTTCCGGCGCCTTGTCTTGGAAAAAAGCCCAAATCAAATCTCCTTCAAATAAACACTTAAATCCTAAGGAATCGTGGCGCAAAAGATATTCCTTCTGCTTGGTTACGCCCTGCAGCAACCGCAACAAATCCTCGCGTAATCCTTGAAAAGCATTACTGAATTTTCCAAGATCATGGATAGCCAATAAAAAAACAATCCATTTCATTAAAGATTTCGGCTCAATCTCGGCCATACCGGCCAAACTACGAAGCAAGGATGGATGCCGCCTGAGATAGCATTGCCCGACGGCAGCCACATCCAGATTATGATAAACCAATAAATGGTAGTCCTCGCCAGCCGATCCGGCTTTCCCCCAATAATTATACATCTATGTCCTCTTTTTATGATAAAAAATTATTTACCCGCATATCTTCCTTAAAACAAAGCTGTCAATTAACTCTTGAATTTAAAAGGTTTCAGGAGCAGTTTACGGCAAAGCAGTCCGGCCGGGCATTGCCCTCCCCTGCCCCAAGCCGGAATCAGGGCTTTCCGGAAATGGCGCTTTTAAAACATGATAGCATCGGGGGAGTCTCATATAGTGAGATCAGGGCAAAAAATTTGTCTCTTTTTCTTTAAAAAAACGTAGTTGGACAATCGGCTCAAGTTGAAAACCGCGTCCCTCTGGTATAATGAATCCATTCTTTCCGGATACAAGGAGCGCATATGAGCAAGCTGGAACGGATCATGACTTTTCACGGCTGGGTGAAAGACGGGCGGTTCCCGAGTCTGAAAAGGCTCCAGGACGGCTTTGAG